>BNJV01000060.1_pt1 | contig 43439 bp, 61 predicted proteins | sample 8540591 | NCBI WGS metagenome assembly BNJV01 (sample SAMD00202457, study PRJDB9452) | human saliva metagenome | host: Homo sapiens
CCACCTTTCCGGACGGCGCGCCAGCCATCAAAGCTGCCCCCAGCTGCACGCTCTCCGAACCGGCTTCCACAGGCCCACCGGCACGACCGGACCTGTCCGCCTTCGCTTCCCGTTCCCCCGGCCTGCGACGCCCCGCTGCTGGCCATGCGCGCCGCATCGAAACGTGCCACGGCCTCGCAGTAATCCTTCAGCAGTGGCGGCGCTTTCTTCACCGGCCACAGGGCCTCGATGCCACTGGCGTACTCGGCATTCTTGCGGGCCTGGGCGGCATCGAGCCCGGTACAGGCCGGCACCGGCGATGGTATCGAACACCCAGAACGCCTGTCGCTTCTGGGCCAGGTGACGCAGGATGGCCACCAGGATGGCGTGCTTGAGCACGTCGGCATGGTTGCCGGCGTGAAAGACATGGCGATAGCTGAACATGGGAGGCGCCTGGGGCGTGTTATGAACGCATGCTGGTCAGCGCGTGTGCAGAACCATGACACGCGCTACACGTCTTCCGGCTTGACGATGGTGCGCACCCGCTTGTGGCGCACCACCACCACCCCGGCGGGCGGAGGCGGCGCCCGGCGCGAGGCCCGCACCGGCCGGACGCGATGCCGACAGGCGTGAGCCCTCGATGCGACGCCCGCCTCCGGTTGATTTCACCCGGGGCCGCGGCGCTGTTTCGATGGCCGGCTGCCGCCAGACGCGGGGGCCTGGCCGGCACCATGGGCACGGGTACCGCCATCCATCTCGGGACGACCTCCCTCGTCGCGCTGGCCGGGCGGCCACCGACCGTGCGGGCCGGCTTGCGGGCGGACGACGACGCCGGCTGCCGCCGACGCTTCGGGCGCGCATCACGCGCTGACGGCGTGGTGATGAGCGCCACCTCGCCGCTGCGGGTCTGCAGCAGCAGCATGTTGGAATCGAACGAACGGATCTGGCCGTGCAGGCGGGTACCGGTGACCAGATAGACATCCACCCGGGTCCGTGCACGGCGCAGACCGTTGAGCATGGTGAACTGCTGGTTCAGCAGAGGCAGCGCATCGTCGGCATCGGGGCCGGACGGTGGCGCCGGCGGGCGAGTCCGTCCGCGGGAGACAGGCTGGAGAAGGACGTCACCCGCTCCGGACGGCGCTGCCTCGCGTGCGGTGATTCCGCGTTCTGTTCGGCTGCATCACTTCCGCTGCACAGACTTCCTCCGTTGACTCGCATTTGAATGAACACAGAAAGCCCAAGAGCCGGAACACAGGCGCCTGGGCATGACCTCACAATTATCGGCCCGATCAGGGCTGCAGGGACAAACAGCCCTTCACGGGCCGCTCAGCACCGGCAACACACTTCCACAACTCAGCAGCACCCCCACTTGCCGCGCCCGCCGTAGCGGGCGTCCTGACTCGGTTGCGAGAAGAACTCCTCGCAGCTCATGGGGTCTGCCCGGGATGCACGCGCTGCACGTGGGCCACATAGCGCTCGTAATCGGGCATACCCACCATCAGCCGCATGGTCTGGCCCAGATAGCGCCCGCCGGTTCCCAGCGAGCGCCTGAGCGCAGCACCGAACACCGAGCCGCCCGCCTGGCGCGCCCGCGCGCCTGCAGCCGCAATGGTCGCGGCTTCGTGCTTGCCCTCCGCCATGTCAGTGCCCTCCCGAACCGGCAGCCGCCTCGGCCGGCAGCGGTTCGTACGGCATTTCGGCCGTGGAGGTTCAGGGCGACAGCGGGCCTCCATCACGGACTTCACGCCAAACACCGCCACGCTCACCACCACCAGCACGAACAGGCCGCACAGCTGCATCCGACATAATCGTTGAACAGCACCTGCTGCATCTGTTCCAGCGATTTGGCCGGCGCCAGCACCTTCTGCTCGGCCAGTGCCTCCGAATACTTGCGGGCGTGGGCGAGGAAGCTGATTTTCGGGTTCTCGTGAAAGAGTTTCTCCCAGCCGGCCGACAGCGTGCAGACCAGCAGCCAGAGGGTGGGCAGGATGGTCACCCAGGCGTAGCGGTCTTTCTTCATGCGGTAGAGCACCACCGTACCCAGCACCAGCGCCACTGCAGCCAGCATCTGGTTGGCAATGCCAAACAGCAGCCACAGCGTGTTGATGCCGCCCAGCGGATCGACCACGCCCTGATAGAGGAAGTAGCCCCAGGCCGCCACGCACAGGCCGGTGGCCACCAGGTTGACCATCAGCGAGTCGGTCCGGCGCAGCGACGGTGCCACCGTGCCCAGCAGGTCCTGCAGCATGAAGCGGCCGGCACGGGTACCGGCATCGACCGCCGTCAGGATGAACAGCGCCTCGAACAGGATGGCGAAGTGGTACAGAAGGCCATCATCGCCTTGCCGCCAATGGCCTGGTGCAGGATCTGCGCCATGCCACCGCCAGCGTCGGTGCGCCACCGGCCCGCGACAGGATGGTGTGCTCGCCCACATCCTTCGCCGTGGCCACCAGCACATCCGGCGCGTGATCACGAAGCCCCAGCTGGAGACCGTCTGGGCCACCGCCTCGGGGTCGTGCCGATGAGTGCCGCCGGGCTGTTCATGGCAAAGTACACGCCCGGATCGATGACGGAGGCCGCCACCAGCGCCATGATGGCCACGAACGATTCCATCAGCATGCCCGCATAGCCGATGAAGCGGGCCTGACGCTCGTTCTCGAGCAGCTTGGGCGTGGTACCCGACGAGATCAGCGCATGGAAGCCCGACACCGCCCGCAGTGCTGGTGATGAACAGGAACGGGAACAGGTCGCCCGACCACACCGGGCCGGTGCCGTCGATGAATTTGGTGACGGCCGGCATCTGCGGGCTGACCACCAGAATGCCCAGGGCAAGGCCCACGATGGTGCCGATCTTCAGGAAGGTGGACAGGTAGTCACGCGGGGCCAGCAGCAGCCACACCGGCAGGATGGAGGCCACCGCGCCATAGCCGATCAGGATCCAGGTCAGCGTCTTGCCGTCGAGGTCGAACATCGGCCCCCAGGTGGGGCTCTCGGCCACGTTCTGGCCCAGCATGATGGCCAGCATCAGCAGCACGAAGCCGATCAGCGAAATCTCGCCGATGCGCCCCGGGCGGATGTAGCGCAGGTACACCCCCATGAAAATGGCAATCGGAATGGTGGCGGACACCGTGAACAGCCCCCACGGCGAATGCGCCAGTGCCTTCACCACGATGAGGGCCAGCACGGCCAGGATGATCACCATGATCATGAACGTGCCGACCAGCGCGATCACGCCCGGCACCGGCCCCAGTTCGGCCTTGACCAGATCGCCCAGCGAACGGCCATCGCGGCGCACGGAAATGAACAGCACGATGAAATCCTGCACCGCACCGGCAAACACCACGCCCGCCAGAATCCACAGCATGCCCGGCAGATAACCCATCTGCGCGGCCAGCACCGGCCCCACCAGCGGCCCGGCCCCGGCAATGGCTGCAAAATGGTGGCCGAACAGCACATATTCATTGGTGGGCACGAAATCGAGCCCGTCATTGTGTTTCCAGGCCGGCGTCATCCGCGTGCCATCCAGCCCCAGAACCCGGTCCGCGATGAACAGACTGTAATAGCGGTAACCGATCAGATAGACGCAGACGGCGGCAATCACCACCCACAGGGCGCTGATGGCTTTCTCCTGCGCGAGTGCCACCACCCCCAGCGCCCAGCCCCCAGCAGGGCGGCAACCCACCAGCCCAGCTGATGGAACCAGGGCGAACGCTTCGAGGATCAGAACCGGAAGCTGACATGGTTTTCTGTCTCCGAAAAATGCCGGCCAACCCGCACCGGCGACATGTTGATGAAGAACGGAACCTGCGCGGGACAGATGCATCCATGAGGCGCATACCCCAAAGACATGTACCCCATGACACGTACCCATCGGGACATGTGCGTCGCATGAAGCATGCATCAATGGGACTGCGCTCCTGAAGCGCCCCATGCCCGGCGGCCGCCCGCAGTTATTTTGCATCCATCACCCATGCTCGCGAAACATCACGTGCGAGAAACATCCGGCTGTTAGGGTTGATCGGTTTCGTCCTGCCCGATGCACCGGCAACGCCACGGCACCGGACAGACGGCATCCACCCTCTTTCCCCGACAACCGCGCTGTACGCTGCGTTTTTGCAGGATCTAGCCGCCATTGCCGGCATCGGCCGTAACGGGCGGCAGCGCCGGCTCCGGTCAATCCCTGTCTTTACCCGGTACGGGCCGGATCCGCACAATGGGCCCGGGCCACCGGCCAGGGAAAGGACATTCTGCCGAAAGGCACGCCTTTCATCCCATATTGCAAAAACGCACGTCATCATATGCAAGGGAGACCACCCGCGACCGTCGCTGCCATCGATGATCCCGCCCTCGTCGCAGAACTCGTCCCCACCGGCCGCCTGCGCGCCGTCATCAACCTCGGCAACGCCCTGCTGGCTCCACCGTCAGCCCGACAGTCCCGAGGCCGGCTGGTGTCTCTGGTCGATCTGGCCCGCAGCCTCGCCCGCCTGCTGGGGTGGAGCTGGACCTGATCCCGGTGAACGTCGCGGCCGAGGCCGTGGCCGCCGTCACGAGGAGCGGGCCGACATCGGCTTCTTTGCCATCGACCCGGAGCGCGGGGCCGGCATCGGCTTCACGGCACCCTATGTCGCTCATCGAGGGCGCCTATCTGGTGCTCAAAAACTCTCCGCTGACCGACAATGCCCAGGTCGATGCCGAGGGGCACCGGATCGTGGTCGGCAAGGGCAGTGCCTCACGACCTCTGGCTCACCCGGAACATCCGGCATGCCACCCTGGTGCGCGCCGCCTCCTCCCAGGCCGTGGTCGACACCTTCATGGCCGACCGGCTGGACGTGGCCGCCGGCGTGCGCCAGCAGCTGGAAGCCGACGCCGCCCGCGTGCCCGGCCTGCGCCTGCTGCCCGGCCGCTTCATGGTGATCGAACAGGCCATGGGCCTGCCGAAGGGCGCAGCGAGCGCGCCGCCGGCCTGCTGAAGAGCTTCGTCGAGCACGCCAAGGCCAGCGGCGCCGTGGCCGCCGCCCTGCAGGCCCATCATATTCATGGAGCCAGCGTGGCCCCGGCGGCCACCCAGCCCTGATGAGGCTCCCCGCCCGACCGGCTGTCAGGCAGGCGTGACACAATCATCGGACGAGGGGCGCCGGGACCCCGTCCGGTTTGACAGCGGGGCGGCCCTGCAGGCATCCTTCGGCCCGGCCACACTGCAGCAAAAACCCGGCAACACACCCTGATTCATCAAGAAAGGGCAATTTGCGCATAACATTGAGGGTTTCACTGAAATCGGCCTCTACGACGGACGGATCCGCACAGAGGGGCCCGTGGCCCCTGGCTCGTCGGCCCGACGGCCAGCCCGCCCGTTCCAAGGACTGACGCTGACCGCGTTCGCCCCCCAAAACAGCTACTCCAAGGAAGAACTGATCGCCTGCGGCAAGGGCCAGCTCTTCGGCCCCGGCAATGCCCGCCTGCCCCCTGCCCAACATGCTGATGGTCGACCGCATCGTCGAGATCAACAAAACGGGCGGCAAGTTCCACAAGGGCGAGATCATCGCCGAACTGGACATCAGCCCGGACCTGTGGTTTTTGGCTGCCACTTCGAGAGCGACCCGTCATGCCCGGCTGCCTGGGGCTGGACGCCATGTGCAGCTGGTCGGTTTCTACCTGGGCTGGACCGGTGCCCCGGCCGCGGCCGTGCACTGGGCTGCGGCGAAGTCAAGTTCAGCGGCCAGGTCCTGCCCACCCACAAGAAGATCACCTATCACATCCACATGAAGCGCGTGATGAACAGCAAACTGATGCTGGGCATTGCCGACGCCGAGATGAGCGTGGATGGCCGCAAGATCTACGAAGGCAACGGCCTGCGTGTGGGCCTGTTCACCAGCACGGATGACTTCTAACCAGCCCCCCTGCCCCCTGTTCCTTCCTGTGCAGCATTCACATCGCCCGTCACGCAAGCATCCGGGAGCCATAGCATGAAACGCGTCGTCGTCACCGGCATCGGCATCGTCTCCCAGCCTGGGCAACAACTGCCAGGAAGTCCTGGCGTCGTTGCGCGGCCTGAAGTCCGGCATCACCTCCGACCCAACCTACCGGGAAATGGGCCTGCGCTCCCAGGTGGCCGGCAACATCGCCATCGACACGAAGGAACACATCGACCGCAAGGTCGTGCGTTTCATGGGCAATGCGGCCGCCTATACCTACATCGCCCTGAAGGAAGCCATCGCCCAGGCGGGCCTCACGCCGGAACAGGTCTCGAACATCCGCACCGGCATCGTGGCCGGCAGCGGCGGCGCTCCTCGTCGTCGCAGGTCGAACTGGCCGACACGCTGCGGGCCAGCGGCGTCAAGCGCGTGGGTGCCTACGGCGTCACCAGGGCGCATGGGCTCCACCGTATCGGCCTGTCTGGCCACGCCCTTCCAGATCAGGGGCGTCAACTACTCCATCAGCTCGGCCTGCTCCACCAGCGCCCACTCGCATCGGCCACGGTGCCGGAACTCATCCAGCTGGGCAAGCAGGACATCGTCTTCGCCGGTGGCGGCGAGGAAGTATCGTGGCAGATGAGCATGCTGTTCGACGGCATGGGCGCCCTGTCCAGCCGCTACAACGACACCCCCGAGGTGGCCAGTCGCGCCTACGACGCCGACCGTGACGGCTTCGTCATCTCCGGCGGCGGCAGCATGCTGGTGCTGGAAGAGTACGAACGCGAAAGCCCGTGGCGCGAACATCCTGTGTGAACTCACCGGCTACGGCGCCACCTCCGACAGCTACGACATGGTCCAGCCCTCCGGCGAGGGCGCCGTGCGCTGCATGCAGATGGCCCCTGGCCCAGCACGGTGGCAAGGTCGACTACATCAACGCCCACGGCACCTCCACCCCGGTGGGCGACACCAAGGAGCTGGAGGCCATCCGCGCCACCTTCGGCAACGACATCCCGCCGATCAGCTCCACCAAGTCGCTGTCGGGGCACGCGCTGGGGGCCGCCGGCTCCAACGAGGCCATCTACGCCATCCCTGATGATGCCAGAACGGCTTTGCCTGCGGCAGTGCCAACATCCAGAAACTGGACGAAAAAGGCCGAGGGCATGCCCATCCTGCGCGAGAACCGCGACGTGTCGCTCGACGCCGTCATGTCCAACAGCTTCGGGCTTTGGCGGCACCAACGCCACCCTGATCTTCAAACGGGTCTGATATCGCCCCTATCCGCCGGCCGCTCCGGGATGGCCGGCACGGCGCATGTCGTGAACCCATTCCGCCCCGCACGGGCAAACGGGTGCACGAACCGCCCTAACCTTCCTCACCCACTTTCCCTGCTTCAGGAGAACACCATGGCCTACACGCTGCCCACACTGGGCTACGCCTACGATGCGCTCGAACCCCACATCGACGCGCAGACGATGGGAAATCCACTACACCAAACACCACCAGACCTACGTCAACAACCCTGAATGCCGCCCTGGAAGGCGCCGGCATCGCCACCGACGAGCCGGTGGATGCCCTCATCGCCTACCTCGACAACCTGCCGGAGAGCCATCCGCGGTGCCGTGCGCAACAATGGTGGCGGCCATTCCAACCACAGCCTGTTCTGGTCCATCATGGGCCCGAACAAGGGTGGCAAGCCCACCGGCGCGCTGGCCAGCGCCATCGACCGTGACCTGGGCGGCTTCGACGCCTTCAGGGACGCCTTCACCAAGGCCGCACTGACCCGCTTCGGCGGCGGCTGGGCCTGGCTGTCGGTCGACGCCAACGGCAAGCTGGTGGTCGAAAGCTCGCCAAATCAGGACAGCCCGCTGATGGGCAAGGTGGCCGGCATGAGCGGCAACACCCGGTGCTGGGCCTGGACGTGTGGGAGCACGCCTACTACCTGCACTACCAGAACCGCCGTCCCGACTACATCGCCGCGTTCTGACAACGTGATCGACTGGGACGAAGTGGCCCGCCGTTACGACGCCGCCAAGGCTGAGCCTCACCTGCGCATCGAGCCCAAACCCGCCCCTCCGGCGGGTAATGCGATGCGCCAGCCGCAGGCAACACTTCCCAGAAAAACAACGCATTCCACCGGCCATCCTCTCCCCGCCAGCCGGCCATCTGCGCTCACCGCCATTTCCCTTGCCATTCACGAATACGGCACAAAAACCACATCACCCAAAAACCACCCGCTCCGCGCAAACGGCGCCCGCCACTCATCGCCCCATGATTCCCACCAGTCGAAAGGCCCGGAAAAACCGTTTGTTTGTTGCCGAAACACAGCCCCGTGCCATCGGGCTGCCGCCCCAAAAATACGCACAATGAAAAATCCGTCGGCGGCGAACCATCCCTTCCTGTCACGGCAAAAGATATCCGACCCGCCCCTGCGACACGCCGGTTTTTCGCAGCCCGGGCCGGGTTCAACCAGCAGCATTCCCACAGAGGGCCCGAATGAGCGGCAAGCAGCACAACCAGGTCGACCGATCCCGCAATCACCCGACGCAGGCGCGCATGGCACCACCGGGCGTACGCAGGCGCGCCCTGCGCTGGACGGCCCCATGCTCGGCGCCTGTGCCCTCGCCCCCATGGCCGTCTGGGCCGAAACACCCGTCACCAGCCCGCTGGACTCCAGCCACGTCGACCTGCAGCGCGTCACCGTGCCCGACACACCCATCGGTGTGCTGGCCGAACCGCCCGTGGCCCCACTGCAGCATGGCATTGCCCGCATCACCGTCGAGGTGGACCGCAACGACGTGCCCGCCGACGGCAGAGCCCGGTCAAACTGACCATCCGTGTCTTCGATGCCGACAACCAGGGCCGTGCGCGGCGAATCCTTCGTCAACATCGAAAACCTCCGGCGGCCGCCTGCAGCTGCCCGGCGCCCGCAGCGACGAGAAGGGCCTGTTCGGCCGACCTGAACCCGCTGGAACCCGGCATGCGCGTGGCGCTGAACAATGGCCATGCCACCGTGCTGCTGCTGGCGCCGGCCGCCCCACAACGGTGGAACTGGGTCGTGTCCGCCGGCCCCGTACAGGTGGTGGGTGACATCGATTTCGTGCCCGAGCTGCGCGACGACATGATCGCCGTGGGCTTCGTGGAGGCGTGATCTCCCCTGCGCGCGACCGTTCCCTGCGTCTGGACGAAGCCCGCCCCAGCGACGGCTTCGAGGACCAGATCCGCACCTGAGCCGCGAGAGCCACGACGGCAAGCGCAGCGCCGCCGCCCAGAGCGCCTTCTTCCTGAAGGGCAGGTGCGCGGCGACACGCTGCTGACCATGGCCTGGGACAGCGAACATCCCGACAACAACCGCCTGTTCCGCGACCTCGACCCCGAGCGCTGGTACCCCGTCTACGGCGACAGCAGCCAGACCGGCTTCGACGCGCAGAGCAACAGCCGCCTCTACATCCGGCTGGACAAGAACAAAAACTACCTGCTGTACGGCGACATCGTCACCGGCAGCGGCTTTTCCGAACGGGCCGGCCAGGGGCGTGTCGCCCGCCTGCAGCGCCGCGACCTCGGCCAGTACGAACGCGCCCTGACCGGCGTGCGCGGCCACGTGGAAGGCAGGCGCGGCTTCTTCGACAGCTTTGCCGCCTACGACAGCCTGCGCCAGGTGGTGGAAGAGTTTCCGGGGCGTGGCATTTCGGGCCCCTACACCGTCACCAACGCAGCCAGTGCCGTGGTGGGCACCGAACAGGTCGTGCTGGTCACCCGTGACCGGCATGCCCCGTCGCGCATCCTGAAGACCCAGCCACTGACCCGCTTCACCGACTACACCTTCGAACCCTTCAGCGGCCGCATCCTGATGAACCGGCCCGTGCCGTCGCTGGACGAGAATCTCAACCCCGTCTCCGTACGGATCACCTACGAGGTGGACCAGGGCGGCGAGCGCTACTGGGTCTATGGCGTGAGCGGCCAGGTGCAGCCCACCGAGGGCAGCGACATGGGCGGCTCCTGGGTGAAGGACCGCAACCCGCTGGCCCCGTTCGAAATGGGGAGCGCCAACGTCGGCACCACGCTCGGTGACAAAGGCTGGGCGCGCGCCGAAATCGCCCGCACCAAAACCACCGCCGATGCCGTCGGCGGCCACCGCTCAACCTCGACCCCACGAAGCTCGCAGGCGGTGACGGCCAGGGTCGCCGGCAGTGCCTGGCGTGCCGAAGCCGGCTACGAGGGCGGCCGGGGCGCCATCGGTGTCTGGTATGGCCAGAGCGACGAAGGCTTCAACAACCCGCTTCCTCCTTTGCCGGCGGCCAGCGCCAGGCCGGCCTGGAGGCCCGGCGCATCCTGCGCGAGGCCGTTGCCGTGGCCGAAGCCAACCGCCATGCCGGAGAAGCCGCGACCCTCGCAGCCGCCGCGCAATCCGGCAGCGAGCATGACGATCCCACGGCAACCACAGGCACGAGCACCGGCACAAGCACAAGCACAAGCACTGGCACTGGCACGAGTGCTGACGACCGCTCGCCCCAGGACACCCACGCCCACACCGGCCGCAACGACGGCACCCAGGACCGCGCCTCCGCGACGGACGGCTGCAGCACCTCAACGTCACAGCCCGACAGCCAGATCGGCGTGGCCGTCTACACCCGCGGCAACTTCGTCGAGGACCGCCAGACCTAGCCGAGCGCACCCAGATCCAGGCCGGCGTCCAGCTGGACCTGAGTCCGAAGGTGCGTCTGGAGCTGGGCGCCAACCGCGTCGATGAAAAGGCCGGCACCACCGCCACCGGCGGCCTCGTCACCGCCAGCAACCTCACCGCGCCCTACGGCATCGGCGTGGTCGATCAGGGCTTCGGCGGCGGCCTGTACGGCAGCAGCAACAGCGCGCTCGACCCGATCCGCGGCGAAACCCTCTACAACACCGGCAGCGGCTGGAGCACCGGCTACGGCAGCAGTGTGGGCACCGGCCTGGCCGGCGTGCCCGTCGAATACACCGCCGCGCAGATCGGCCTGTCCATCCCTGCCCGTCACCCGCTGGCGCATCGGCGCCGAAGTGGAGCAGGATGTCTCGCACCGCGAGCACCGCCGCGCTGCCCTCGGCACCAGCTACCAGCTCAGGGGAAAAGACCCGTCTGTTCGGCTGCTACGAATGGAACACCGGCCTGTCCAGCGTGGCCACCAGCAGCACCGTGGTCGATCCGCTGACCGGCGCCCGCAAGGCCAGCCCCTACCGCAGCAGCGCCTTCGTGTTCGGCATCGACACCGAATACATGGAAGATGGCAACGTCTACAGCGAATACCGCATGTACGACGCCATCAGCGAAAAACAGGCACAGTGGGCCAACGGCATCCGCAACACCTGGCGCATCTCGCCGAAACTCAGCCTGCAGACCGGCGCCGAACACCTGAAGGTGCTCGACGGCACCGACCGCAACGCCACCGCCATCACCACCGGCCTCCAGTGGAAACCCAACGGCCTGTGGCAGGTTGCCAACCGGCTGGAATGGCGCCACACCGGCGGACAGCGCGTGACCGATGGCAACACCACCGCGCAGGCCGATCCGTACCTGCGCGGCTACGACAGCTGGCTGTCCACCCTCAGCCTGTCGCGCAAACTGAACGAAGACTGGACAGCGCTGATCCGCAACTATTACCTGCTGAACGACTTCGACGGCAACGCCCCCAAACGCTACGAAAACCGCTTTCAGCTGGGTCTGGCCTTCCGCGACACCGAAACCAACCGCACCAACACCCTGTTCCGCTACGAATGGTGGAAACGGCGCGATCCTGTGCTGGGCACCGGTGACGCCGGCAACACGGAGGCCGCATCCGACGGCTATGAAAAACACATCGCCAGCGTCGTGTCCGACTGGCACCCCAGCCGCAACTGGTGGCTGACCGGGCGGCTGGCCGGCAAGCGCCAGACCGACCGCTTTGCCGATGCCGGTCGCAGCACCTTCCGCGCCTGGCTGGCCGGTGGCCGCATCACCCTACGGGCTGACCGAGCGCTGGGACGTGAGCGCACTGGCCTACCGCCTGTGGAGCCCGCGCCTGAACAGCCAGAATGCAGCCGGTGCCGAAATCGGCTACCTGCTCACCTCGAACCTGTGGCTGTCGGCCGGCTACAACTGGACGGGCTTCCGCGATCACGACCCGACCGGTTCCGAATACACCAGCCGGGGCGCCTACCTGCGCCTGCGCTTCAAGTTCGACGAGCGGCTGTTCAGCGGCAACGATCCGGACGTGAACCGCACGCTGGACCGCTGACATCATGACGCAAACAGTAGTCCCGCTCGCGCCTTCCTCCATCCACGCCGCACACCAGCCGCCTGCCAGCGGGCAGCCCATCCCGTCATCGATGAAAGCCACGCATCCGGGCAGCATCACCGGCGCATGCCCCCTGCCCCGCCGGCAGTCGCTGGCGGCTGCGGTCATGGCGGCACTGGCCCTGTGGGGGCGCGCCCGCCCACGCCGCCCTGACCGCCGTGGCCTACACCATCGAAGCCGATGGCACCCCGGGCTGGGACGGCAGCGACGGCCCCGGCCTGGACAGCGGCCCCCGCAACGGCCGCGTGCGCACCCACGACGAAGTCACCTACCGGGTGGCCATTTCCTATTCGGGCGGCACGAAAAACGCGCGCATCACCCTGACCCTGCCGAAACAGGCCGATGGCACCTATGGCCGAATGGCCGAAGGCCGTGGAAGGCTGTGCCAACGGCTCCAGCGTCTCGGCCGACCGCCAGACCCTGACCTGCGTGCTGGACGACTTTTCCGGCTCGGGTACCCAGGCCACCGACTTCCGGGCCACCATCCTCGGCACCGTGGCCAATGGCACCGCCATGCCGGCCCCTACCCTGCAGGCGGGCGAACAGAACGCCCCGGCCGTGATGCCACCGGCCCTGCCCGGCCCGCTGACCATCAGCGCCGCGCCCTTCTACGACGTGGTGATCGACAGGACCTATCCCGGTGATCCCAAGGCCCACGCGTTTCAGGAAGCCGGTGGCCCCGGGGGCCGGGACGGTTTCTATCACCGCATGCTGGTGGGCCTGCTGGCACGCAATCCCGGCGGCCACGGCAAGAAGGGCGTCGAAGCGCTCGACCCGGCCAGCCCGTCACCATCGACCTCGATGTCAGCGGCTACCCGCAGTCCGTACGCCTGGACAACTGGCGCACGGCCGCCAATCCCCCAACGCGGCAGACCGCCCTTCCGGTTCTTTCCAGACCGGCCAGGGCTGCGGCAGCACCTGGGTACGCGGCAGCACACCGGGCCTGCTGGCCGGTGGCCCCTCAACATGTACCAGCGCGTGCTGGACCTGGGGCCGGACACGGGCAACACCCCCACCATCGTCGCCAACAGGGGGCACCTGCGTGCCACCCGCACGGCCGACGGTCCGCCCACCAGCCAGCGCGTACAGATCCGCATCAGCGGCATCGACACCAGCCTGAAGCACACCCCTACCCACAAGCACCCCAGCTTTGCCATCGATGCCAGCGATTTCTGGGTGTCCAACAAGGCGGTCGTGTTCTGGACCGACATTGCCGACTACCCCGTCCAGCAGCAGATCGACCACACCCTGAAACTGGCCGCCATCGCGCCCGCTCCCTCAGCGGACAGCCCATCCAGAACGTACGCACCAGCAACGACAGCTTCACCTATCCGCTGGTCAACCAGATCGAGGGGACGCGCCAGCAAGATCTGGTTTCCCGATACCTCGCTGACCCTGCCGGAAGGCGGCACGGTGCGCGAGCCCACCCTACAGGGAAGACGCCATCGTCGACTACATGGCACCGGGACAGCACGTGGGCAGCCGCATCTCCTTCAGCAACCGGGGCAGCGTGGCCTACCGGAACATCGTCCCTGTGCGAGGTGATCGACCGCTCGGCCTTCGACCTGGGCAGCCACTTCAGCGCCTGGGACGTCTACAACGACAGGCGTAATCAGGGCACCGTGGAATACGGCGTACGCCCCGGTTCACCGTACTTTGCCAGCACCGACAGCGCCAGCGGCTTCCTTCACGGGATACCTCCCCGGTGGACGCTCCGACTACAGCCGGGCACCTGCAATGACCCCGGCATCGTCTGGTACGCCCGGCCGGAAGAGGCCCGGGCCGCCGGCGGCCCCACCTACATCCGCGCCACCCTGGCCCACCAGGCCGGCGGCCAGGGCTATCACCTGTTCGTGCAGGGCCTGAAACTGCGCACCACCTGGGCCAGTACCGTCCAGGTCCTGGCACCGCAGGCCGGCACCCGCGTACAGGGCGATGACATTGCCGAGAACACCGTGCTGCGCAACCGTGCCTGGGTCCATGCCGACAACATGCCCGTCACGGAAGTCCAGCGCTTTGCCGCCCTGCGCGATCACCTGCAGGTCAAACGGGTCCGGACCATCACGCGCTGAACAACGACATCATTGAACCCGCCAGTGCCGCCACCCAGCCCCTGGCCGCCGGCCAGATCGTGACCTTCCGGCTCCAGCCGCGCTACGCCACCCTGCTGCCCCCGCAGCCGGGCACCGTGACCGTCACCGACTTTCTGCCGGCTGGCCTCGTCTACCAGGCCGGCTCGGGCACCCGCGGTGGCCAGCCGGACGAACCCGTCGTGAAACGGACACCGCCACCGGCCAGACGAAACTGACGTGGACCTACGAAAACGTCACCCCCATTTCGGCCCAGACGGAGACGATGCCGCCCGCCCTGCCGGCCATCACCTTCCGGACCCGGCTGAGCCGGCGACTGACCAACGGCAGTTCGGTACGCAACCAGGCCATCATCTCGGGCGGCGCAGCCGATGACGTACCCGACTGCACCCGCGATGCCGCCGGGAACCTCGCAGCCTGCACCAAGCGCAGCGACAGCGAACTGCGCATCAGCACCCCGCCCGGCTTTGCCCTCGAAAAACGCACCGAACCCGCGCAGATCGAACCCGGCGACCCCTTTGCCTACACCATCGACTTCTACTCGATGGGCAGAGCCCTGCAGCAGGTGGACATTCCCGACATCATCGACATCCCTGCCCCATGCAGGCGATGGCAACCGGACACCAGCTGCGCCTTCGAGGGCCGCCAGCCCGCCTCCCGCTTCCAGACCGGTGCCTGGCACCTCGTCTCCGTGGACAGGCCGGCCATCGATCCGGGCATGGAGATCTACTACACCCGCGCGCGCCCCGCGACATCCACAACGACCCGCGCGACGCCAGCAACGCCATTCCCGGCGGCAGCACCCGGTGGTGCCGCGAAGCCGAGTTCGGCACCGCTGGCTGCCCGGCCACCATCGCCGAAACCACGGCGGTGCGCACCAGTCCCACCCTGGCCACCCTGCCCTCGAACCAGCCCTATGGCCTGGTCCTGCACATGGCCAGCGACCCCGTCATTGCCCAGCCCGGCGACCTGTTTGCCAACCAGGCAGCCGCCCGGCCGGACAACCGTGCCAGCGACCTGCTGCTCGCTCCTCTCCGATGCCGGCCTGAACACCCGTGTCGTATCACCCGGCGCCGGGCAGATGGCCGCCATTTCCGGCCGCGTGTTTCTGGACATGGACGGACAGGCCGACAGCAGCGCCGAACACAACAGGCCCCTGGCCGGCCAGTGCATCCGCCTGTCCGGCACCGACGACCGGCAGCGCCCGATCACCCTCTCGACCCGCACCGACGCCGACGGCCACTACAGCCTTGCACCCGACGGCAGCCGTGAGTCAGCGGCCGGCAATGGATCACCGGACAGCAGCACCTCCAGTGGCACCACACCCGGCAATACCACCTCCAGCAGCGCCTCCTCCAGCAGCGCCTCCTCCAGCAGCGCCTCCTCCACCAGTGCAGCCTCCCACAGCGCCACGCCCCAGACAAACGCCAGTAACGGCACGCGTGCCATCTACCCCAACGGCGACTGCAGCGGCACGGCCCTGACCCGCTTCCACGGCATTCGTGGCGGCCAGTACACTCTGTCGCGCATCACCCCCGACCAGCCAAGGCAACACCGCCTCCCGCCCCAGGGCAGGCAGCGCGGGCGGCGATGCCAGCAGCACCGAACAGCTGATCGGCAACATTTTCGCTCAAAGGGGGCCAGGCGGCCACCCACACGACTTCATCGACGTACCACCGGCGCCGCAACTCACGCTGACCGCCACGGTCGGCAACACCCACGGCGGCAGCCACACCGATGACGTGACACTGGCCGCCACCCGCCAGCAGGCCGATGGCAGCCCCCGAACCGGCCACGCGAAAAATCCGGCAAAAGCGGAGACACCGCCGTAACCGCCGCCACCGTGACCGCCGGTATCTGGACACTGGACAGTACGTCCCTGCCCGGCTACACCACCAGCGGCTGGACATGCAGCATCACCCGTCAGGGCGGCGAACAGCGCAGACGAAACTGGCAGGAACATCCCCGCCCTGCCCCTGCTCAACGGGTGACAGGGCCAGCTGCACCATCACCTACGCGGACAGACCCGCCACCCTCACGCTCATCAACACCGTCACCAACAGCAACGGCCGCAGCAACACGGCTGCCGATTTCACGCTGAGCGCCACGGGGCCGCTGTCCGGCCAACCTGGAGACAACGACGTATCCGGTGGCCATGGCGGATCGGATGGAAATGGAGGAAATGCTGGAAACAGCAGCAATACCGCACCGGCGGCAATGCAGGTAACGGTAGCCATATCGGCAACAGCAGCAGCGGCAACCGCGGAAACGGAACCGGTGGAAATACCCAGACCCCTGCGTTTTCCGGCAAGACTGGCACCCCGGCCGTGACCTCGGTGCAGGTGCTGCCCGGCAGCTACCGCCTGCATGCCACCAACCTGCTCGACAGCGACGGCAAGCCCATTTACGTACCGGGCGCCTGGTCGTGCACGGTCAACGCGATGATGCAGCCCAGTCTGCAGCGGGCGGCTCGGCATCCGGCACGGTTTCAGGTGCATCACCCAATGCCGCTGCATCCGGCGCAGCTTCAGGTGCTGCTTCGGGCACCGCTTCCGGCAGCAGCGCAACCGGCCATACTTCGGTCCGCGATGTCACCCCCATCACCGAAGACAGCGGCAATGCCCAAAAGGCGATGCCGACGTGACGCTGGCCAACGGCGACAACGTGGTCTGCTCCATCAACCACAGCGACGCCCCCGTGAGCCTGTCGCTCAAACTCGACATCATCAACCAGTACGGCGGTACCGCCACCACCGACGACAACACCGTCTCCGCATCCGGCCAGGGCAAGGAAATCCGCAGCCCGAAAAAATCCGAATCCACCGATCCGGTGCCCGTGGCCCCCGGCGTGTATAAACTCACCGGCCTGTCCCCTGCCCGGCTACCAGACCGGCAGCTGGGCCTGCGATGGCGGCACCCTGCAGGACACCTACGTCGTCGATGGCCAGACGCAGAACGGCCCCTTCCTCGTCACCGGCAACCGCGCCAACATCGGCTGCCGCTTCACCCTCAAGGACATCCCCGCCAGCATCAGGGTGGAAAAATCCGTGGCCGGTGAACCCGCACTCGTGGCCGGTACCGCCAACGAATACACGGTGCAGCACATCGTCACCGTCACCCACCAGAGCGGCGTCGATGCCACCTACGACCTGACCGATACCCCCGCCTTCGACCCCGATGTGCAGGTCGTCCACCCAGATCACGCTGGAAAGCGATGACGGCGATGACGATGCAGGCAGCGCCAGCCGCACCGGACGCGATGGCCAGTCGTTGCGCACGAACGCTACCCCCAGCGCAGCGAACGACAACCGCACGGGCCAGACACCTTCACGCACCAGCCGCGGCCAGAACAGCCTGCAGCCACTGAACATCACCCCCCATCACACTGACCAATGGCACCGTGCAGTGGCCGCTCGCCAGCCGCCGTGTCCTGAAAAATGCAGGACACCACCACCGGCCACAGCGGCCGGCACGTCTACCGCATGACCAGCCGCATCCGCGTACCCTTCGGCAGCAGCACACACAACAACCGCTGCACAACGGGTGGCGCCACAAATACCGCCACAGGTACCGCCGTGGGCACCGGCACCGGAACGGGCAGCGTCGCGACTACCTCCGCGGCCACCGGTTCCATCGCCTCCTCCACAGGCTCGGCCACCGGCGGCAATGGCCTGCACAACACCGTCAGCCTCACCCACTACGACGGTGCCCTGCAGCCCATCAACAGCACCCCGCTGACTTCGCAGGCGTGCGTGGACACACCGGAACCCATCGAATCCACCACCTCGTCATCGAGAAATCCAGCGGCCTGCGCAGCGTCGAACTGGGTGAACAGGTGGCCTATCGCCTGCGCATCCGCAACACCGGCAACACCCCGGCCATCAAACCCGTGGTCGTGGACCTGCTGCCGCGCGGCTTCCGCTTCGAACCCGGCTCCGTGCGCGTGCAGAACGCCACCGCCACGAACGTGGAAATGATCAGCAGCCGCGAACTGCGCATCACCCTGGACCGCATCGACATGCCGGGCAGCACCACCAGCACCACCGGCAACGCAACCGCCAGCAGCACGGCAGGCAACACCGCAGCCGGCACCGGCAACCCGGACACCACCGGCAGCCGCCTGACGGGCAGCACAGGCACCAGCAGCCGCGATGTGCTGATCACCTACCGCCTGCGTGCCGGCGTCGGCTCACATGGGAAGGTGACGGCATCAACCGTGCCCACATCCAGTGCGTTGCCCCCGCAGCCCCTCCGGCCTGGCTGACTGCTCCAACGAATCCCGCTGGAAAGTGCAGGTCACCGGCGGCATCTTCTCCGAAGAAGCGTGCCTGGCCGGCCAGATCTTCGTCGACTGCAACGGCAATTCCATCAAGGACCGCGAAGAACTGGGCATCCCCGGCGTGCGCCTGTATCTGAAAACGGCACCTGGCTCGTCTCCGACGAACAGGGCAAACACAGCCACTGCGGCCTGCGCCCCGCACCCACGTCCTGAAGGTCGACAGCCGCACCCTGCCCCGCAAAAGCCGCCTCGTCACCAGCAGCCCGCAGAACGTGGGCGATGCCAACAGCCCTCTTCATCGACGCCCGCAAGGGCATGCTGCACCGCGCCGACTTCATCGAAGGCTCGTGCAGTAACACAGTGATCGAACAGGTCAAGGCCCGTCAGGCGCAAGGCCCCAGCCCCAGCGTGCAGACCGAAGGCCCCTCCCCTGCCGGCAGCGTCCCCACCGAAACACACCACAACACCGGCACAGCCCCCCGGCAGATGCAGCCCGCCCTCACCTTCGACAGCAGGGCCGCCTCACCGCGTCCCTCGCCAGCAGGGCACCGACAGCGCCAGGCAGCCCCTTTCCAGAACGCGGTACTGAACGTCATCGAAGCCGCACCACCCATCCCCACCGAAGCTACACCCATCAGCCCCGGTTGCACCACGGCAACGCAAGGGCCATCCACCGCCCATCCTGGGATGAATGGCGGCATCATCCCTTCGATACCGAACCAGACGGCAATCATCCCGTTTGTTTCCTCACGAACACTGGCAGCAGCAGCGTGTGCGTCTCGCCGGCGCAACACGCCGCTGCCCCTGCATTTCTCCCCCTGGTGATCCCGATGACAACCCATCCCGAGCGCCCCGTCCGCGCCCCTGCGTGCCCCGGCAGCCAAGCCTCCCCGCCTCATCCGCAAGCCTCTGGCTGCAGCCGTCGTGTCTGCGCTGGCGCTGTGGAGCGTCCCCGTGCACGCTGCCCTGGTCAATGTTGCCTACGAACTGAAAAGCGACGGCACCGCAGGCTGGGATCCCACGGACGACAACGGCATGGATACCGGCCCTAATAACGGACGGTGCGCACCAACGATGAAGTGACCTATCAGGTCTCCATTTCGCACGACGGCACTACCCAGGGAGCCAGCATCACGCTGACGCTGCCCAGCATGGCCAACGGCAAGCCCATGGCCCAGTGGCCCACCATCGCCCCCGCCGACTGCGCCCCCGGCTCCACCCATATCGTCAGACCGCCAGACCCTTACTTGCCGCATTCCAGACCAGAGCGGATCCCCGGGCACCAGCTCCGGCCTGTTCCGCGCCACCATTCTGGGCAGCACTCCCAACAACACCCAGATGCCGGCCCCCACGCTGAAAGTCGGCTCCGTCAACACGGCAACCATCGCCCCCGCCACACTCCCCAGAACCCTCACCATCACGGCCGCTCCCTTCTACGACGTGGTAGTCGATACAACATGGCCGGGAAGCCCCAAGGCCGCGGCCTTCCAGGAAGGCGGCGGTCCAGACGGCAAGGATGGCTTCTATCACCGCATGCTGGTGGGCCTGCTGGCGCGCAACCCCAACGGCAACGGCAAGAAGGGCGTCGAGCAGCTGGACCCGACCAAACCCGTCGTCATCGATCTGGATGTCAGCGGCTACCCACAATCCGTTCGGCTGGACAACTGGCGCACGCCACAGAACACACCCAACCAGTGGGACCGGCCAACCGGCACCCTTGCCACCGGCAATGGCTGTGGCAGCCCCTGGGGCGGTGGCAGCAACCCCGGCAACCTGGCCGGCGGTGAACTCAACATGCACCAGAAGGTGCTCGATACCGGCGTCAACAGCACCGACCCTTCCACCGTGGCCAGAGGGGGCGTCTGTGTGGCTACGCGTACCGCCAGCGGCCTGCCCGACAACCAGACCATCCAGATCACCGTCACCGGCACCGACACCACCCTGCAGCACTACACCGACCCTGCGGCGCGCCAAGGGCAGCGTTCCGCCCGATGAATTCTGGGTATTCAACAAGGCCGTCATTCTCTGGACCGACGTCAACGATTACCCGGGCGCCGTCACCGTTACGCACACCCTGCGCCTGAAGAACTTTTCCGCACAGTCGATCACCGGACAGACCGCCACCAACGGCCGTACCAGCAACGACGCCTGTTCCTATCCCCTGATCAACCAGATCGATGGCGAGGCCAGCAGATCTGGTTCCCGGACAGTACCGTTGCCATGCCCTGGGGTACCCTTCCCGACCCCGCCTATACCGGCGACAAGATCGTCGACTACATGGCACCGGGACAGCACGTCGGCAGCCGCGTCACTTTCAACAACCGGGGCAGCGTCAGCATTCTGAACTTCACCATGTGCGATGTGCTGGACCGCAGCGCATTCGACCTGGGAGCGCACTTCAGCGGGCGCAGCGTCATCGAGAAGGGTGACCGGGTGAATCCCCAGTACGGCGTGCACAGTGGCAGCCCGTATTTCAGCACCATCGATACCGGCCGTGGCCCCGCGCCGAGAGCGGTTCGGAACACGGCTCCTCGGCCTACAGCCAGGCATCGTGCGCCGACCCGGCCATCACCTGGTACGACACCCCGGAAGCCGCACGGGCAGCTGGCGAAATCAGCTATGTGCGCCTGGTCATTCCCAAGCTGCAGGGAGGCGCCAGTGCACACCTCTATACTCAGGGGCTTCAGCTGCGCAACACCTGGGCCAGCACTGTCGCCGTGCAATGGCCAAAGGCCGAGATCCGCAGCAGGGGCAGACCATTGCCGAGAATACCGTACTGCGCAATCGTGCCTGGGTCAGCTCCGACAACATGCCGCAGAGCCAGATGGACGTGCTGAACACCAAAATCCGGGATCACCTGCAGGTCCAGTTTGCCCGGACCATCACCCGCATCCAGGACAGGATCGTCAGCCCGGCGGACGCCAGTACGGCGCCCCTGCCGGCAGGAACCGAGCTGACATACGAACTGCAGCCGCGCTTTGCCACGCCGCTGCCTCCCCAGCCTGCCACCGTCACGGTCACCGACCTCCTGCCCAGTGGGGTTGAGTACATTGCCGGCTCGGCCAGAAAAAGGCGACCAGGCCGCCGAACCCTCCGTGGAAAAACTGGCCAGCGGCCAGACCCGCCTGACCTGGACCTGAAAACGCCATGCCCCATGCTGGTGCCGACAATGAGGACGGGGCAAAAATGGCACCGATCACCTTCAAGGCACGCATGGCCCTGCAGCTGCAACGGCGACACCCTCCAGAATCAGGTGTCGATTACGGGCGGCACCGCCGACGCCGAGCCGGACTGCACGCTGAACACGACAACCGGTGTACTGGATGCCTGTTCGAAAAAGGACACCAGTGAGGTGCGCGTACAAACGCCTCCCAGCATGTATCTGGACAAGCAGGCCTCCACAAAGACCTTCGAACCCGGTGACACGTTCCACTACACCGTGACGTTCTACGCCCTGGGTCAGGACCTCCAGAAAGAGGATGTTCCCGACATCATCGACATCCCTGCCCTTCGTCGGTGACGGCACAGCAGACGCATCGCGTGAATTCAAGGGGCGCCATCCGGAATCGAAGTACGCCAAGGGAGCCTTCGGCTGGTTTCCGTGGAAAGGCCGGAAATCGACCCCGGCATGCAGGTCTATTACACCCGCCGCAACCCTGCCGAAATCCACAACGACCCGCGTGACGCCAGCAACGCCATCCCGGGCGGTTCCACCAAATGGTGCCGTCGCGCCGAATTCGGCCAGAGCAATACCGGCTGCCCGGACAGTCTGGCCGATGTCACGGCCATCCGCACCAACCCGGCACTGAACCAGCTGGCCTCCGGCCAGCCCTATGGCTTCAAGATCAATCTGGCGCTGGATTCGTTCATCGCCACACCCGAGGACATCCTGTCCAACCGTGCAGCGGCCCGTTCGGACAACCCCAATGGTTCGCTGCTGCTGGTGCTCTCCAGGGACGGCCCTCAGCTCGCAAGTCGTGCCCATTTCCGCCGACAAGTTAGCCTCGGTGGCTGGCCGTGTCTTCATCGACATGGACGGCACCGCAAACAGCGCCGCCGGGTACAACAAGCCATTGGGACAGCAGTGCATCAAGCTGACCGGCACCAACGAGCGTGGCGAGACCATCACGATCTCCACCCAGACCGATGATGACGGCAACTACAGCTTTACCGCCGGCAGCGCCAATCACTTCTTCGTCAACGGCGACTGCAGTGGCACGGCCCTTCCCAATTTCAACGGCATCCGCGCCGGCACCTACACCCTCTCCCGCATCACCCCCGCCAGCACCGGCAACACCGCTTCGCAGCCCAAAACCGGCAGCGAGGGCGGCGATGCCAGCGCCACCGAACAGCTGATCGGCAACATTTCGCTCAAGGGCGGCAAGGCGGCCACCAGCTACAATTTCACCGAAACCCCGCCCGCGCCACAGCTCACACTGGTGAACGTGGTCAACAACACTCACGGCGGCAGCAGAACCAGCCATGACGTGACCATGACCGCCACACAGACGGATGCCAATGGCAACGCCGTGCCGGCCACGCAGAAATCCGGTAAAAACGGCGAAACCGCCGTGACCGCTGCCGCCGCCACCGCGGGCACGTGGACACTGGCCAGCAACGCCCCTGTCCGGCTACAAAATGAACGGCTGACATGCGAAGTGACCAATGCCGCCGGCGAAAAACGCAACGTGACGGTGAACACCGCCACACTGGCCCTGCCCCTGCTCAACGGCGACAAGGCCAGCTGCACCGTGACCTATGCGGACAAACCCGCCACCCTACACTCATCAACACCGTCACCAACAGCAACGGTCGCAGCAACACGGCTGCCGATTTCGACCTCAGCGCCACGGGGCCGCTGTCTGGCCAGAATGGCGGCAATGGTGGTTCCGGCAATAATGGCGGATCGGGTGGAAATGGCAGCAATGCCGGGAAAACGGTGGCAACACAGGTCATGGTGGCAACGGTGGCAGCGGAAACGGTGGAAGCACCCAGACCGCTGCGCTGTCCGGCAAGACCGGCACCCCGGCCGTGACCTCGGTGCAGGTGCTGCCCGGCAGCTACCGCCTGCACGCCACCAACCTGCTCGACAGCGACGGCAAGCCCATTTACGTACCGGGCGCCTGGTCGTGCACGGTCAGCACGGATGATGCAGCCAGCAATGCATCGGTCCGGCGATGTCACCATCATCACCGAAGACAGCGGCAATGCTCAAAAAGGCGATGCCGACGTGACGCTGGCCAACGGCGACAACGTGGTCTGCACCATCAACCACAGCGACGCCCCCGTGAGCCCTGTCGCTCAAACTCGACATCATCAACCAGTACGGCGGTACCGCCACCACCGACGACAACACCGTCTCCGCATCCGGCCAGGGCAAGGAAATCCACAGCCCGAAAAATCCGAATCCACCGATCCGGTGCCCGTGGCCCCCGGCGTGTATGAAACTCACCGGCCTGTCCCTGCCCGGCTACCAGACCGGCAGCTGGGCCTGCGATGGCGGCACCCTGCAGGACACCCACGTCGTCGATGGCTCAGACGCAGAACGGCCCCTTCCTCGTCACCGGCAACCGCGCCAACATCGGCTGCCGCTTCACCCTCAGCGACATTCCCGCCAGCATCCGGGTGGAAAAATCCGTGGCCGGTGAACCCGCACTCGTGGCCGGTACCGCCAACGAATACACGGTACAGCACATCGTCACCGTCACCCACCAGAGCGGCGCCGATGCCACCTACGACCCTGACCGATACCCCCGCCTTCGACCCCGATGTGCAGGTCGTGTCCACCAGATCACGCTGGATGACGGCAGCACCACCTCATCGGGTAGCGCAGCCGGCAGCGGCACGGGCAGCACGGCCGGCTCCGGCGGCCAGCAGGTTCTGGACATCACGCCCACCACACTGGCCAGCGGCACCGTGCAATGGCCGCTCGCCAGCCGCCGTGTCCTGAAAATGCAGAACACCACCACTGACAGACCGGCCGGCATGTCTATCGCATGACCAGCCGCATCCGCGTGCCCTTCGGCAGCAGCACCGACAACAACAGCTGCACGACCGGCACGACCACCGGTGGCAACGGCGCCTGTACAACGCTGTCAGCCCTCACCCACTACGACGGCGCCCTGCAACCCATCAACAGCACCCGCTGACCTCGCAGGCCTGCGTGAACACGTCGGAGCCCATCGAGTCCACCACCCTGGTCATCGAAAAAACCAGCAACACCCGCAGCGTCGAAGTGGGCGACCTGCTCACCTACCGCCTGCGCATCCGCAACACCGGCAACACTCCGGCCATCAAACCCGTGGTCGTGGACCTGCTGCCGCGCGGCTTCCGCTTCGAACCGGGCTCCGTACGCGTGCAGAACGCCACCGCCACGAACGTGGAAATGGCCAGCAGCCGCGAACTGCGCATCACCCTGGACCGCGTGGACATGTCGGGCAGCAGCGGCGCAGCCAGTGGCAGCAGTGCCGGCACGCGCGGTGGCAGCACGTCTGGCAATGCATCGGCAGCCACCGGCAAGGACGTGCAGATCACCTACCGCCTGCGCGCCGGCGTCGGCTCACAGGAAGGTGACGGCATCAACCGTGCCCTACATCCAGTGCGTCGCGCCCCGCAGCCCCTCCGGTCTGGCCGACTGCTCCAACGAATCCCGCTGGAAAGTGCAGGTCACCGGCGGCATCTTCTCCGAAGAAGCCTGCCTGGCCGGCCAGATCTTCGTCGACTGCAACGGCAATTCCATCAAGGACCGCGAAGAACTGGGCATCCCCGGCGTACGCCTGTATCTGAAAACGGCACCTGGCTCGTCTCCGACGAACAGGGCAAATACTAGCCACTGCGGCCTGCGCCCCCGCACCCACGTCCTGAAGGTCGACAGCCGCACCCTGCCCCGCAGAAGCCGCCTCGTCACCAGCAGCCCGCAGAACGTGGGCGATGCCAACAGCCTCTTCATCGACGCCCGCAAGGGCATGCTGCACCGCGCCGACTTCATCGAAGGCTCGTGCAGCAACACAGTGATCGAACAGGTCAAGGCCCGCCAGGCGCAAGGCCCCAGCACCAGCGTGCAAACGGAAAAAGGCCAGCCCGCCCTGAAATTCGACAGCAAAGCAGGGCATCCCGCCCGCCCCGCCAGCAGGGCACGGACGGCGCCAGCCAGCCGCTGTCGAAAAACGCGGCACTGAGCCCTCCACCCTGCGCCCTCGAAGCGCTTCTGCCCCCACCGGCAGAAGCGCTTCACCGCCCGCCAGCCTCCCCGGCCGCGCGGGCGGTTCTGTTTCTGGCCACCACACCGCACCATTCAGTCTGGCCACACCATTCAGTCCGGAGCCTAGTCACCGCCTTTTTCTCCTGAATGTTGCCCCACGGACTCTGAACGTTGCCTCCCGTAGCAGCACGATCTCATGCAACGAAAACGCTGCAGGTACGCAACACTGATTTCGCCTTCGAAGCCGCACCCTGCAAAACCCGGGAAGCGGCGTGGGAGAGAGGCCCATGCGGCGATTTCGTGAGTCGGTGTGAAAAACTTTGCAAACGAGCGGGCGCAGCCCAGTTGTTGCAAAGTTTTATAGTCATCCAGCTGCTGACCACGACGCAGGTCGTGGGCAACAAAACTGATTGAGCGTATGAGCCGCATGGGCCTCCCTCCCGCACCGCCCGACCCGAAAGCGTCCTCCATCAGGCACAGAACCCCGCCCCTGAAAGTGTCCTCATGAAACGCAGGCCCCACCAAAAAACGTCTTCCGCGAAGCACAGCCCTCATCACCCAAAGCCGTCTTCCATGAAGCACAGCCCCTCACCCGATGGCGCCCTCCCCAAACCACGCCCCATGACTGTTACAGTGACCCAACTCCCCTCACGAAGAGAAGCCCCCATGACCACCACCTCCGTCCCGTGCCGCCGTCGCCTTTGCCGCCGGCCAACCCCTCGCAGATCGTCGAGATCGATGTCGAGCCGCCCCGCAAGGGCGAAGTACTGGTGCGCATCACCCATACCGGGGTCTGTCATACCGATGCCTTCACCCTGTCCGGTGACGATCCCGAAGGCCTCTTTCCCGTCGTGCTGGGCCACGAGGGCGCCGGCATCGTGGAAGCCGTGGTGAAGGCGTCACCTCCGTGAAGCCCGGCGATCACGTCATTCCGCTCTACACCGCCGAATGCGGCGAGTGCCTGTTCTGCAAGAGCAACAAGACCAACCTCTGCACCTCGGTGCGCGCCACCCAGGGCAAGGGCGTGATGCCCGACGGCACCACGCGCTTCTCGTACAACGGCCAGCCGCCTCTACCACTACATGGGCTGCTCCACCTTCAGCGAATACACCGTGGTGGCTGAGGTCTCTGCTGGCCAAGATCAATCCGCAGCCAGCCCCGAACACGTCTGTCTGCTGGGCTGCGGCGTCACCACCGGCATCGGCGCCGTGCACAACACCGCCAAGGTACAGGCCGGTGACTCGGTGGCCGTCTTCGGGCTGGGCGGTATCGGCCTGGCTGTCATCCAGGGTGCACGGCAGGCCAAGGCCGGGCGCATCATCGCCATCGACACCAACCCCGACAAGTTCCCGCTGGCCCGGCAGTTCGGCGCCACCGACTGCGTGAACCCGAAGGACCACGACAAGCCCATCCAGCAGGTGCTCATCGAGATGACGGGCTGGGGCGTGGACCACACCTTCGAGTGCATCGGCAACGTCATCGTCATGCGCGCCGCACTGGAAGCGGCTCACCGCGGCTGGGGTCAGTCGGTGATCATCGGCGTGGCCGGCGCAGGGACAGGAGATCTCCACCCGCCCTTCCAGCTGGTCACCGGCCGCCGCTGGCTGGGCACCGCCTTCGGTGGCGTGAAGGGTCGCACGCAGCTGCCTGGCATGGTGGAAGACGCCATGCACGGCAAGATCGACCTGGCCCCTTCGTCACCCACACCATGCCGCTGGACGACATCAACGACGCCTTCACGCTGATGCACGAAGGCAAGTCGATCCGCAGCGTGGTGCATTACTGAGCCCCCTTCCCTGTCACGACCGGTGACAACCGGCCGGCATGACGGTCAGCCCCGCCGTGCCTTCGGCCAGCGCCCGGGCCATGCCTTCAGCCGGCCCCACGGACACGAAACGATGAAACAGATCGAACAGCACGCCTGCTTCGGCGGCCGCCAGAAGTCTGGCAGCACCCCTCCTCCTCCACCGGCACGCTCGATGAACGTGGGCGTCTACCTGCCGCCGCAGGCGCTGGCCGGCGAGAAATGCCCCGTGCTCTACTGGCTTTCGGGCCTGACCTGCACCGAGCAGAACTTCATCACCAAGGCCGGTGCCCAGCAACATGCCGCCCGCCACGGCCTCATCCTGGTGGCCCCCGACACCAGCCCGCGCGGCAAGGACGTGGCCGATGACGAAGGCTACGATCTGGGCCAGGGGGCCGGCTTCTACGTGAACGCCACCCAGGCGCCTTGGGCCGACCACTACCGGATGTACGACTACGTGGTGGACGAGCTGCCGGCGCTCGTGGAAGCCCACTTCCCGGCCAGCGACGTGCGCAGCATCCTTTGGTCATTCGATGGGCGGGCATGGTGCGCTGGTCGTGGCGTTGCGCAATCCCCGAGCGCTACCGCCGTGTCTCGGCCTTCGCCCCCATCGTGGCCCCTCGCAGGCGCCCTGGGGCCAGAAGGTTCTGGGCGCCTACCTGGGCAACGATCCGCAGGCCTGGAAGGCCTGGGACAGCGTGGAACTGGTCAGGCGCTGGCCGCCGATCAAGGCAGCACCAGCATCCGCCCGCCCATCCTCATCGATCAGGGCGGTGAGGACGCCTTCCTGCACGAGCAGCTGCGCCCCGAACTGCTGGAGGCTGCCTGCGCCGCTGCCCGGCACCCGCTGGAGCTGCGCCCTGCAACCCGGCTACGACCACAGCTACTACTTCATTGCCAGCTTCATCGGCGAACACATCGCGTGGCACGCACAGGCGCCGCAGGAAGCACAGTAATCTGCAACGCACGCGTGTGGCGGCATCCTGCCGCCAGCGTCAGCACTCAGCCCGGGCGGCAGGCAGCACCCCAGGTGTCCGCTCGGGCCGGTGGCCAGACAGCCTGCTTCAGCTCACCGGATCATCCAGCCCGATGTCCAGCGACCGGCTGCTGTGGGTCAGGTAGCCCAGCGCAATGAAAGTCCACACCTGCCGCGCCACGCGGTGAATGCGCTCGACGGTGATGCCACCGGATGCCTCGGTGCGTGCCCTGCCCACGGCACATCGCCACGGCCTGCGCCAGCATCTCGTCATCCATGTTGTCGAGCAGCACCAGGTCGGCGCCCGCGCTCCAGCGCCTCTTCCAGCTGACCCAGCGTGTCCACCTCCACTTCCAGCGGAATGAGGTCCGGCCGCCTGCCGTGCACGCCGCAGGGTCTGCGCCAGGCTGCCGGAATGCACCAGGTGGTTGTCCTTGATCAGGATGGCGTCATCCAGACCCATGCGGTGATTGCAGCCCCCGCCGGCGCGCACCGCGTATTTCTGCAGGATCCCGCAGCGGGCAGGGTCTTGCGCGTGCAGGTGATGCGCGCGGCCGTGCCCTCGGTCTGTGCCACGGCAGCAGCCGTCAGGGTGGCGATGCCGCTCAGATGCGTCATGAAATTCCAGCGCCGTGCGCTCGGCCGACAGCAGCGAACGCACCGGCCCCTGCACGCGTGCCAGCACCCTGCCCGGCCGTACCCGCTGCCCGTCCTGCGCCCGGGCCTGGAACGTCACGGCCGGATCGAACAGGGTGAAAGGCCAGGCGGGCCAGATCCAGCCCGGCCACCACGCCCGGCTCGACGACTGGTCACGTCGAAAACAGGCCGTGGCCGACGCGGAATGACGGCAGCCGACGTGATGTCGCCACGCCGTCCCCAGAGTCCTCGGCCAGCGCCTGTCGCACGAACGGGCTCCAGCACGACATCGGGCAGCGGAATGGCACGCCGCCGACGTCGGCCGGACCGGACGTTGACGCATCCATACCCTGCGCGCCGCCCCCGGAAATTCCGGTATCCCGGGCCCGGCATGGGCCGCGTGTTCGATGCAGATTCCTGACGACATCCTGTGATCTCCTTGTGGGTTAATTCTGTGTGATGCCACGACGCCCGCTCAGCCCTTGAGGAACGACAATCGCCCCCGAGATGAGGCTTTCGGACAGCACGCTCTCGTGAGCGATACAGGCGGGCCGGACGCCCACGCGAGGTCGCCGTGCTCTGGTCGACGGGATTTCAGCAGCCCCTGATGCAGGACCTGACGGCGGAAATTCGTGCTTGTGCAGCTCGCAGCCCACCAGCGCCTCCACGCTCTTCTGCAGCTGCAGCAGGCTGAAGCGCTCAGGCATCAGGTCGAAGATGACCGGCCGGTACTTGATCTTGGCGCGCAGCCGCGACACGGCCGTGGCCAGCACGCGGCGATGATCGTGCTGCATGGCGCGGCCTGTCAGCGCCAGTGTCGAAGTCCGCCTCGCGGATGCAGCGACTCCGGCACCAGCCCCGCCTACAGAGCAGCTCGTAGCGCTGCGGCGTGCGCTCCTCCGACCACTCGCAGGGCGGCAGCCCCCACAGCAAGTCAACCCGGCTGCGACGCTCCCGGCGCGCGGCTGCCGCCCCGGCCTGCGCCACCCAGGCATCCAGCCGGGGCAGGATCACGCGGGCGATCCAGTCCCGCCGGCCATCGCGCAGGTCTTCCCACGGGAAATAGTCGTACCAGTCGAACCAGCGCGCATCCGGGCTCAGCTCCGTCTCGTTGGCCTCGCTCACCAGTCCCAGGTAGCTCACGTACAGCACTGGCAGCCCCTGGTCGTTCTGACGCCGGGTGTCCACGAAGGTGTAGAAGCTGCTCCACGTAACCCATGGGCTGTGCGGTCTGCTGCGCCACCCACAGCCGCACACCCGACTGCAGCGAGCGATGCACGGGCGACAGCGGTCCCTGCGGCAGCATGGTGCCGTTGCCCACGGTCAATACACGGGCCTTGAAGTCCGTCACCGCAACCAGCACCGTAACCAGCTCGACGATGCCTTGCGCCGCGCCGGTCTGTTCGAGAGAGGCATCCATCCAGCAGAAATCCGAGAGGGTTACGAAAATTCTACCCGTCCGGAAGGGTGATCGTTTGACAGGGACAATGACACACCCCTATTATGCTCAAACTGAGCATAAGCATGACGACGCAGATCCGAAGGTTCCGGAGTCCCGATGCCGCCCTGCACGCCGTTTCCGATGCAAGGGTCTGCGTGCGGAGCACGCGCATGAAGACCCCGGAACGGAAGGTCCGGCGCGCATCGCACCATCGCTTTCCCCTGTTGAGACCTGTCCGGACACGCCATGGATTCCGGTCGATTCCTGAGTTCCGATCAATTATGCTCAAACTGAGCATAAAGTGACAACTGGCAACATTCCCCCCCCCCACCACCAACCCTCACCCGCCCTGCTGTCCCGCACAGCCCGTAACCCCGCACCCCACCGAGGAGGATCCCGACGATGATGGAAAGTCCCGACAGGGCTTTTCGACTATGACCTGCCCGACGCGAAGGCCCCCACCACGGCCTGCAGCATCCGGCAGGCCTGGGCCAAGGTGCCCGATGCCCTGGGCCCCGATGAGGCCAGGGCGTTGAAAGCACGCATTGCGGCCCTGCTGCACGAACGCAATGCCGTGCTGGTGGCCCACTACTACGTGGATCCTGGACATCCAGGATCTGAGCCCTGGAAACCGGCGGCTGCGTGGCGACTCGCTGGAGATGGCCCGCTTCGGTGCCTCCCATCCGGCGCGGATGCTGGTGGTGGCCGGCGTGCGCTTCATGGGCGAGAGCGCCAAGATCCTCTGCCCGGACAAGACGGTGCTGATGCCGGACCTGGAAGCGGAATGCTCGCTGGACCTGGGCTGCCCTGAGGACGAGTTCCCCGGCTTTCTGCGACCAGCACCCGACCGGACGGTGGTGGTGTGCAACACCAGTGCCGCCGTGAAGCGCGTGCCGACTGGTCGTCACCCCGTCAGTGGCACTGGAGATCGTCACCCACCCCAAAGAACGGGGAGAAAAGCTCATCTGGGGACCGGATCGGCACCTGGGCGACTACATCCGCCGCCAGACCGGCGCCGACATGCTGCTGTGGCAGGGTTCGTGCATCGTGCACGACGAGTTCAAGGCCGAGGAGCTGCTGGCGCTGAAGGCCGAACATCCGGATGCCATCGTGCTGGTGCATCCGGAGTCACCGGCCAGCGTGGTGGAGATGGCTCGATGTGTGGGCTCCACCAGCAAGCTGCTCGGGCCGCGGTGGAACGCCTCTGAACAGACCTTCATCGTGGCCACCGACCAGGGCATCCTGCACGAGATGCGCAAGCAGGCGCCTCGTGCACCTTCCTGGCTGCCCCCACGGCCGGTAACGGCGGTACCTGCAAGAGCTGCGCCTTCTGCCCCTGGATGGCCATGAACGGCCTGGTGGGCATCCACGACGCACTGCGCCACGGCCACAACGAGATCCTGCTGGACAGCGCACCGGGCCAGGCTGCCCGCAAGCCGCTGGAACGCAGCTGAACTTTGCCGAACAGCCCGGCGCCAGCAAGCCGCCAATGTCTTCAACGGGATGGGGACCGGCATGAAAACCACGGAATATCGACCACGACGGATCATCGTGGGCAACGGGCTGGCAGCGCTGACACTGGCGCTCCACTGCCGGAGAGCTCTGCGCATCGCGCTGCTGTGCAAGTACCGGCTTGATGACAACGCCAGCAGTCGCGCGCAGGGCGGTATCGCTGCCGGCGGATCGGCTTGACCGACCTGGATGACCATGCTGGCCGACACGCTGGTGGCCCGGGTGCCGGGCTGTGCGATTGAGGCCGCGGTACGTGCCATCCTCTCGCAGGGACGGGCCGCCATCGAATGGTTGACGGGCACGGCGTGCCCTTCAGCCGCGACGGATACAGCAGCCTGCACCTGACACGCGAAGGTGGGCACGGTGCCAGCCGTATCGCCCACGTGGCCGACCACACCGGGCCTCGATCATGCAGGCGCTCTACCGTGCCGTGGCCAGCCACCCAACATCCGGCGCTGGAACAGACCACTGGCCGTGGACCTGCTGCGAGGACGATGATGAGCGCTGCGTGGGCGTGCGCATGCCAGCGCTGCAGTGATGCGATGCCGCATCCGTCGTGCTGGCCAGCGGCGGCTGCGGCCAGGTCTATGCACGCACCACCACCCCGACCGCCCGCAATCGGCGTACGGCACTGCCACGGCCTTCCGGGCTTCGGCTCGCGCAGCCGCCAACATGGCCTTCAGCATGCAGTTCCGCCCACCGGCTGCCGGTCATGCGCAGACCTCGCTTCCTGACGGGACATCGGTGCCACTCGTCGAGCTACCAGCGGGCAGGAGACCAATCTTCCCGATCTCCGAGGCCGTGCGCGGCGAAGCATACTGCGCACTGGGAAGCCGAGTGAGGAGCGCTTCATGCCCGCATGACGTGACAGGCGTGCCGTCTGTGCGCCCCGCGACATCGTAGCGCCCGCCATTGCCACCGAGATCGGTGCAGGCGAGTCACTCCCATCATGGCGACATCAGCGCCAGCGCGCCTGGCTTCATCCTGGAGCACTTCCCCACCATCCATGCGCCGTCGGGCGCATGGCATCATCATCACGCGCAGCCGGTCGGTCGGCACCCGGTAGCAGCACTACACCTGCGGCGGCACCGGTCTCGCGCCCGACGGCCGGGCACGCAGGTGGAGAGCCTCTTCTGCCTGGGCGGACAGCCGCCCGCACACCGGCCTGCATGGCGCCAGACGGCTGGCCAGCAGCTCGCTGCTGGGATGCGGTGATGGGCCCGAAACGCCGTCGGGCCATAGCGCGGACTCGCGCCCGCTGGCACCACCCGATGATCGGGCCGCGGCGATGGTCCTCGAAGCACGACATGGTGCAGGACGCTTCCTCCGCGCCGAAACGATTCGGTGTGCAGCGGCCGGGAAAGGACCTTCCGCCACCTTCGTGCAGCCCGCGCCTGCCCAGCAGATGCCGGCGAATCCAGTACCGCCTGCCGCCTTTCGGTACGTCATGCCTGCGGGCTGGTGAGCCGGAACCTGGGCATCCTGCGCGGTACGCGGGCCTGGCCATGCCCATGCCGTGACCGCCTGGCAGGCGCATCCAGCCCCCGTCAGCGTGTCGGGCACGGATCTCAACCTGCTCACCTGCGCACGGGGATCATCGAGGCCAGCGCCGGCAGTGCCCGACCAGCATCGGCGCGCACTGCAACGTGGACAGCTGCCGCCCGCCCCGGCAGCCCCTGGCGTACCGCCAGCGGCCGCCAGCACAGCCCGGCGCGTGAACAGCGCCTTCACTTCCGGCTGATGGCTGATGGCCACCACACACAATATGCAGGCGCGCCTGCTGAAACAGCCGAACCATGGCGGCTGCGGACTGCGGATCCAGCTGCCCGGTGGCCTCATTGAAAGAGCGCCTGCGTGCACCAGCAGCACCCGCGCGGACGATGCGCTGCTGCCATCGCCGACAGCACTCGCCCCCAGTTCTGCACCTGGTCAGGCTGTCCGCACGGGCGAGCCAGCCCCTGGGCCAATGCCGCACTGGCCGGTCATCATCCCCGCCCCTGCGGATAGCAGGCGGCCCGCAGTGAATCCTGCGGCAGATAGGGCCGCTGCAGCACGAACAGCACCGTGCCGTGTCCGAACCAGTTCGCCATGCCGGGCACAACCAGCCACGGTACGCGCGGCAAGTGGACTTGCCAATGCGCTCTCCGTCGAAACAGCACCACTCCCCTGCACTTGCTCCAGGTTCACGTCCACCAAACGGCAGGCAGCCATCCGGCGTGTGCAAGGAAAGCCCTTCGATGCACCAGCAGGGCACAACTCCGGCAGACATCGCACCGACAGGCTCCAGCGCCCATGTCGGTTGCAGCCACCATGCGGCGGTGCCGCGACGGGTGACTGCGCCATTCGTGGCTGAGCAGCACCGCCCAACGGTGTTGGTGTTGGCGTTAGCGTTAGCGTTGCGCGTTGGCGTTGGCGTTGGCGTTGGCGTTGGCAACAGATTCGACCTCGTTTTGGCCTGTGGTGCGTCAGTGCTGCCATCGCTCACGCTCGAAGCCGTCAGACGCTCCACCACGGCAGCCCACTCGATGAGCTCCCGGTAGGAATCGGTGAACCAGCCAATACATCCTGCACACGCGCGCGTGAAGGCGGCGCGCGCCTTCATCATCTCACCGGTCACGCTCAGATACAGCAGCGCAGCAAAAGATGGGGCTGAACAGGCTGATGCGCGTAGGCAGCCGAGAAGGTGGTGAGCTTGAATTCGCGGTTGATCGGCGCCGCCGGTTGTCCCGGATGGCGGCATAGCGCGCATGAGGCGACCGTACTCGATGCGCTCGCCCCGGTAAGCGATCTGCTCAGCGGTCACGGATGCGCGGCAGCGTGGCGCGATAGTCCGCCTCACGGTGCTGGCGTTCCACGTTCGCCCTACGTGATAGCCGATCAGTGTGCCAGCCCCGTGCTCGGCACCGAATGAGCCCAGTGCCACCCGCAGGTAGCCATGCACCATCACGGTGATGCCCCCCGCTGACCAGTGCGCCGGGACACCCACAGGATGGCCACGAAGGCGCTCAGCAGCCACGTTGTTGATGAACGGGAAAGAACGGCGTGAGGGCTCTTCTCGGCCAAGCAATGAACATCCTCGGCGATGCGCTGGTCGGGGTTGTCCCGGCTCGTCGCACAGTGGGGATGATCCTGCGGCCTGGGCGCACGATGCCGTGGCGCTGGTGGAGGCACAGGGGCGCGAGCGGATCGAACTGTCCAGCGCCACAAATATGGCCGGCAGATGATCCGCAACGGACGGCGGGAGGTTCTCTCATGCGGTCTTTCGTCCTTCCGGCCGCGACGCTCACCGGCCGACATGGCGGCCATCAGGCAGCCTGGAACGGCCCATTGGGGCTGGTGCAGCCGCCAGTGCGACGGCCGGCGAAGCGCCGCCATCCAATCTGCCGATCCTCGCCGACTGAACAGTGACCCTGCGAGACAGCTGCCCCCGAACTGCTGAAGGCGGCCTGCGCCGCCGCCGGCCAGCTCCCGCTGGAGCTGCGCCTGCAGCCCGGGTGCGACCACGGCTACTACTTCATTGCCACCTTCATTGGCGGCACGCGGGTGGCATGCGCGCGGATTCTGCGGGCGGGGAGGGATGACTCAGGGAAGGTGTGACGCAGCGCTGCGTCGGCCCATGCTCCTGCTGCCCGGCTGCACGCCTTCTATCTGGCCATCCTCCTGCACGTCCCGCCACGCCACGGAAGAAACTTACGCCAATCGCAGGTGCCTTACGACCAGACCGAAGATACGTCTCTGGTTGCAGTGCCGGCGGGCAAAACAGCGTTGCCGCCGGCACGATGATCCGTCCCGCCTGCCGGTTTCGGCGACCTTGCAGGGTGTTTCGCGGCACAGCACCGTCACCTCCGCGCCTTTCCGCAGACTATCGAGTTTCGGCGCGTGCTGGGAACATAAAGCGAGGGCTGGGGCGGCGCCTGTTGGCCACGCATGCCGTTCCGTCCACATCGCGTGCAAGGCGATAAAAACCGTATGCATCACGTGTTGTTGGCGCGGGTGCGGAAACCACCATGGCCTCCGCGCCTCGGCACGCACATCAGGAGAGCCGCCAATCCCAGCAAAGAAGCGTCATCCAGAACGAGCATGACCGCCGATATCTCTGCAGCCTTGCGCAGTGCGGGTCCTCGCACCTCTGGAGTGCAAAAAGCATCCAGGCAAACATATGATGAAGGCCCCCGGTTTTCCGGAAATGACACCGGGCTTCAGCCCGTGTGGCGCAGGAGGTGCGCGATGAGCGCCGTCGTCTGGACGAGGCGGGACCCGCCGATTCCGCTTTCCTGCTGGGAGCAGCTCGTGGTGATCGCGCCACGCCACCGGCACAGAAAGGCCAGCGCAAAGCAGCAGACGAGCAGCCCCAGGAGACGGTCGCCGGTTCTGGTGGCGATGATAGAAACTCGGACAGCGGTCCATTTCCGATCAGCGCCGGTTTCCTCGCTGGATTTTCGAAAGCCACGTCGCAGGGCGATCCTTCGCACGATGCATCAGGCGGCGGTCACCCGGGTGCAGGACATCACGATTCGGGCGCCCTCGGAACGAAGGCGGGCTCAGCTGCCCTTCCGTTTCCCCTCCGCCAGGCATGCTGACCCGGTGAAGCCGCCATCCTGCGCAGATCGGTGGCCGGATCATTCGACGACCCGCCGCAGGGCGGGCATCCGCCTCCATCAGGGCCGCCAAAATGCCAGAAGCGCCATAAAAGATCACGGGCATCAGGGCCCAGCAGAGCGTCCGACCACCTGCGAAACACGGGCCCGCGTACTGCGGAGGTTTCGCCTGCGCGATCGGTGAAAATCTCCCAGCGGCATGAAACACCTCCTGACAGCAGCTGCCTCATTCATTGTCCGCGGACGTGGGTCGCCCTGACCAGATGGCTGCACGACGCGGCGGACGATGGAGCGCCTCCGCCGGCTTACGTGACGATCCGGACGGCGGGTGCACCCGACGAAGAGCGGGACGATCCGGATGAACGCGACGACTCCGCCGAGTGCGACGCGCCGGGTGACCGAGGATTCTGCCGGGTCGCGACGCCCCCGACGACCGGGAAGACTCACGCCGGACGCGACGAACCGGACGACCGTGAAGACCTTCCCCGACGCGACGAACCGGACGAACGCGAAGATTCTCCCGAACGCGACGAAGACCGGACGGGCGCGGGAGACTCCCGAACGCGATGAACCGGTGGACCGTGAAGCCTCCCGGACGTGATGAACTGGAGGACCGCAGACCCGGCCGGGCGTGACGAACCGGATGACGGGGCGTCGCCGCCGGCGCTGTACCACGCCCGACCAACGTACCTGCCGGCGCGGAAAGCCAGATCAGCCCGGCACCGCACGGCGCAGGCCAGCAGCAGGGCACTCATCCGGTTTTTGTGCCGCGAGAACTCGGCCAGCGGCCTCACCCGACACGAGAACACTGAGTCTGCCTGATCTGCACGACCTCGGGGTGGCCCTCGCACAGCAGCGTCCCGCTGGTCGCCCCGAGTGCAGACGGCCGGCGTTGGGCGAACCCTGCGGCACATGGGCAGGCTCTGCGTTCCACAGATTGCCGTCACATCGAACACCACCGGATCAGCCGGACTCCTGGGTGGCGGTGAGCGGATCGTTGAGGATGCGGCCCCGGACATCGGCATCCATCATGCTGGGGCTGTGGAGCGCCAGAGCAGCAGAATGAGGACCGGCGTGATGGCCAGCATGATCACCCACCCTGCGCAGCAGCAGCCTCATGAACGGGGATTTTTCTGATGAGCGAGACCAATCGTCCGAACGCCATGAGCGCGCCTCCTGATCGTAGCCGTTGTGTGCCATGACCGGGCAGGCCTGTGCCCCCTGCCGTCCGTGTCCCCACGAACGAATGCCCCGCCATGCAGCACGTCACAGCGGGGCATTGTATGGGCCATGCCGTTCCATGCCCCCCAATGAAAGGGAGACATGGACAGAAAAGTTACCGGATCATTACATCCGCCACGTTGCCGTCAGCGCACTACGTTACGCGGCTCGCCGTAGTAGCTGCCATAGCCATAACCGCGCGAACCGTTGTCCGTGTAGTAGCGCTTGTCCGTGAGTTGTTGAGCTCAGGTTGAACTGCAGTGCGCATCAGCGCGTACTGCACGCTGGCATTCCACGCGTGCGACCACCGTTGTGGATATCCCAGCCAGCTTTCCGTGGCGCTCTGCATGCGCATGCCCAGGCCCAGCGTCCATGCCGAAGCCTCGCCCGGCAGGCGATAGTTGCCATAGGCGCGCAGCATGTGTTTGGGCATCTGTTTGGCAAAGTCCTTCCCGGCCACGGCGCTGCCGACACTGGCCGTGTACTTGCGCTTGTTGTGGGTATAGCCGGCAAACAGGTTGACACCGGGCATCACCTCGCCGGACACCTCGGCATCCAGCCCCCGGCTGCGCTCGGTCAGCGGGAACCAGGCCCAGCGGCGGGTACCGTCCGTGGTGCGCAGGTTGGAGCGCACCGCCGTATTGTCCTGATCCACCTGGAACAGCGCCACCGACGCGTTCAGTTTCCCCTCATTGGCCGCGGCCTTCCAGCCCACCTCGTAATTTCTGCCCTGCGTCACGGGCAGCGGGCCGCCGTCGAGTGCCGGGTTGGTGTTGACCTTGAACATGGAGGTGTAGTTCAGGTAGATGCTGTTGACATCATCCAGATCGTACGTAACGCCGGCGTACGGGATGAAGCGGCTGCGGCGCGTGATCAGCTGCGTATTGGCGCGCGTATCGGGCTGGCCATTGCGGGTGTCGTAGATGTAGGCCCAGTCACGCTTCCAGTGCGTGTAGCGCGTGCCGACAGGATGTGCAGATCGTCCCGCACATTCAGGCGTACGCCCCCGACAGCCCCTGATTGTAGAAGTTGTTGTGCGAAAAGTTCTGGCCGTAGTAGGTGTTCCAGTCGGGACGGGCCACTTCATGGCCGGTGAAGGTGTAGACAGGCGCCGTCAGGCCGTCGTTGTCCTGCCAGCGCTCGCGCACATCCAGCTTCTCGCGGCTGTAGCTGTAGGTCGAGAGGCTTCGTGCTTCTGGCCCAGCGCCTCGAAGGAGCCATTCAGGTTGGTCTGGAAGGCCAGCTGGTTGCCGGCATGGTCGTAACGCTCGATGTCGTCCACCGGCAGCGTGCCGGTGGCGCTGATGCCCGCCCACGGCACCGGAACCCGCCAGCGAGGTGTACTCGGACACCGAATGGGTCTCCGGTAGTCCAGCTTGGCATTGGGGTTCAGTCGTCGTTCGGGTAGTGGTCCAGCTCGACGAAGGCGTCCCGCTTGCGATAGCGGCCCTTGTTCCAGTCCATGCCCAGGAACTTGTCTCGGGGCAGGTGGGCATCGGTGTTGTCGTGGGCCATCGGCAGGCCGTTGGGGTCCGGTGTGTCGTGCGTGTTGTGCACCAGTCCGCCCCACGGTGAAGCGCGTGCCATCGCCCAGCGTCTTGTCGGCCGCCATGGGCAGCGCATTCCTGCCATCGACGTTGTCCTGGAAGGACCGGTCCTTTTCCAGCACCGTCACGAGGCGCGCCCGCAGGTCCCGGTCTTCATTCAGCGGGCCGGACACGTCGCCCGTGGCACGCACGGTGCCGAAGCGGTCCACCATCAGGCTGGCTTCGACCAGGGGCGTGCTGGTGGGCTTCTTGCGCACGGCGTTCAGCGTGCCACCGGCTCGCCCACACCTACGTCGAGCCCGGTGGCACCACGCACCACCTCGATGTGGTCGTAGAGGGCAATGTCCAGCTGCTGCTTGGGGTCACGCCCCGGCGTGCCATTGAGGCCGGGCGCACCGATCATGGTGTTGATGCCATCTTCGGCCAGCTGCTCGATGTAGAACCCGCGCGACATGAACACCGAGCGCGACGCACTGCGCGTCACGTTCACGCCCGTCGTGGTGTTCAGCGCCCCCTCGAGGTGCGAATCGCCTGCCCCCCTCATCTGGGCCTGCGTCACCACGCTCACCGACTGCGGTGTCTGGCGCGGCGACAGGACGGCCGTGGTGGTGCGCATGGACGGCGTGCCGGCGGTTTCGTGTCCATTTTCAAGCGGGCCTTGCCCGTCACCACCACGGTGCCCAGCTGGAAAAGTCTCATCGACGGCGGCATGGGCAGCCCAGGGCGGCAGGCCAGCGCCAGTGCCACGGCGGCAGGACGAAGCAGGCAGGACGAAGAAGAGGACGGACGACGGCTGACAGGCGTATGACGGCTCATGAGCTGTTCCTTGCAGAGGGGGGAAGGGTTGCTCTGTAATGTGTTTCCGGAAAGATGAGGAGAGCTGGCCGCCATGGCGGCGCGGCATGATTCATCCAGCTGCAGCGTCCCTGCGTGATGCTGCTCAATAGCCTTGTAACAGCAATATCGACGCAGCACCGATGAGGTTGATAAATGTTCATTGGGTTTGTGTTTGATACGTAACGATGTCGATGGTGTTACCTTTTGTTTTCAATTTCGCGTTGCTGGTGCACAAATCGTCCTGCAGCGGGCGGTCCGCACATGCCCGGCTACCCGCCCGCTTGTCAGCCCCGACAGAGACGCACGTACTAAAGGAGCCTCTGGCGCGTGTCATGGCTCATCCGGCCTGGCGCAGCGGGCTGCCCTGTGCCGACAGGGCGCCCTGCAGCCACCTCACCGGCCGCAGGCGCCGGCCCTTCCCCCACCCGGCTTCACCTGCATCACTGCCCTTTCACCTGCCATCATCGCCTCCCCATGCCCATCGCATGCCCATCCGCCCCCTGCCCCAGTCCGAGACATGCGCCGCCGGCATCTGGCGGTTTCTGGATACACTGCGCGAGGCCGGCTTCGAGCAGATCGACCTCCTTCCGGCACCCAGGCCGCTGTTTGCCTACCGACAACTCGCTCTACCGGTACCCGCCAAAGGCCGTGCTGTTCGCCATGCCGGGACGTGCGGCGGGTGGCCCGGCTGCTCGGGCGGGACGAGATATCGACCGGTGACACTGGCCCCCAGGGGCAGTGGCACCGAGCACCAATAGCCGAGTCACTCGCAACGGGCTGGTCATGGACCTGTCGCGCCACATGAACGGCATTCTGGAGGTCGATGCCGCCGAAGGCTGGGTGCGGGTGCGGGCAAGGCGTGGTGAAGGACCAGCTCAAATGCGGCGCTCAAACCCCACGGCATGTTCTTTGCGCCGGAGCTGTCCACCTCCAGCGCGCCACCCTCGGTGGCATGATCCGCTGCCGATACCGGCAGCCAGGGGCAGCTGCGCTATGGCAAGACACGCAACCACGTGCTGGGGCTCGATTTCGCGTGCTGCTGGGCGCGCGAGCGCTTCAGCTCGCGAGGCGGTGGACGATGCGCAGCTCGACGCCTGTGCGCCGGCCCGGGCCGTGTGGGCCGGGTGTACCGCCCGGCGCGCCGCATGGCGGATGAACAGGCCGGCCTGATTGCCGCGAAAGGTTTCCGAAACGCTCAGCCGCGCTGCCTGACCGGCTGACGTCTGGCCCACCTGCGCGAGTGCCGGCGGGCGCTTTCAACTGAACGGCGTGCTGCGCCAGCGAAGGGTCACTGGGCTTCGTGGTGGAGGCCAGGCTCAACCTCCTGCCATTTCCAGAATACTCGGTACTGGGTGAAATGTGTACGCTATGCGGCCTTCATGGATGCCCTGCGCGAGGGCGCGAGCGCGCTGATTGCGCGAAAAGCCCCTGTCCATCGAGACGGTGGATTCGAGAGGTGCTGCTGCTGGCCGCCGGAACGATTTCGTCTGGAACAGCGTGGCCGAATATTTTCCGGCAGCGGGTGAAGGCGAGCCGACGCTGGGCATCAATCTGGTGGGTTCAGCGGCAATGACCCGCGCGAAGTGGATGCCCGGGTGGCGCGCTTCGGTAGCACTTTCGCAGGCCGACGCCACGGTGCGCCGGCTGCACACACGCTGGCGAAGGCGCCGACACGCGTGAAGCGCGTGTATGCCATGCGCAAGCGCGCAGTGGAGCCTGCTGGGCAGCGTGCAGGGGCGGGCGCGGCCGCAGCCGTCTCGTGGAAAGCTACGGCAGTGCCGCCGGAGAACCTGGCCGACTTCATTGCCGAATTTCGCGCGCTGCTGGACAGCCACGGCCTGCAGTATGGCATGTTCGGCCGCGTGGATGCTCGGCGTGCTGCGCGTGCGCCGGCGCTGGATCTATGAAGGATCCGATACGCGCCCTGGTCCGTCCGGTGAGCGATGCGGTGGCCGCTGGCACAGCGCACGGCGGGCTGTTGTGCGAGCACGGCAAGGGCGTGCGCTCGGAATACGCCGAAAGCTATTTTGGCGAACTGTACCCCGTCTGCAGAAACTCAGAGGCCGCCTTCGGCCGACTGCGACCAGATCAACCCAGGCGGTGCAGATTGCCGCCTGGCGAGGCGCAAAACTGACAAAGCGGCGGTGTGCCACCCGCGGCGAGGCGACGACCGCCAGATCGACGAGCGCGGCGGCGCGTCTGGCAGGCCTACAGCGCCGCCGCCACTGCAACAGCAACGGCGCCTGCTACAACGCGGCGACGGACGACGCCATGTGCCCGTCGCGGAAGGCCACACGGCAGCGCGTGCATTCCCGAAGGGCCGTGCCTCGCCTGATCCGCGGAGTGGCTGCGGCTGCAGGGCCGTGCCGGCGTGGATGTGCTGGAACTGTCGCGCAATCCGCCCGGCTTCTGGCGCACGCTCCGCAGCCGCTGGCAGAACGCGCGGGCGGCCCGGCGCGGCGCGGCCGATTTTTCGCACGAGGTGTACGAAGGCCGCTTGTGCCGGCTGCCTGTCGTGCAAGTCGTGTGCGGGGCAGTGCCCGTCAAGGTAGACGCTGCCGGACTTCCGGTCGCGCTTTCTGCAGCTCTATCACCAGCGCCACCAGCGGCCCCTGCGCGATTATCTGATCGGCTCGCTGGAATTTTCCATGCCGTGGCTGGCGCATGCGCCCTGGCTGTACAACGGCATCATGGGCAACCGGATGGTGCAGCGCCTGCTGGAAACCCGCATCGGCATGGTGGACAGCCCGCTACTGTCGCGCCTGCCCCTGCAACCCTCGCTGAAGCGATGGCAGGTACAGACGGCCTCCCCACACTGGCTGCCCTGGGCGCCGCGAGACCGTGCCCGCAGCGTGATTCTGGTGCAGGACAGCTTCACCCGCTACTTCGAAACCGAACAGCTGGCCGACTTCATCGAACTGGCGGCCCGGCTGGGCCTGCATGTATGGCTGGCGCCCCTGCACGCCAACGGCAAACCGCTGCAGGTGCAGGGCTCTGCCCGGCCTTTTGCCCGCACCGCCCGCCGGCACACCCGCAGGCTGCGAACTGGCGGCCTTCGGCATCCCGCTGGTGGGTCTGGACCTAGCCATGACACTGGTG
>BNJV01000414.1_pt1 | contig 43368 bp, 74 predicted proteins | sample 8540591 | NCBI WGS metagenome assembly BNJV01 (sample SAMD00202457, study PRJDB9452) | human saliva metagenome | host: Homo sapiens
TAATTGCTGGGGCAGCCGGCACGTATGTCATCAAATTGTACACCTATATGGCGCAGAACATTGTGGCGGTGGACAGCCGCGGTGTCGTTGGCGCATCTCGCGCTGATCTAAATGCGGGACCGCGCTGTTAGAATATATCGATGCGTCGTCTGGCTGGCTCCATTGACGACGCCATCGCTGAGCGCTGACGTGTTCATCGGCGTGTCGCGCGCGTGGAGTGCTGCACACGGGTTGGTGCAGAAAATGGCCAAGGATCGATCATCTTTGCCTATGAGCCGGTGCCGAGATCATGCCGGATATCGCTCAGGAGGCTGGCGCGGCGGTGGTAAGCCACCGGCCCGATGAGTGAGTTTTCAAACCAGAGTGGATAATTCCCTAGCCTTCCCAGAGTATCTTCCGCGCATTGGATCACGGCGTGCAAAAATCACCGACCAGCACAAACTGGCAGCCGCCGAGGGCTTTTGGCTGGACTGGTCGAGAAACTTGACCGCTGACGAGGTCATCCCTTCGCCATTTGATGAGCGAGTGGTTTCGACCGTCGCCGCGGTGATACGGTAGCAAGTTCTCCGCTTCAACTCATACGAGACCATACGAGCCGCGTCCTGAGATGACGCGGTTCACTTCTTCGATGGTGGTTTCTGCCACACGTGGCGCTGCTGATGCGCGGCCTGCAACAGCGGCAATAGTCTGTTTCTTGGCAACCTCTTCAATGGCTTCAGCGCGAATCTCAGGATAACGCACGCGAAAACTTTTTGCGTTCCTCAGTCCTGCAATCCAACTGTTCCATCACCGGGATACGACCCGGCCCTTATAGCCCGAATGGCGCTTCTGGCGATTGACACTGGGTCGCCACCGGCTTGAACGTATCGAAGTCCGGACGTTCCAGCCGTGTCGGAATTCCTTTCGGCGTCTCCTTTGCCAACGGCGAGGTCGCTTCCTTCCGGCTCGTACTCTCTTTTGCTCTCGTCATGTAGCCGCCTGACCAATCGCTGAGCGATCAGCAAACGCGCCGCCGAGCGAAAGATAGGTTTGCCCAATCATGTCAATCATACGACTGACGCTGCCGCTGTTGAATTGGCGTGAAATGAGCTTAGAACCAAGTGTCGGTGATTGATGCCTGGATGGCGGTGCGGGCGGTTTCATTGTCACGAATCTACCAACCATCACCACATCCGGGTCCGCTACGCAGCACACTGCGAAGACCATCAACAAACTCTGACCAACTGTCGTATCGATGAGTTTTGTGTGACACGAGGGATGGTATTTTCACTGGATCTTCCAGGGTGATAATTTTTACGATCGGTAGTGTTCAAAGCATTTAAGATACTGTAAAAGTGTAGTTGACTTCCAGAACCCGTCGGATAACCATCAAAACCATACCGCGTGGGTGTGAATAACTTCATCAATTTGCGCGCGCTCAGCCGGGTGATACTCAACAAATCCAAATTCAACATGGCAGTATCAAAGTTAAACAGACGCATCACACATCTTGACCGTACACTGTTGGCACTGCTTCAACACGCAAGTTCAACTGATGCGAAGCGCCATCGCGATAGATCTCCTGCTGCATGTGCCCGGACTGCGGTTCGGTCGCTGCCGTAGAAATATTTGCACGGGAAGCGGGGTCGCCATGATGACACGATAGCGGTCACGACTGAGCTCAGCCACTGGGTGCAGTGCGCCATCAACACGCATACGGATACGAATTGACTCGCGCTGATTTTCAATGTGAATGTCGGATGCGCCCTGGCCTGTCAGCGCGATCAACGATGTAGTGAAAGACGTCATTTAGACTGACCGTTGCCAGTGTTTGACTCACCTGTTGCAGTGTCTCGCTGTCGCCCTCTTTGGCAATTTCGATATCATCATGACGACGATACTCTTTGGCGGATCGAACCGCAGCATAAATGAACGAAAAAGCGGCGCCTGATATCAAGAGTGTGCAACTTTACCAGCTTCGACGATAATCCTTTGTCATTTTAGCAATCAACGACTGAGGCGTCTGCGAAGTTACGCCAAAACAGTGAGACAGATCAGTGTCATTGTGCGCTGGGAGGATGATACGCCCTTTGTACATCTCATCAATTGTCAAAATATCTCGTTCAGCAGCAAGTCAGCCTCAAAACTGCGGGTATCTGACTATGCAAGCCTAAAATTGACGCTCGTTTCCTGGTAGCATCTTCGTCTTGCTGGCGACGACGTATTTGAATAAATCTTCATCATCACAACATTATAGCAAAGTGCTTATGATTTGTGAATGATATAATGAGTTCATGCGACAAGTACGCTTATTTTGCCAATATTCGTTCGACGCACAATGTCGGCGCTATCTTTCGTACGGCAGAAGGCCTGGGGAGTAAAGCGAATTGTCATCAGTGGCTATACCCCGTTTCAGATTTGACTATCATCAATCAACCAGACCCACGGCTGCCACACCTTGTTGAAAAAGATAACAAGCAAATTCACAAAGACAGCATTAGGCGCTGAGCAAATGGTTCCATTTATGCGCTACGAGACGCTGGAATATTGGCTGGAGAATGAGCGTACTGGCGATCTACCGTTATCGCACTGGAGCAGGCGCCAGATAGTATTTCGCTGCCAGATTTTACTGCACCAAAAAGCGTTCGCGTTATTATTGGGCGAAGAGTTGACGGCATATCGGCTGAGCATTTAGCGCGTTGCACGCAACAGTAGAAATCAATGTTTGGCAATAAAGAATCATTCAATGTCAGCGTCGCCTGTGGCTGGCACTATATCAGATGATATGTGGCTGATGATTACGTCAATTTGATGCATTCTTCGCCCAGCAACGCCTTTTAGTTCTTCAAGTAGCCAAGGTGCTGGATCGACTTTTGAACGGCAGTCGAGATGGCCGACTTGTGGTCATTTCAGCAAGCACCAACACAACATCAGTGATCCCTGGCGACGTTGAACATATCTTTTTGAGTGAAATCAGTTTGTCGTGGTCGCTCGGGTCTTTTACTTTTGCAACACAAGCGCGCAGGTGGCGTCTCGGGGTCGCTGGCTGAACGGCTGGCTTGGACGGACTTGATGGTTTGGTGGCAGTCGAGTGGCATTCTTGGTCTTTTGCGCGCGGAAGTTTGCCGCTTTTTCTTTTTGTACTGGGCGCTTACTTTTTGGTGCTTCCATTTGACGACCGGTCGATTCATAGCCGGTGATATCACTGTCGGTGATAATCTCAATTTCATCAACAATCATTTTACTTTCTGAGCCCAAATTACCGTCCCGATCACGAGGCCGAGTTTTTACCAGTCGCGAATGACGGCGTCCTGGACAAAGCTTGGCGCCGACTTGCTCATACAAGTTCGGAAAGACGATGACTTCGCCTTCGCCAAATTTGTCCTCGAGGCCCCACGAACGCCATTTTGCTGCCAGATTTGGTGATGATAGTGCGAACGTTCGTGATGATGCCACCAATTGTCATGGGTCGGCCATCATATTCTGGTACCAGCTGGGTCAATGGCTGCGTTTGCTCAAGCAAGTATGTAGCGTAAGCGTCCAAAGGATGTGCCGAGATATACAAGCCCATCAGCTCGCGTTCCCACGTCAAAGTATTCCTTGTCATTCTTGTTTGGCGACGGCATCAGCTGCATGGTCGGCTGAGCCATCAGCCGCATCATCGCCCAACATACCAAACAAATCAGTCTGCCCGCTAGCCGCTTCTTTTTTGAACTTTTTGCGCAAAGGCGGTGATAGTGTCTAGGTTGAATAATAAAGTCGTGGCGATCACCAAAGCTATCAAATGCGCCACATTTAATGAGCGATTCCCAGGCCTTGCGGTTAAACTTGCTGGTGGACACGCGTTTGGCGAAAATCTTCGATGCTGGTGAATTTGCCATTCTCACGGGCGCGCAACAATTCTTCGACTGCGCCGACACCAACTCCCTTGACCGCTGCCATACCAAAACGAATCTTTCTTTTTCATTAGGCACCACCGCAAATTCAACAAATGACTCATTTAACATCTGGGTTGAGCACCTCGATACCCATGTGCTGCACTCAGTCATCTCAATGGCCAGGGCGCTCGGTATCGTCTTGGTCGCTAGTCATCAGCGCCGCCATGAAAGCGTCAGGGTAATGCGCCTTGAGATACGCCGTCCAATAGGCGATCAGGCCGTAGCACGCCGCGTGCGACTTATTGAAACAGTAGATTAGCAAATTCTTCCAGCGCGTCCCAGAACTGCTCAGCAGACTTTCCTTGGTCGCACCACCGACCTTTGACTGCCCCCTCGACAAACTCTGGTTTGACCTTTTTCATCAGGTCGATTTTCTTTTTGCCCACTGCCTTACGCAGAGTGTCGCTTGTCCGCCAGTAAAGCCGCACCATTCTTTGGAAATCTGCATAAATTGCTCCTGGTAGACCAAAATGCCGTAGGTATTCTTCAACGAGTTTTCCATACCAGGGTGCAGATAGGTAATTTCTTCCTCGCCGTGTTTACGTTTGATGAATGAGTCGATAAACTGCATCAGGGCCCGGGCGATACAAGGCCACCATGGCGATGATGTCTTCAAAGACGCTCGGTTTGAGCTCACGCAGATACCGCTTCATGCCGGCCGATTCCAACTGGAATACGCCAGTGGTATCACCACGCTGGAATAGTTTTATACGTTTCCTGCATCATCTAGCGGCAAGTGCGATAGATCAATGTCCGTTTTGTAGACTTTACGAATAATACGCAGCGCATTATTGATGATGGACAAGTTAGACAGGCCCAAGAAGTCCATCTTCAATAGCCCCAGTTCCTCCACCGGGCCCATCGGATACTGCGTTGCCACCACGCCCTTTTGCGCCATCTCGAGCGGCACGTATTTCACTAAGTCATCCGGCGCGATCACCACGCCGGCGGCATGCACACCATGCGAACGAATCGTTCCTTCAGCCGCGAGGCAAAGTCATAGACGGTTTTGGCGGTCGGGATTGCTTTCATACTCTTTCTTTGAGATCGGGATCTTCCTCGAGCGACTTTTTGATGGGCACGTGACGACCCTGGACGGGCGGCGGGAATGAGCAGCCAGCCGGTCAGATTCACCGCAGCGGCACCTGCAGCACCCGCGCCACGTCACGCACCGAGGCACGAGCTGCCATGGTGCCAAAAGGTACAAATATTAGCGACTCGTTCTGAGCCGTATTTCTTAGCACAATATTCGATAACCTCGCCGCGGCGCGTATCTTTGAATGTCGATGTCGATGTCGGGCATGGAGATACGGTCGGGGTTGAGGAAGCGTCTCAAACAGCAGGTCGTAATGCAGCGGGTCAAGATCGGTGATGTTCAGGGCATAGGCGATGATTGAACCAGCCGCCGAACCACGCCCTGGCCCAAAAATAATTCCTTGGAGATTTACCCCAGTTGATGAAAAGTCCTGAACAATCAAAAAGTAGCCGTTATAGCCCATCTTGTCGAGCACGCCAGACTCCATGTCCAGCCGCTCGATTTGATCGTCAGACAACATCGCACGCAGCTCGTCGTTTGGCAATTTCTTGGCGTCCTCCAACTTTATGCCAGCGTAGCGCGCCGCCATGCCGCTATACACCAGATGATCCAGATATTCTTTTTCAGACTCGCCGTTTGGCGTCGGGAATTTCGGGATGAGAATATCGCCCAGTTTGATCTCCACGTCACAGCGGTCGGCGATGGCTTTTAGTGTTGGCAATTGCCTGCGGATTGGTTGTTTGCCACCGCGAGATGATGTCTTCTGGTGTGGTCAAATGCAGCTCAAAATCTTTCAAACTCATCCGCTTTTCATCGCTCAAATACGCACCAGTACCGACACAGCAAAATCTCATGCTGCCTCTTGGTCTTCATGATTGAGGGTAATGGCCGTCGCTGGTCACCACGCACGGAATGTCCAATTCCTCGCTGATGCGCTCAATGTAATCATTGACCTTTTTCTGCTCGGCCAGTGACTGCGCGCTTCAGGGTGGCCGTGATCTTGCAGCTCCATGTAGTAGCGATCACCAAAGACTGACTTATACCAGCCAGCAATTTCCTTAGCCTTGTCATAATCATCATTGCGCAGATTCTCGCCCAGCTCACCACCGATACAGCCGGACATACAGATGATGCCTTCGTTGTATTGCTCCAGTAGCTCGTGATCAATGCGCGGTTTATAGTAGACGCCTTCGAGGTTGGCGATGGTGCTGAGCTGCATCAGGGTTTTTGATAGCCCTTGTGGATTCATGGCCAGCAACGTCAAGTGATAACGCGCCTTGTCCTTGGCCGGGTCGCGGTCGTGACGACTCCGCGCTGCCACGTAGGTCTCGATGCCGATGATTGGCTTGATGCCAGCACTCTTGGCTGCTTTATAAAACTCAATGACGCCTGACATAGTGCCGTGGTCAGTGATAGCACAAGCTTCCATGCCGAGCTCCTTCACTCGGGCGACCATGTCAGGGATTTTGGTTAATCCATCGAGCAGTGAGTGGTGAGTGTGAGTGTGCAGGTGTACATAATCAGACGGTTTCAAAACCGCACGACGTACCGCCGTTATTATTCCCTCTGTCGTCATTAGTCTTAGTATAGCACGTTAGCGGCGACTCTGCATGGTGTTGATCAGTGTATTGAAGAAGTCAGCAAGTGGTGAAACACATCAACTAGATGACCCAATACCCCAAACTAAAATAGTCACCGAAAGAGTGGCGCCTAGCACTGAAACCAAAACCAAAAAGATGCCACGCCAAAAGTTCATGCCGTAAACCTGACGGCGAGACGGTGAAAATCATAAAACAAATCTTCCAAAATTGCCTGGCGAGCGCCATTTTCATTGTCACGAATGACTTTTTAGTAGCCCTTTGTATTAATGACTTTTCTGAAGTATTATTTTTGACCACGTTTTGCCTTTCGCGTAAACTTTTCATCAGTGCCCCCAGCGCTAAGGCTGAAGAAACGACCGAAAGCATTGATGATGTCCGGTGTAATTCTGCTGGATAGCTCATTGAGTGCTGCATGGTTTTTGGACATGACGACTCAGGCGCATCGCAAACACATCAATGTGATGACGATAATCATCAAGGTAACCAAAACACAATTGACAAAATGATAACGATCTCATTCATGGTGCTATTATAGCCTATTTCAGCCGATCTGTCAGATGTTGACGAAGTGCTGAACCAAGTTTGTCATCTCGCAGCCCAAAGTCAATGATAGTTTTGAGATATTCAAGCTTATCACCGGTGTCATAGTACGTGCCGTTGGTGATTTCCACGCCATGAGTTATACCTTCATCAATCCTGCGCTGCATAATCGGCTGAATGGCAAACTCACCGTGACCATTAAACTCCTGGCGAGCGCGCTCCAAGTACGGGGAAAAATCAGCCGCCAGCAAATAGCTACTGACGCTGCTAAATCACTCGGTGCATTAGCTTTGCCTGGTTTTTCGACAATGTTTGGCAGTGGCAATCGTTCCGTCATCGAGTTGTTGACCAGCCGCGATACCATAGCGATCAAACTCTGCATCATCAATGATTTTTTTGCATGACAGCACTGCGCCATCCAATTTTTCTGCAGCAGCAATCATCTGTTGAAAACGGCTTGGTGTCGCGTCGATAAAAGTCGTCAGCAAACGTATAAATCACTGGCTCGTCCGGCCCAATCAAATGCGCAGCACATGCCAAAAGGTCGCGTTGCCATATGGACCTTTTTTGGCGAACGTACACAAAAGTTAGCCATTTCCGACAGTGAGTGAACCAGGTCAATCAACGGGCGCTTCTTGTCACCACCAGCCCGCAAATTCGCTAACAAATCTTCGTTCGGCGTCAAAATGATCTTCAATGGCACGCTTGTTGGCGCTTCCGACGATGATAATGTCGCGAATACCGGCAGCAACCAGTTCTTCCACAACGTATTGGATGATTGGCTTATCAATCAGTGGCATCATCTCCTTAGGCATCGCTTTGGTTTGTGGCAAAAACCTAGTGCCAAATCCTGCTGCAATCACTGCTTTTTGTCGGTTTCTCATATCTCGTTCTCCTTTATTATCGCCTTATTCATCAAAAATCTTTCACCATGTCCCGCAATGCTGCGTAATCCAAATTCTCCGAATCAACGGTCACTGTTGTGATATTATCTGCAACCAGTGGACGATATTTGTCACAATTTCGTGTTCCGTCAATTTATCATACAAATCATCAGTGTGCACTGGTGGCGGTTACCAGACCGCCTGCGGGCATAAAATCGCCGCTTCACTTCCGTCAAGCTACACGTCACGTAAATCTGCAGAGATTGGTCGATGTGGGCTGTGCCGCAAAAATCTCTTCTGCAGCTGACGTTTGCAATGCCGACTCAATGATAATCTGCTCACCCCAATTTCTCAAATTCAATCCCCCAACTCTAGAACTGCCCGTCGAGTCACGACCGAAGGCACTGCTCTGCTGATCGGTGTATGTTCCGCCCAGATGATCAGCCAAAAACTCTTTGACAGCATCTTGCGCGACACCCGACCCCCACATCTTGCATCAAACGCTTTGCTAACGTCGTTTTTACCAGATCCAGGGATGCCAGTAATGATGATCATCAGCTATAGCCTCTCGCGGATCAATTTTGCGCCAAGCTTTGGGTTAGCCTGACCTTTGGAACGCTTCATAACTTGACCGACGAGGTAACCAATGGCTTTGTCTTTGCCCGAGCGAATGTCGGCGATGGAAGCTGCCGAGGCTGGGTCGCTGAGCACTTCGTCAACGATGGCGGCGATAGCCGACTCGTCGGACACCTGCAGCAAGTTCTTTTCTTCAGCAGAGTTTGCGCGGATGCGTGGCGCCCGCCAACAATTCGTTAAACAATTCCTTAGCATTGGTGCTGGAAATCTCTGCTTTCTCGGTCATCTCCGCCAACTCACCGATCCTCCTGATACGCGCGGCGCGCTGGCGTCAGCTGACGTGCTGTCATTGTTGGTGTCATTATCACCAGCGGTCAAAGCACTGGCAAACCGGTGTGCCACTCGCTTGGCAGCTGCGTCACCTGATTTCTCCTGCACTTTCAGCATGATAGATGCGTAATTTTTGATTGGATAGCGGTGAGATTAACCACTGACTTATCCAAGCCTAATCCACTCATTTTCTACGATACTCAGCGGGCAGCATCGGCGCTTCAGCCTGAATCCGTGCAATTTCCTCATCGCTCAGCACCACTGGCGGGATGTCGGCATCAGGGCATGTAGCGATAATCCTGCGCGTCCTCTTTCGAGCGTTGTGAAGTAGTAATTTGCTTGTCGTCGCTCCAGCCGCGGGTTTCCTGAACTACCTGTTCACCACGCTCCAATAGGTCAACTTGGCGCTTTGAACTCGTACTCAGCGGCACGCTCGACGCTGCGGAACGAGTTGAGGTTTTTGACTTCCGCGCGCTTACCGAGCTCAGTCGCACCTTTCTTAGCCACCGAAATATTGACATCAAATCGCATGTTGCCGTGATATAAATCACCGTGCGTCACACCTGCGTAGACCATCAATTTGTGCAGCTCCGAAGCGTACGCTTTAGCCTCCTCTGCAGAATGCATATCCGGCTCAGAAACGATTTCAATCAGCGGCGTACCGGCGCGGTTGAGGTCGACCAACGAGTACCCGTCGTAGTGCGTCAACTTACCAGCATCCTCTTCCATGTGCGCATGATGAATCCGCACCCGTTTGAGCGAACCGTCTTCTAGCGGCGCGTCAACATAGCCAGCCAAAATAATCGGCTGGTACATCTGGGAGGTCTGATAACCCTTTGGCAGGTCAGGATAGAAATAATGCTTGCGATCAAACCGGCTAACGCGAGCAATCGGCGCATTCAACGCTTTACCGGCACGCACCGCCAACTCAACAGCGTGCTTGTTGAGCACCGTAGCATGCCCGGCAGACCAAAATCAATTTCATGTGTTTTTCGTTTGGCTCAGCATTACGAGCGTCATTGTCAGGCGGGCTAAACAGCTTGGTTTTGGTCGCCAGCTGGACGTGGCATTCGATACCAATGGTCATTTCATATTCATCATATACACTCATCATAACGCTCCCAAATCTTTTGTAGTGCTTGTTCAAAAGCTTGTCATGGCTCGCCGAAAAACTTTGCGTGGTCAGTTTCACGTTGGTTTCGTGGGCAATTTGATTACGCAATTTATGCGCCGCCCACAACCCATCTTTCATCCGTCCAGTCACCCTTGCGAGCTTTCAGTCTGTCGCCCATCGTCGTACCTGCACGCCGCAATCGCGCATGGCTTTGTCGAGCAGCTTGTCAGCTTTGACGATTGCCATTTGCAGACCATCCGAACCGCCCGCTTTGGCGCCATGTTGAATTGCCCGCCAAACTTTTCGGTACATTTCCTGTCAAGCTTTTGATGTCCGCGCGATGTCAATTGGATGAAAAATAATCAACAAAGCACCGATCACCAGCGCTGCTACCACCAGCGCGATCAATAATCCGTCCATCAGGCAGCCTCCACTTCTGGGGCCAACTTCAACAGGTTGCTGTCAGACTGGCGGTCACCAATCAACTGCACACCAATTGGCAAACCTTCGTCACTAGTTCCAGCTGGCACGGAAATCGCTGGTAGTCCCGCCAAGCTAGCTGGCACCGTCATGATGTCCGCTAGATACATCTTTGATCGGATCATTGGTATTTTCGCCAAGTTTGAATGCCGGTGTTGGTGCAACTGGCATCAACAGTGCGTCGTACTCAGCGAACAACTGCTTAAACTCGTTGATGAGTAAGGTGCGCGCTTTTTGTGCCTGCATATAGTAAGCGTCAAAAAAGCCGCTCGACAACACAAAACTACCGATCATAATTCGCCGTTTATTCTCCGTCGTAAAACCTTCGTTGCGGCTGCGAGCCGTACAATTCCGCCAGCGTTTTTACCTCAGCCGCCCGGTGACCATAACGCACGCCATCATAGCGCGCCAAGTTTGACGATATCTCCGCCGGCACAATGATGTAATACATCGCCAGCGAATGTTGCATCATGCTGAGATCCACTTCTTCAACGTCATAACCCAGCCGCTTCAGTTTTGCAGCATAATCAAGCGTTTTCTGGCGAACCGCCGCGTCCACATCGTTAGTCATGCACTGCTTAACCAAACCAATCTTCTTCTTGGTAAAATTCTGGCTGATGCTGCCAAAGTCCGGCAGCGTCGTCATGTCCTTGTCGTCGCGGCCCGCCATAATTTCCATCATCAAATTGGCGTCATCAGCATTGGTTGCAAAACAGCCAATCGTGTCCGTGCTCGACGCCATAGCCACCACGCCGTAGCGACTGACTGCACCGTAGGTTGGCTTGACACCAACCACGCCGTTAAAGCTGGCTGGCTGACGAATCGAACCACCAGTATCGGTACCCAACGCAAACGGTACCACGTCAAGCGCCGTCACGACCGCCGAGCCGCCCGACGAACCGCCAGCTACGCGAGTTTTATCTGCAGCATTTTTGGTCGGACCAAAGGCTGAGTTTTCCGTCGAGCCACCGTGAGCAAAGGCGTCCAGTTGGCCTTGCCGATGCAAATTGCGCCTTCAGCCTCTACTTTTTCAACGGCTGTGGCTTGCAGTGGCGCATCAAAAGATTCTCAAGCATTTTTGCGGCAGCGGTCGTTGGCGCTCCAAAGGCTAAGAAATTGTCTTTCACGACAAACGGCACGCCAGCCAATCGCCCAGAAATCTCAGCCTGATCAACCTTAGCTGCTCGCTCCAACGCCCGCTCTTCCGTCAAGCTGAGCAGTGCATGATAATCTTCAACGTCACGCGCTCGTCGCAACGCTTCCTTGACATTCTCGACTGCACTTTTTCCGATAAAATCACTAATCCGACTCATCACAACACCCTGCGGCACTTTCACTTGATTATTCTGCTTTTTCGGGCGCTAGCTCAAGTAGCTCTGTCCGAGATATTCCCGGCTTGACCTCATCTTCACGCCAGACATTTTCCAGGCCCGTCACTTGATAGGTTGGCTCTACGCCAGATGTATCGAGCTCACCCAATTGATTGATATATTCTACGATTTTCTCCACGTCCTGTCGCAAGCCATCCACTTCGCCATCTGCCAATTGCAAACCGCTCAAATCCGCCAAGCGCTGGACATCACTATTAGAAATTACACTCATGAACTCATTATACCACTTGAAAATTAATTACAGAAAATCACTCGCCCCATGTCTAGGAGCGAGTGACAGGCGATACCCAACTAACTAGTCAAGTAGGTAGCTTGAGTTGTATTTGAAGTTTGATTTTTGATGCTTGGCTTGTCATGAGCCTGCACTGCCAGCGTGATAGCCAAGGCAACTGCGACAACACCGGTGATTGCGATCAACGTGATAGCCAATGGGCGTGATTTGTTGTAGCCGTTGATGATCTTGCCGATGAAAAATATCACAACTGCCAATACTGCCAAGCACATCAGTGATGGCGAGAAGTTACCCAAGTACAGTGTTGTGTATACTGAACCAGCATCGGAAACGCCGATCAATGAGCAACGAGCTAATCAATACACGATGAGATTTGCGACCAGTGGCAACGCCGCCAATACGATCATGAACAAGCTACCATAGGTTGTCAGTTTGCAAGCCAATCGACCAGTGTAAACCGCTACGGTCAGCGGCAATTGTGCGTGTTACGCGGCCAACAGGACAAATGCCAACACTGAAAATAGTACTGCCAAAATACCAACGGCCAAAATGTTTGCAGTGATCGAGCCGCTCAACATCAAACCAAACGACATCGCTCTTTTGCAGACCACATGCCGAACAACATTGGTACGAGCACTACACTGGTGATTGCAGCAAATGTTACTGAAACCATTGCTAATGCGTATTCAAATGTAAGCCATTTTGCTTGCGAAGCAGCGCGTGGAGCCATGTACTCAGCTTGCTCGACGACTGGAGTTTCTGTTGGTTTCAATTCTGCCATATAATTCTCCTCCTTATTATGGTTATCTTTAGTGTACCATTGTTTGCTTAATTTCTGCAATCAAATCACGCAGCTCTGCGGCTTTTTCAAACTCTAGATTGGCGCTATGCAGCTCCATTTGACCGGTCAGCTCCTTGATCAGCGTTGGGTATTCGTCCTTTGGAATTTTCTTCAAATCAAGTTTTGGCTTTTTATCCGATTCTTTTTGCGGAATGATGGAGCGCAGACCATCGTCAATCTTCTTCTGGATGGTTTGCGGCGTGATGCCATGTTCTTCGTTATATTGCTGCTGGATCGCTCGCCGACGATTCGTCTCATCAATTGCTCGGCGCATACCGTCAGTTACGTTATCGCCATACATCAGAACCCGCCCGTCCACGTGCCGCGCCGCCCGGTCAATCGTCTGAATCAGCGCCTGCTCACTACGGAGAAGCCTTCTTTATCAGCATCCATAATCGCCACCAGACTGACTTCTGGCAGGTCCAGCCCTCGCGCAGCAAATTGATACCGACCAGTACATCGTACGTTCCCAGCCGCAAATCTTTGAGAATATCACCGCGCTCCAGCGTGTCAATTTCGCTGTGCAGATACGCCGTTTTCACGCCATTGTCGGTCAGTAAGCACTCAAATCCTCAGCCATGCGCTTAGTCAAGGTCGTTACCAATACGCGGTGACCTTTAGCGATGGTCTGGCGAATCTCCTCCATTAAATCATCAACCTGCCCCTCAGTCGGCCGCACCTCAATTGGCGGATCAAGCAGCCCGGTCGGCTGAATCAGCTGCTCAGCCGGCTTTGGAGAATGGGCAATTTCATAGTCGCCCGGCGTGGCCGAAACATAAATCGCCTGGTGAATATGCTGATCAAACTCATCAAACCTGAGCGGACGGTTATCCAGCGCACTCGGCAGACGAAACCCATGCTCCACCAGCACTTCCTTGCGCGCCCGGTCGCCGTTATACATACCGCGCACTTGCGGCAAAGTCATATGCGACTCATCGACCAGCAGCAACCAATCGTCCGGAAAATAATCAATCAACGTCGCTGGTTGCTCACCCGGCTCGCGGTCAGTCAGATAGCGCGAATAATTCTCAATACCTTTGACAAAGCCAGTTTCTTTAAGCATTTCAGGTCATATTTGGTGCGTTGACTGAGGCGCTGCGCCTCGAGTAACTTATCGTGCGACTCAAGCCATTTGAGCCGCTCGTCAAACTCTTTTTCGATGCCGATGATGGCCTTTTTCAATTCGCTCGCGCGGCGTCGAATAGTGGCTGGACGGGAAAATCGTCAGGCTAGCTGGCTGCTCCAAAATCTCGCCCGTCAGCGGATCAATTCGCGTGAGTCTCTCGACCTCATCGCCAAAAATTCCCACCCGCACCGCCGTGTCCTGCCCGGCCGGGAAAATATCCACCACATCGCCACGCACCCTGAAAGTGCCGCGCGCAAAATCAATGTCGTTGCGCTTATACTGAATATCGGTCAGCAGGCGAATAAACTTATCCTGGACTCGCCGCTCGCCGACCATCAATTGAATGGCCATATCGGCGTACGTTTCCGGCGAACCGATACCGTAAATACAGGACACGCTCGCCACGATGATAACATCGCGCCGCGTTAGCAGTGCCGACGTCGCCGCATGCCGCAGCCGATCGATTTCATCATTGATCTTCGAATCTTTTTCAATGTAGGGTGTCACTACTGGCGATATAGGCCTCCGGCTGATAATAATCAAAATAGCTGACGAAATAATGCACCTCATTATCCGGAAAAAACTCCTTAAACTCAGAAAACAGCTGCGCTGCCAAAGTTTTGTTGTGTGCCAGCACCAGCGTCGGCACATTGGCTCGAGCGATGATATTCGCCATAGTAAACGTCTTGCCCGACCCCGTCACGCCCAGCAACGTCTGCTCGCGCTCACCCTGCTCCAAACCATCCACCAACTGAGCAATCGCCGTTGGCTGGTCGCCAGTCGGCTGGTATTTGGAGACGAGATTAAAAGCACTCATATCATTACTATTGTAACGCATCACAATTTATATATAAAAATATTTTGAAAGATCACCAATAGTGTGGTATGAGTAGCAATATGACATATCAACACAACATCGTTGTTCGTCGTCGCCGCTCTGATTCAGAGGGCTAATTAGTCGTATAGTATTAATGATAAATCAACGAAAGAGCCCTCACCTGAGCGGCTCTTTTAATTAGTATAGAAAGGAAATATATGAATAACGACACACCTCACTACACCAAGGTTGCCAGTCACGAAGCCGTGAACGGTGAGTTCTGATGCCTCCTGCTCTACTCCGGGAGGCCTCGACACATCCGTCATGCTCAAGTGGTTACAAGAAAAAAATATAACTGCAAGGTCATCACCCTAACAGTCAACATTGGCCAGACGGTTGATGATCTCGATGCCATCGCCGAAAAAGGCCAAAATGCTCGGTGCCATAGAAACCATTACGGTTGACGCCCGCGACCGCTTCGCCGATGAGCTGCTATCACTAGCCATCAAAGCCAACGCTGATTATCAAGGCGGCTACGCCCTCTGTACACCACTCGGGCGCATCATCATTTCCCAATTAGCCGTCGAATATGCCAAAAAATACGACTGCACCGTCATCGCTCACGGCGCCACTGGCAAAGGCAACGACCAAGTTCGTTTCGAGACCTACATCACTACGCTCAACCCTCAACTCAAGATTTTGGCACCAGTGCGTGAGTGGAGTATGGGCCGAGAGGAAGAGCTGGCGTACGCCAAGAAGCACAACATCCCCGTGCCACACACCCAGGAATCACCCTACTCAACCGATGAAAACATGTGGGGTATCACCAGCGAAGGCGGCGAGATAGAATCACCATCGCTCAAGCCAAACTACCACGCCATTCTCAATTGGTGCTCGACCATCAAACACACACCGGACGAAGCCGAAGATATCACCATTGAATTCATCAAAGGTGTGCCTGTTGCGGTTGATAACCGTCACTTTTCACTCCAGGCGCTCATCCAACACTGTAACCAACTCGGCCGCAAACACGGTGTGGGTGTATCAACCCTCATCGAAGATCGATTAGTTGGTCTGAAAGTACGCGGTGTCTATGAAAATCCTGGCGCTACCATCTTGATTGCCGCTCATCAAAAGCTTGAGCAATTGGTATCGACCCGCGTCGAAAATGAACCCAAAGCCGAAATGGACAAAAATGGGCGTATCTGACCTATGCAGCACAGTGGTACGAGCCAGCCGTCCATCATATCAATGCCTACATCGACGACCAGAACCAAAAGTCACTGGCACAGTGACGGTTCGCCTGTACAAAGGTACCATCACCGTCGTCAGTGTGGACTCACCACATTCGTTGTTTGATATCAATCTTGCAACGTTTGATTCCAACGACGCATTCAACCAGAATTCGTCCGCCGGATTCATTGAATTATATTCACTAAGTCAGCGAACAGCTGAAGGAGCATCTCATATGGCAAGTAAACTATGGCAATCAACCGCAACCGGCTCACTCCATCCACTAGTCGAGTCATACACCGTTGGCGACGACCAAGCGTTGACCAACATTTGCTGGGGCATGACATCACTGCCACCAGCGCACGCTCACATGCTAGAAAAATTGGCGTATTGACCAGCGATGAATATCAGCAATTAGCGGCGGCCTTGGATGAGCTTATTCAACGAGTGGAAAACCGGCGCTTACCTCACCAGCGAGCACGAAGATGGCCACACTGCCCTTGAGCTATATCTGACAGAAAAACTCGGGCCTATCGGCAAAAGGTTCACACCGGCCGAAGCCGCAACGACCAAGCCTTGGTGATGATGCGACTATTTATCAAAACTGAGCTTGCAGCGGTGGCGGAAAAAGTGGCAGCAGTCGCTCAGGGCCTATGCTGGCAAAATTGCTACCATCGGCGAGATTGAAATGCCTGGCTACACCCACACCCAAAAGCCATGCCAACCACAGTCAGCATGTGGCTTGGTTCTCACCATGATGCTTCAATGACCTCCGACAACTGGTGGCACACAGCATCGCCGCCATCGACCAAAACCCGCTGGGTAGCGCTCGCTGGTTTTGGCGTTACGCCGCCACTTGACCGCCAGATGACGACCAGTGAACTGGGCTTTGCCAAAGTACAAGAAAACCCAATGTATTGCGGTCTGTCGCGCGGCGTGTTTGAACTCATTGCCGTGCAAGCGCTCAACCCAATCATGGTCTTTGCTGGTAAATTTGCCGAAGACATGCTGCTGTTTACCTCTCAGGAGTTTAACTATTTCAAACTGCCCGTCACCATGACCACCGGCTCGTCCATCATGCCACACAAACGCAACTACGACGTCTTTGAGATCATGGCGCCACCGCGCACGCTTATCCAAATTACGCCCTGCAACTCCAAGCCATTTTCGACAGGTGCTGGCAGCGGCTATCACCGTAACTCTACAACTAACTAAAAATCACCATGGACGCCTTTACGTCAGCACTCGACACGCTGGAAGTTCTGGCACTCTGCGTCAGTGAACTGGAGGCTAACACTGAGCGGTTAGCCGAGGCGATGACCGACGAGCTCTACACTGTTGCCAAAAATCAATGAATTGGTGGAAAAAGGCGTACCATTCCGCGACGCCTTACCAGCAGGTCAAGCCAATCGTTCTTAGGCGAATAATTACAGATTTTTACTGATTATCTGCCAAAAATTTGACAAACACAAGCTTTTTGTGCTATAATCAAAAATACGTGAATTAAAAACATAAAAAGGCAGAAAAAAATGACAGACAAAAAGATCTGGTGTGTATACCACGCGAAATTGAACTCCAAGCTGCAATGTTCCGCTTGGGCAATATCAACGAGGAAATCCAAAAAGGTTATGAAATCCTCAAAAATACCACAAGACTGTAACCTTTTTGGTTCGGCACGTACCCTGCCCAGACAGCTCCATATTACCAAGCTGCCAAAGAAGCCTCGGAGCGTTTGGCAAGCTTAGGGTTATCGGTTGTCTCTGGTGGCGGGCACGGTATCATGGGTGCTGCTAACGAAGGAGCCAACAAAAGCGGTGCAAAAAGTGCGCGCGCTGCTGGTGGTGAATCAATCGCCTTTAACATCAAATTACCCCACGAGCAAGATCTCAATGAATATGCGACTGAGGCATTTGAATTTCAGCACTTCGCTCCCCGAAAAATCGTCATGACCATGTACGCTGATGCTTATATCTATTTCCCTGGTGGTTTTGGCACCTTGGATGAATTGGCGGAGATATTGACCTTGATCCAGACACAGAAAACCAATCGCGTGCCAGTTATCCTGTTTGACACGGCGTTTTGGAGCGATTTGGACGCATTCTTCCGCAACCATATGTTAGCCGAATCAGCAATCGTCAAAGAAGACCTTGACATTTACACTATCACCGACAGTGTCGACGAAATCATCGATATCGTCACGTCCAATAAAAACCTATTGTGATCACTAATCCAAGATGTCATCAACCCTGCTGACAGATGCCGCCATTACAAATGATGCGGCTAACGGCTGGGTTGTGCGTCTGCGGATGATCCCGGAAACGGCGGTAAATTTCCTGACCCAGGGCAACTTTACCGTGTTTAGTGGTATTCCTGCCAAGTGATAACTGATGGTGATAGTTTTCAACAATGTCCACAGGATGAAAAGAAATAATGTGCCCGTCTATGTCTGCCAGCACCCAGTCACTAGCTTTGAAACAAGCTCGCTTGTCGATTTCGGAGCAACCGCCATCAGCGCCTGGTAGACTTCATTTGCTGTCGTATCACGTGGATCCAGCCCCAAAGCACGCAGCACACTATGTGTTCGCGCCAAAACATCCGACATCAACCGGATGTCGCTATCGTCACGTGTCATTCGGTTCAGTTCTTGCAAAGCGATTTGTACATTTGCGCCTTCTCCCAGTAGTCGAGCCAAGTGTTGCGCCATGATTATATACTCCTTTCCTGTAGCGGCATCTCGTGGAGGCGAGCACCTTTATGTAAAAATACCTGCTTTTAGCACTAATTTTTGCAACGACAGCGCTCGAATTTGCGCTGGCAAAAATGACCGAGTCTCGCAAACTGCCGCCTTCTGCCCATCTACTCAAAAATCCTGAGGCAAATGCATCGCCGGCTCCCGTCCTGTCGACGGCTGGGACATCTTCATACATGCCAGCGCGGACGATTGTCTTGCCGTCGCTCGCCATGGATCCGTTGGCGCCGTCTGTCACCAACAGCGTCGGCACCCAAATACAGCCCGTGACGAATCAAACTCTCCAAATCACTGCCTTCGACAAGCTGCTGCATTTCCTCTTTATTAACGGTCAAAATATCTACATCTTGCAGCAAACCAAGCAACAAATTGCGCTGCGCCAACTCTTTTTGCCAGGATTAAAGCAAATCTTGATGCCACGTTCGCGCGCTTGGGTAAACAGTTTACTGAGCGTTTTGCATTTGGCCCGCCAGGTTGGAAACATACAACCAATCCGCCTGAACATTTTCCAGAGAAAAATCGCTTGATGATAGTGCGTGGAGGCACCACGATAGGTCAAAATGGTCCGCTCGCCATTTGGCGCTAGGAGCATGACCGAATACCCTGTGTTGTATTTGTCAGAGAATTTCACTAGCTGCGTACCAACACTTTCACTGTCCAGTGCATCCAACACTGCCTGGCCTGCTGGATCGCGCCCAACAACCCCCATGAACTGCGTTTGGTGACCCTGACGAGCAAACGTCACTGCCGCATTGGTGGCACCACCACCAGTAGAAAAATGAATCTGATTGACATCAATTTTTGAACCCAGCTCCAGACGCTGAAAACAACGTTCTGGGCTTTCACAAACAGGCGCTAGTGCTGGCGAGTGACTCAGGAATACGTCTTGAACGGCAGCACCAATGGTAATGATTTTGGCCATTAGATCACCGCCCTTCCACTGGAACCAAATGCCATGATTTTTCTTCGACGACCTTCTGACTACCGAATACACTTCAGGCATCAGCTTAACAATGGCATATTCATTTGGATTTTTCACGCAAGGTTTTTTCCAGTGTGGTGCGAAAGCATAGCGCATATCGGAGTTGATGTTTATTTTGAAACGCCAATTTTTGCCGCATCTTCAAAGTAGTGCAGCGGCGTACCTGACCCACCATGAAGCGAAATCTGGCAGTGCAGCGCCTCCCGAATGCGTGCTAACAATTCCAAATCCAGCACTTTCGGCACCGGATATTTACCGTGCAGATTACCGACTGCCGCTGCAAAGGTATCAATCCCCGTCGCCTCGACAAATGCCCGCGCACCATCTGGCGTGGAAAAAGTTTTCTTGATTTCTTCATAGTCAATAGCTTCAGTGTGAACGTTAGAGCTGCCACCAAAAATAGTGCGGCTCAGACTCCACCAGCGCGCCGGTGAAACTTGGCGTACTCCACGACCTCGCGAGTTTTGGCGATGATTTCCTCATCAGAAGCGTCGATGATTTGCCTGGGAGATGTCGATATGCACAAACTCGTAACCCGCATCAATGGCTCGTTTGCAGCCCTCGACCGTCGGCCCGTGATCCAGGTTCAAGTACATCTCAATGCCATATTCAGCCTTGTAGTTATCCACCAGATCACGCACATTCTCCAGCCCCATGGCTTTCACTTCAGCATCTGACACCCTCGACCAACACTGGTGACTGGAGTTTCTGTGCTGCCCGTGCCACGGCAATCAGCGTTTCTTGATTGTCAATGTTAAACGCCCCGACCGCAAAAATGTTGCACCCGTGTCCGCTGCATCAAATGACGCGCCCGCGTCGTGTTTTGTCGAATCTCTGAAATTGATAGTCCCATACTGCCCCCTAAAATACTTATGGTAATTATAGCAATTAGCGCGCGTTCTGCCAAGGGCGGTCTGCCACGCGTCAGGCCTGTGTACAGTTGTCATATTGACTTTTTCGGTACTATGTGATATATTACAGTAACTTCTGCTCGAGGTTTGTCTGAGGGCAGAAGAGCCCTTTAACCTCGAGCACGTTTTTTCCTGAAAGGAGGGAAAAATGTCGTGAGATTTGCCTCTTTTTAGGGGGTCTTGCAGGTGTTACCGTTCTATGTAGTGTGTTAGTATTATGACACACTACCTGAGCGAGCTCCCTGTCCCCTGTACGTACCGGCGCTAATCAGCGCCTGTATCTGTACTATACTGCAAAAAGTACATGGAGGGCTGAGAGGGCTGACGCCCACCGAAAATAGCTCGCTGAAAAACTGGTTCAATCTGAGTTGAGACGCACTTCGCGTTTCCGGGTTGAGTTATCCAGTTTCAGCTTGAGCACGTTTTTCGGTGGGCTATTTTCATTGGAGAAAAATCGACTACGTTACTAACTACTGAGTCGACGTCCAGGCCGTGCTTTTCGCCACAGCTCGACCATTGAGCCAGACTCACCAAACATGTCATTGACACCAATCCGTTTCACTTTCACTGGCAATTGTTCGCTGAGTAGTTCAGCCACACTCCGAACCAAACCCGCCAGCGACCTGCCCCTCTTCGGCCGTCACCACACAGCCGCATTTTCGGGCGGCGCTCAGCACTGCTGCCCTCATCCAATGGTTTGATGGTTGGGAAATGCACAACCTCCGCCTGATGCTATGCTGATTTGCCAGTATTTCCGCTACCAGTAGCAATTGATAGGTCATCGTGCCAGTGCCCAGCAACGCCACATCTGTTCCCCTGGCGCAGAGTATAGCTCTTGCCGATTTCAAATGTTGCCTGATTTAAAAACAGTGGCATATCAGCCCGCGGCAACCGCACATAATTTGGCGTGAGTCGGTCGCCATCACTGCCGCCATCAGTTTAGCCTCACTACGCATCACCCGGCGCCAGCACCACCATGTTTGGCAAGCTCCGCATCAGCGCGATATCTTCCAGCATTTGGTGGTCGCACCATCTGGACCCACGTTGAGCCCAGCATGCGAACCAACCACCTTGACTGGCTGATTATTGAGACAAATCGTCGTCCGAATCTGCTCCCAGTTACGCCCCGGACTAAACGCTGCGTAACTAGCGGCAAACGGAATGTTACCCATGGCTGCCAGCCCTGACGCCACCGTCACTAGGTTTTGTTCCGCCACACCAACTTCATCGAGTCTCGGCGCACCAATGTGCTCGGCAACCACCAAAACCGACGCTCTACCAAGTCTGCGCTCAGCGCCACGACGCGGTCGTCCTGCTTAGCCGCCTCAACCAGGCCTTCGCCAAAGCCACCCTCGGACCGAAGCATAGGTGGGCGTTTGCCAGTCGTCACGTAGATACATCATTTCCTATCCTCCAACTGAGCCAACGCTCGCTGCGCTTCCTCGGCAGTGGGAACTTTCCATGCCAATGATAATCGCCTTCCATGAAGTCAACCCTTGCCTGGTATGGTGTGGGCGATGATGACGCTTGGCTTGTCCGTAGTAGCGCGAGCCATACTCGTGGCTTCACAAATGCTCTCCATATTGTGTCCATCAATTTCCTGAACGTGCCAGCCAAAAACTATGCCATTTTGCCTCGCAAATCTTCCAGCGGCATGACATCCCTCGGTGCTGCCGCCAATTTGAATAGCATTACGGTCAACAATACCGATGAGATTGCCTAATTTATATTTACTGGCAAACATTGCCGCTTCCCAGATGTTACCTCGTCCACTCACCATCACCCATCAGACAATAGATAAACCGCTGAGGCTGCGGATGTAAGTGCCGTACATGGTAGCATGCCCGAAGCTTGGCTCAAGCCCGAGCCCTAATGGTCCACTGGTTGTTTCAACACCGGGCAGCACTTGACGTTCTGATGTCCTGCAGCCGAGAGCTAAAACCGTCTGAGTGTCGCCACTCTGACTTGGGAAAGAAGCCACGTTCCGCTAAAGTTGCGTATAGCACTGGCGCACAGTGGCCATTACTCATGACGAAGAGGTCTCGTTCAGCCCAATCAGGATTCTCTGGACCGATGTGAAGCACCGCAAAAATATAAGGCCGTCGCGATGTCCGCTGCTAACGCGCCAGCAGTGTGACCACTACCAGCCTGCTCCAGCATGGTGATGATGGAGCGGCGCACTGACGCAGCGTGTTGCCCAACTGTTTATGCGTGACGTCTGGCTGCACTAGCCCAACATGCCCTGTTTTGTTAATTTCATTTTGAATGTTTTGATAGGCCTCTCGAGGATTTGGCGATTTTTGGATGGCGCCACCAACCACCAAAAACATTGACACCGCTATGCGCCAATCCATAGGCGTTATCTGGCATAACGCCACCATCCCAGCCAATTTCTACAGCAGGGGTTGATGTCTTTTGATGAGGCGGATTTTTCCAATTGCATCAAACTGGCGCTACCACCAAAATGGCCAAGCTCACCAGAAAATATCATGACGTGATCTGCTACTTTGATGAGGTCAACGACGGTACTGGGAACGGTCGGACGCATCAACACCAAGCCAGCTTTGATATCTGCCTGTTTGATTTTTCTGCAGCGCACCAAGGATATCGCCCTCAGACTCAGCGTGAAGCAAAATCATATTTGGGCGCAGCGCCACCAAATCTTCTATGTATTCATCAACATTTTTCACCATAGCATGGATATCAATCTGCCAGCCTTCTGGTGCCCACAGATCCCTGCAAACCAACTGTCAAGTTTGGCGCAAATTGCCCATCGGAAATATCAATGTGCGCTCGCTCGGCAAAACCAGTGATTCGCTCAATTTGCTCTTTGTACTGATCAACATTTTTCTGCCAGAATACTGGGAGTAATTACTGTGTTCATAATAATTGGTCCAACTGCGCATTGCGCCTATTAAATCTTTGGTGCGTCAACATATGGAGTGTTGAGCCATGTTTCCATGATTCCCTTCCACGCCGCTTCATTGTCCTCCAAAACACGAGCTGGCAAACACAACACGTTTTGAGTTATTGTCCTGGCGTGTCATTTTGGCTTCGTAAGCGTCCCAAATGACGCTGGCACGAATCCTTTGAAACGGTTCGCCGCCATACACATACCTTGGCCGCCGCTGCAAATCAAAATCGCTCGCGGATCGTCTGATTCATCACCAATCACCCGCAAAGCCGCCGCTTGAGCAAACTGAGGAAAAATCATCATCCGGGTTCAATCTCGCCCACCGACGTCTTCAACTTCATAGTTATTTTTACCAAATACGCGAAGACTTTTTCTTTCAACAGAAAACCGCGATGATCAGATCCCAAGTAAATTTTTCATACTGATAAGTATAAGCGGTTTGGGAGCTTTTTGCAGATTAGCCAGCGCGCTTCAACACAGCGCCAATGTCTGCCACCAACTCCACCAAACGGTTTGAGTAACCCCATTCATTATCATACCAAACCATGACTTTGATCAAATTACCACCAACGACTTTGGTGAGTGGCAAATCAACAACGCCAGAGTGTGAATTACCGATGAAGTCCCTGCTGACGAGCGGTTCTTCGCTAACACCCAAAAATGCCTTGATAGAACGTGTCCTGAGCGGCTTTTTGAAAAACCTCGTTCACCTGCTCGACTGTCACGTCACGTCGCAGTAGTGCCGTCACGTCACCGAGGGATACCACTGGCGTCGTGTACACGCACACTGAGGCCGTCAAATTTGCCAGTCAGCTGCGGCAACGTTTTTCGTCACAGCAATGGCTGCACCTGTTGTTGTCGGCACCATATTCTCAGCGGCATTGCGGCCTTTCACGCAAATCCTTGATGGCGCATCCTGCAGTCTTTGACTGGCAGTGTAACTGTGTACTGTTGTTAGCATCGACTTTTCCACGCCGAACTCTGCATCCAAAACTGCCATCACCGCACCCGAGCTGTTGGTCGTGCAGCTGGCATTTGAGACAATCGGCGTCGCCGAGGCGATCTTGTCGTCATTAGTACCAAATACAATCGTATCAATACCATCAGACTTGGTCGGACCGCTGATGACGACGCGTTTCGCACCAGCTTCCAGGTGTTTACCTGCGCCCTCTTTGTCGGTAAAGAAGCAGTCGATTCAATCACCACGTCAATATTCATATCTTTCCATGGCAATTGTTGCGGCTCTTTCTCTGCCAAAACTTTGACGGACTGACCATCAACGATTAGTTCATTTTCTGTAAATGTCACCTGGCGACCATATTCACCGTAGTTACTGTCATGTTTGAGAAGATACGCCAGTGTCTTTTGTGTCGTCAAATCATTGATGGCGATAATCTCCAAGTCGCTCCGCTCACGCGCAATCTTAAACGCATTGCGCCCAATCCGCCCAAAGCCGTTAATTGCTATTCTTGTTGCTGCCATACTGCCCTCCCTGTTAAGCGTTAGCCTTTTTCTCCTATTATATACCAAACTATTTTTCTCTCAGCGTGAAACTCTGCAAATAGACCAATGCCGATAAATACAACTGTCATAGAGCCTGCGACAAAGATACTCGTAGTATTTGACAGAAAACCAAACAATAATGCACATGGGATGAATATCGGACGACCAACAGTATTGATCACCGAACCAGCACCAGCGCGATATTTTGATGGTAGATAGTGCTGCATTTTTGATGTAAGCGCAAGAACTAGTGCAAACGACAGCGTGCCAATAATAAACTGCAGCCCAACAGTTAAACCAAAATGACGGACTGATAGTCATGCCAATTGCGGAGATGAAGCAAACAGCCAATGCTAATAGGATTCGCCGTCGAGTGGCAAAGAAGCGAACGACTGCACCACCAGAACTATATGTACCCGTGATGATAGCTCCTGCTATACCAAACAATGCTGCCGGCATAGACAACGCCGCATACCATAGCTGATAGAACTCACCGTTCATTTTCTGCACCAAAAATACTACCAGCATAACAACCACCAGCCAAGCAAGATCAGGGTTCTTGAAAACAGCCGCAAACGTACCCTTCGTATGCTCAATCAATTTCGCATCGGTTGATTGTTTGTGAATCGTTGTGTCTCGATAGAACAATAAGACCACTGCTGCTAACCCTGCGGTAATAATTGTCGCAAAGAACGCCGACCTGAGCGATCTGGCAGACGCCAACCATCCACCCAATAACGCACTGATGATTAAAGCAATACCGCCAAGCATCTCAAAGCGCCCCAAAATCTTATCGTAATTTCTTGTATGTCCCTGCTCTTCTTTGAGTAAGTCATAAATCATGGCTGAACCAGTACCACTGGCAAGAGCATCAAAGAATCCCTCAAAATGCTGCCGACACAACATATAGCGATGGGTCATTACTAATCCACCCAAAATAACTGCTCAGTAACACACTGTAAGGCCGACAAGATCATGACGCCTTTTCGACTCCACCGATCCGCCAGCACACCAGATGGCACTTCCATAAAGACCGACATCACCGCGTAAATCGCCGCCATCAAACCAATACTGGCGTCATTGAATCTTATGCTGTACATAAAGAGTTTTTCAATGGAATACCAAAACACAAAACACAACAGGAACTTCGCAATAAACAGTGGCGCCAAGCGTCGGACGAGCGGATTTTTCATCCCATTATTATACCATAATGTTATACTATATATATGACGCGTGAAGAGCTACTCGCCACAGCTGGGCAAAAAGTATGATGAGGTGCCGGTGCTGGTTTTGGCAAGCGCGATTGACTATGCGACTGAAAAGCACGCTGGACAAAACGAAAAAGCGGCGAGCCGTATATCAATCACCCGCTGGCGGTGGCCGAGATTTTGATTGAGTGGGGCATGGACATCGACACGGTGGTGGCGGGCGTGCTGCATGACACGGTCGAGGACACTGATGCGACGCTGGATGAGCTGGAGAGTTTATTTGGACGAGATGTGGCGTTTTTCGGTGGATGGCGTAACTAAGGTTTCACAGGCACGTGCTGGAATGCGTAGTCTGGACAGCTATTTGCCGCACACCAAGGACAATTTGACTAAATTGATGATCGCAGTCGGTGAAGACGTGCGGGTGTATCATCAAACTGGCGGATCGCTTGCACAATATGCGGACGCTGCAGTTTATGTCGCCGGAGAAGCAGAAGAAAAATTGCTCGCGAGACGATCGAGGTGCTTGCACCGCTGGCAGACCGATTGAACATGGGGCGGGTGCGTGTGCAGCTGGAAGAGTTGAGCTTCAAATATTTGATGCCGGAAAGATTTTCACCGCACCAGCAAGTTTGATGGACAGTCGATTGAAAAATCGCAGCGAAAAAGCTGGATCGTGTTCGCCGTGAAGTTGAGGCACGATTGAAGGAAGAGAAGCTGGTTTTCCAGATGGATGGCCGGGTCGACAGCGTCTACAGCCTATTCAAAAAGCTTGATAAAGGTCGGTGATATTGATAAGATTTAGCTGACCTGATCGCACTGCGGGTGATTGTCGATGATTTGTCGACAGGCTATTTGGTTCTAGGGATTCTGCACGATATGTATCAGCCGATGTACGAGCGAATCAAAGACTATGTTGCTAAACCCCAAGTCGAATGGATACCAAAGTCTCACACACCACCGTGCAAACGCCGAGTGGGCAAATTGTTGAATTTCAAATTCGAACCAAAGAGATGCACGAATATGTTGAGCGCGGTTTGGCGGCCAGCTTCCATTACAACGAGCAGAAATTGACCGACGCTTACAAAAAGGCCGTATGGGCGCCATGCCGGCGGACTTGCCATGGATTCGTGACCTTCAGGAAGCAGCGGCGCTGGCTGGCGAGGGCAAACGATTTGACTCTGACAAGTTCCGCATGAAATTGTTCTCTGATCGAATTTTCGTTTATTCTCCAAAGGGCGATATTTATGACCCTGCCGCGCGGTGCGTTCCCGCCAGATTATGCATATCGCATCTCACCTGACATCGCGGCGCACGCTAGCGGTTTTTAAAATCAATGGCGTCATGAAGCCGTTTACCTATCACTTGCGGCACGAGCGACACCATCGAAGTCTTAACCAATAAGTCCGGCCCACCCGAAGCCGGATTGGCGCGAGTTGATTATAACGCTCACGCTAAAGACAAGCTGCGTCTGCAGTTGTCGCGTAGCGGCGGCATCTTGCAGCAACTGACCGGCGGCGTTTCGTCACTGTTTCGACATCGATAGTAGATAATGGCTTTTGTGACAGAATAGCACAAAATACCACACCTCAACCAGAGTGCTTCTTTACAGGTGACTTACAGTCAGCCTGTGGCGTTCGGCTGACGGGGCCTTGCGCCCGTCACAGCTCTGGTATGAGGGTGGTTATTTATTACTTGTTTTGTTGCGTCGATACTTTTACGACGTTGCTCGTTCCAGCGGGTGATTGAATCGCGAATGATTTGCTTGGCGCGTTCAACATCACCAAATCCTTTGACCACTGTTGAGCCCTGGTTTTTCATATCCTGTAGTGATTGAAATGATGTTCAATTTGGCTTGAGCAGTTGTGGGCGGCAAGTCTTCCAACGAATTGATAGCATCGCCAGTGTTACGATCATCAGCTGGCACGACGATCACCTTACATCAACCTCATCATCATCAACAAACTCCAAAACACCGATAACCTTTGCTTCCGATGAAAATGCCTGTTGTCAGCGGCTGGTCGGTGATGATCAAGGCGTCCAATTCATCGCCGTCTTCGTCCAAGGTCTGCGGGATGAAACCGTAGTTAGTTGGCTTGGCGAAAATTGCTGGCTCAACGCGGTCCAGCTGCATCACTGCTAGCTCACGGTTCCATTCAATCTTGTGGTTTGAGCCCTGCGGATCTCAACGACAACATCTCACGATGCCGTTTTCTACGTCACCCGGTGTTAAAATTTGATTGAAGTCTGCCATGATTTACTCCTCTGGCTTTTTTTCTTGTAAATATTCACGAATTTGCAACGCTGCGACCGCACCCTCGCCGACCGCCGAAGCGATTTGCATGGTCGCGCCCGAACGGACATCGCCCGAGGCAAAGACACCGGGAACGTTGGTGCGCAAATGTTCGTCGGTAACGATATGTCCGCCGAGGTCCAGCTCAACATCTGAGCTCTGTCAAAAACTGCGTGTTTCGGGATTAAGCCGATGAAAGACAAACAAACCATCTGCAGTAAACTCTTTCTGCTCGCCGTTTCTGGGTTGATGTGACATCGTAGAATTTGTCGTCCTTTGACGATAATTTCATCAGTTGTCGCAACCGATATGGACGGTTATTTTACCCTCATCGACATATTTTTGTAGTTCTCTTTGCAGGACATCGCTGGCGCGGAGCTCGCTGCGCACCAACAGATCAATGTGGCTGGCGTAGCGAGTCAAAAATATCGCCTCTTGCACCGCCGAGTTACCGCCGCCAACGACGATCAGGCGCTTATCACGGTAAAATGCACCGTCGCACGTTGCACAGTAATGCACGCCGCGGCCATACATTCATCTTCGCCTGGCACACCCAGCTTGCGATGATTTGAACCAGTCGCTAGCAGCACTGCTTTTTAGTTCGCACTGGCTGACCGTCAATCGTCAACTCCAAATTCTCCGTCGACTTGCTTCAGCTCCGTCACGTCGCCGTACTCAATATCCGCGCCGAACCGCTCAGCCTGCTGCCGCAGCTCGACGCCAATTTCATGCCGGTCACGCCCTCGGCAAACCCTGATAATTGTCAATTTGATCAGTGATGGCCGCCATGCCGCCGACCACGCCGCGTTCATATAGTGTCGTCGGCACGTCTTCGCGCGACAGATAGATTGCTGCGGTCAGCGCGCTTGGACCAGCGCCAACGATGATAACTTCTTTAGACATTGAGCCCCCTTGACTTGTAATATCGTTTGATAATCTCTGGCATTTCTGGCTGAGGGATATCTGCTGGCTTTTCGATAGCCATGATGACAAACTTCAGTGGTGCATTGGCAGGAATTTTTATCACCCTGACCTTGGCATAGCCGTACGCCTTTGTCAGCTGGAATCGCCAGTTCGCGCACACCACCGATCTTCATACCGACCAGGCCCTTCTTTCCAACCCTGGATGACTGCGGTATTCGCCGGGACCGTTTATGGCAAATGGTGCTTTCACCTACCATCAGCGATTGACTGGTCAAATACTTCACCCTTGGCGTTCCAGCCAATGTAGTACACTGCAAAATTTGGTGTCATCTTTGACTTCTGCGCCGTCACCTTCCACCAAGTCCTCTTTGCCAAGCTCTTTTGACATCACCCGCCTCAAACGCACCGACTCGTGAACTGAACTCGGCAAACTTTAGCTGTAATATTTATCGTTTCAATTCCGCCGTCTGCGCCTCAACTTTCTTTTGGCGTTCTGTATTTGCTGCTTTATAGCTTTCTTGCGCCTCGCTGCAGCTCAGCCCTGATCTTTGGCTTCATTGCCCGGGCTCACCATCATGGCGATAAACCGCCAACTGTACCCACTAACATTGTGATTGTAATAATCCAAATTCCTATTCTTTGCGATCTTGCTATCGCCATATCTTATCCTCCTCTGTTTATCCTATTATACATCAACTTTTGGCTCGGCGGCAATGTCATACGCAGCCAGCCGCTCACCCGCTACACCAGGATTCTTTTTGCAGCTCCAGCAACTTGGCGTAGATGCCATTTGTTTTTGATAATTCATCCGGCGACCCAATCTCATCAACTCGCCCATTTTTCAGAGTGATGATGGTGTCGACCGCCGCAATGGTCGACAAGCGGTGAGCGATGATCAGTGTAGTGCGACCTTCATCAACCGGTCAAGCGCTTGCTGCACTAAATGTTCATTCTTATTGTCCAAATTACTGCTGCTTCGTCTAGTATCAAGATCGGCGCATCTTTCAACACCGCACGTGCAATGGCATACGCTGCTTCTGACCTCCCTGAAAGCTTCAGGCCGTGCTCACCAATCTGCGTGTCGTACCGACAGTCCAGCTGACGAATGAAACTCATCGGCATTAGCGGCTTTGGCAGCGGCAAAAATCTTCCCTTGTCCGTTGCATCCGCCTTACCATAAGCAATGTTTTCACGAATTGTAGCCCAGAGAAAAGAGCACTGGGTCCTGAAAGACTGTTGCAATGTGTCCGCGCAAACTGCGCTGGGTCAGGTTGCGAATGTCAGTATCATTGACTGAGATGACGCCACCATCACGTTCTACAGCCGCATCAACAAATTGGTAATCGTAGTTTTTACCGCCACCAGATTCACTGACCAAAGCCACGCGTTTGCCAGCAGGAATCGTGAAGGAAATGTTGTGCAGGACTGACGATTTGGCACACTAGCGTACCGGAACGACACATCGTCAGCGAAACGTCGCCTTTTCTGTGTTCAGGTGAGACGCATCAGGTGCGTCCTTGATACCAGGTTTGAGTTCCATGGCCGCAATGAAATCTTTACTCCCTCGACACTGCTTTTTGAAAGCCATCAACGATGAAGCTCATACTAAAGAGTGGCGTTCGCAGATTGTTGATCAAGGTGATGAGCAAAAATCATCTCACCAATCGTAAACTTTTTCTCGGTCGTCTGAACAAAAATGTACGCAAAGATGAGGAAAAAAAGACGATGCTCAAAAATCAGCCCACGAATCACGTCCATTTTGTGTCAATAGCGTGATCTGCTTGCGCGTCACGGCGATGGTTTTACGGTAGCGTTTGGTAAAATGTCGGTACTCCAAACTTTCACGAACATAGCTTTTTGACCACTTTGATTTGCGATACGACTTCTGCAAATCGGCCGCCAGCCATATCGACTTCGTGATTTTTATTTGACTGGAAATAGCGCCATTTTTTGCTGGTCAATCACCGCCAGCCAGATGAACAACGGATACAATATCAACACCAACAGCGCCAAGTCCAAGCTGTACGTCAGCACAATACCAATCGTGATACAGCTGGTCAGGAGCATCTGCAGGAAATTGTTTTGCAAACATATTCAGGAAATTACTCATCTCGGTGATGGCGCGGTTTAGGCGGTTGATGATGGTGCCTGTCAATTCCCCATCAAAAATAACTTTGTGGCAGACTAAGCAAGTGGTGATAATAATGCGTTGATAGCTGCGCTTTGAGCTTGCGGACATGACGTCACCCCCAGTAGCCGCCCAAGTTGCGAATCAACACGTTAGCAACATCAAACACCAGCAGCAAAGCCGCCAACCACAACACCCTCGACCGACGCCAATGTTGTTGCCTTCAACCACTTCCACCATCAAAGTAGTAGCGCGCGATATGACATACGGCATGGCGATACCAGTCAACGCCACCAATATCGAAACACAGGCTAATTTTTGGCATAGAATGGCACATATTGTGCGTATAACCAAGGGTACGGAGCAGCGATTTCATCAAACAAGCTCCGCGCCGTAAGTTTGCTGTATGGTCTGCTGGACTCGATTCTGATGATAGGCGGATATCAGAATCAACCAAGGTGCGTTGGTGGCTCGTAAAGACTAAGCGGGAAAGTTAGTGTCTTCGTTGATGTGTCGTTTGGCGGTTGGTAGATGGACACCACATGAAAGGCCGCATCAATCTCCACCGCTTTGAGAACGCGATCAATGTCTTGAGCGACAGATGCATAATTGACATTAGTTGGTAGTTTTAGCGAAATGTCGCGACTGGTCGATGGATAGCGACTGAGCGGCTGATAATGACTGCCACGCTTGGCGTAAACGGCCTCCAGACGGCTGTGTCCAAGCTCGCCGCCGCTACGTACCGCCGGCAATTTGAAAGTTCTTGATGACTGACTGCTTCAGCTCGCCGACTATGCCAATGAACGTTCCGTCGGTTGTCTCGACCAGTGCACTGCGTGATTGGTCAAACGGTGCCGTGACTGGGAAAGTGAGCTCTTGTTCAATCGGCTTAAATACTCAACTTGGTGCCAAGATCATGCATAGCTGTTCGACCAAGCGACGAATTTTTGTAAAATGGCGCGCCTGCTGCCGGCTTTTTTGGCGGCATAGACGATGTCGGTGAACTGACTAGCTTCTGGCAAACCATCTTCGCCCTAGGCCATGCATTTTTGATGTGCCCTTGCCCATTTCAAACAAGGCAACTCATCATGACCAGCCTTGATGTTGGCATGGACCTTGTCGAGCAAACTCGGCAGCACCGTCAAGCGGTAGTACTGCAAAATCAGGGACTGAGGGCGTTTGATAATTTATATGCCTGAGTGACGTCCTGCTCGGCGTTTTTCAGGATGCGTTCGTGAACGAAGCTGTAGGTCAAGACTTCATTGGCGCCAGCACGCGACAGACTTCGGCGAACGGCGTTTTTCTAATTCGCGACGCAGTTTTTCGGTGCTGGATTTGATACTGCGACGCGGCAATTGACGCGGCAGTTTATCAAAGCCATAAAGCCGCCCAACCTCCTCGACAATGTCCTCCGGCAGCTCAAGGTCGGTGCGCCAGAACGGCGACTGGATGCAAATATAATCCACTCTTCTTCCGGACCATAGACTCTTTATTTCCACGTTATTCAACAAGTCGCAAAATATCATCGCCAGATAAAGTCCAAGCCCTAATCGTTTCATTGATAAATTCTGCTATCAGATATGCAATATTAGCCGGCGTGTATTTTCCATCTGAAAATAATCATCGAGCTTCGTCATGAACTGGTTTCAAATCAAACACTTTCGCTCGCCTGCACCCCGCCCAACCATACTCATCAGCTGTTTCAGCACGGCAGTCGTTTGGAGCGGCGACTGACCCTTGTTAAACCGCGTCAGCGCATCGGTGAAAAATACGCGTGACGCATGGCCGTGCGGCGTAGTGCATACATGTCAAAATTAGCACATTCGAGAACGATATTTCTTTCGTGTCATCTGAAACCTCGGTGTCAGCACCGCCCATAATTCCCGCGAGACCTATCACGCCCTCGCCATCAGCAATGACGATGTCATCATTCGTCAACTCGTATTCCTTACCTTTGAGTCAACTGACTTTCTCGCCGTCACGAGCCAGCCGCGCCCCGAGCGTACGCCCGCGCAATTTGTCATAATCATAGGCGTGCGTCGGCTGCGCCGTCATCAGCATCATGTAATTTGTCGCGTCAACAATGTTGTTAATCGGCTTACCGCCCATCGCCACCAACTGACATTGCAGCCATAGCGGACTTGGCTGCACGGTAACATCACGAAAGGCTACTGCCATGAACCGCGGCACTAATTCTGGCGCATCGTTCGTTACTGTCAATTCTAGACCTTCGGCATCCGCGAAACTGCTGCTGATTTATACCAATCAGGGACTGGTAAACTGCTGATGAAAAATCCCAGCAATCTCGCGCGCCACGCCGAGTTGCCCAAAAACAATCCGGGCCGGTGCGTAAACATCTTGTTTTCAATATCCAGCACATAGTCGTCCAAAGCCCAAACGTTTCCGCGAAACGAGCACCGCCGTGAGCTCAACTCCACGCCGGCACGTCGCGTTCATGAATCTCAACAATTCCCTCGTGATCCGTGCCGATATCCAGCTCGTCCGCCGCCGCCAACATACCTTGACTGAGCACACCGCGCAGTGGCCGCGCATCCAGCACGAAATGGCTCAGTCGTCATCAAAACTCGCCGGCACCGTGCTTTTCGGCGGCAACCAAATCGCCCACATATCCGCATGCACATTTGGCGCGCCGCAGACCACCTGTACTAGACCGTTTCTCATCACGCGGCACATCCGCCACCGCACCGCCATCATCAATCTTGGTCACACTCAGCCGATCAGCATCAGGATGTTTGGCGCATTCAACCACCCGGACGATCCGCGCGCCAGCATATTTAGCGTTTGAGGTCGATCACTCTTCGACACCGCCAAGTTGCTGATTGACCCGCGCCACCAACTCATCCACGGGTGGCAATTCAAAATTAATCAATTGTTTGATAAGTTTAGGCTGACTTTCATACTAGCTACTAGTATATCACCCTATTTGTAACTATTCGACATTTGTAAAGTCAGGCTACAAGCTTGCGATTACTGGCGATATTCTTTGCTTTATATATGGCAATGATCTCCTGCTGTTCGACATAAAACCGCCGTGATTCGCGCATTTTTGGTAAAGCTTTATTGCGCGTCCAAGTGTCATGTCCGTTTTCAGTTCAGCCAGCGTCAGCTCAAAAACTGTACCGCCGCCGTGGCGTATAGCCGCCAGTGCCATTTTGACATAGTAGCCGTCGTGTTTAGTCGTCTCGCAGCGCTGCGAAAACCTGGTCAATATGTGCTTCGTCTAGGAAATTAGTCATCAAAAAGAAAACCACACCGTAGCGCACTGTCAATTCAGCTTCACCCTGCAAACATGCCAGCGCAAAATCCCACCACACTTCGCCGGCAAATCGCCGCTCTCAACAAATACATCAATGTGAGCCCATGAATCAACGCGCGGCAAATATTGTTTAGTCCGGTCAATCGCTGTATGATCATCAAACCGAGCGTGCGTAATCAACAACGCACAGCAGCACGTAGTCGAAAGATTCATCCTGAACCGTCAGCAATTCACTAATATCCGCTGCGCTCATATCAGGCACTAACTCCCTCGTCAAGCGCCGCAAATCCGGCACACGCACGCCGATGACCGGCATCTCGGTATTGACGATGCGCTTATTAAACTCAGCATACGTCTCGTTGCCCTCAGCGAGCTTTTGATAATTTTAGCACAATGTCATCATACGATATTGCTATTAGCCTTTGTGCTTTAATTAATATAGACCAGCGCAATACCTAGTCATATTATTTATTCTACATTATATAGCTAGATTGATTACGCATTATACAGCTAAAATTATCTATCGTAGACCTACTGCACACAGCACGTCATATACACTTGGTACTACTTTTACCAACCCGCGTAAGGCAATGTCTTGCGGTGCTGTGCGCGAAAAACTGGACATTTTTGAGCCGTAGCAAAACCAATTTCCATTGCCGCGCTTAATCCAACGTATCCGTCTGAGCATAAAGCATCACAAAATTTGCTTTAGCGAATTGCTGATAAAATGCCATGTTTCGACTGCTTGTGGCGGTATATCTTGCTCGGCAGTGTCTCGCACAAATGCTGCATCATCAAACCACATCCGTCGGTGATAAAAACTTGGCAGCCAGTCACAACAAGCTCATCACTAGGCCCGAAAAGTCCTTCTGTCACGCTTGTATGAACCGCAAAAGCACCGCCCGAGGTGTTTCAAAATTCGTCGCGATCATATTCATATATCACTTCCGTCAGTTCACCGTGCCCATCGATACATACCGTCATTTCGTCATGAAGCTTTTATATTTCTTTTTGGCTCGCCCTCCATCTCTTCGCGCGTGCGCCAAGCATTTTTGCCGCCTTCGAATTCTTCAACCATTGTGCCAGAAACACTATCGCAAAACATCAGATGGAATAATGTCCTCAACAATTTCATTTGTTTGGCTGTGACGAACCCGCTCGTGATAGAGCTACCACGGTGACGAAAGTTCCGTCTAGTCCCGTTTCTTCAGCGAGTTCACGTGCTGCCGCCTCAACACAGACCCGCCCAACGTACTTTTGCCGGTTGGCGCACCCCAAAATCCATAACATGGATCGCTTGAGGCGCTGTTGCAGGAGGTATTGCTTTTTCCCATGGTGCTGCCGCTCAACGACAAGCAGCACTGCCACCTTTGGCTGACGCTCAATCACACCAGCATCAGGTGTCTAGCTTATTGGCATATTCTTTTCCTTTGATCGAAAGCAGCATAGCCATCAGCCGTTTTCGTAACGTAGCCTAAGGCGACTAGTCTCTGATGTGAAATTTGACATGGTGCTATCGAGCCCAGTAGCTCGCTGCAACGCAACAAAATGAGCAGCCGGCAAAAATAGTAATCTCGCAATATCTTTCTATCTGCATCATGCACCTTTTCCTCTAAACTCATAATCTACACTCCTTTTATCTCCATCACAGGACGGCTGTCATATAAAAATCTAGAAGTCAATTTCCCTATTATTCCTCATATTGATAAATATATGACATAATATGCAAATGCATCGAAGCCTTCTTGCGAGACGTTGGCTCGCACTCATCAGCAAGAACTCACACAAACAGTGGGTAATTTTTCTGCAGCACGTACGCATGGCTGATATTCAGCCAGATGCAGCCACCGTTTTTGTGCATGATGAGTGCAATCCTGATTCAATTGGGGCAATCGCTACTGCGTGCTCACCGCAAGCTCCGACTGATGGCCGATTTGATTTTCAAAAAGCACATATCACAGGACACCGTGTTGATGCGTCGTCAGTTGCTGGACGTGTCATTGAAGGCAACCAGGACGCATTACTGACTGAGAGTGCGATGAATCCTGATCATCGCGTCCTCAACTCCTGCCGCTGCCCGACCAACACGCCGTTCTACATGGCTGCTTTTCACCAAAAGACCGTACGCCGACAAAACGTCAGTTGCGGAGTTAGAAACATTATGGCGATATGACAGAACCAAAAACTGCACTCGGCGTTGGCATCACGGCGCTACAAGCATTGGCGCGAGCATCATACCCCACTCGGTCACGTCGCCGACATGCTAGCCCTCAAATCACCACCACACCAACGCAATCCTCGCCCGCGGGATGTGTCGCATTCAACCAGGGAGATGAGCACGCGATGACGGAGAACTGCGCTCATTTCGTCGTTTGTCGGTAGCTGCAATCACTGCCGTGCACAACAATATGGTGGCGAGCTGATCGACTGGACGGGCGACGGGCAGAATCTTGCAGTGCCACTACCGCAGAGCAACGCGCGTTTTCTCACGTGAGCAGCGGGCTGATTTTGGTCACAAGACTCTATCACTGCTATTCGGTCACCTCGCCGACATCGCTCAAATCACAGGATGAATATACGGTTCGACTGACCGCCGGTTTTGGCCGACTCGACAATCTTCCTGGTGGGAAAATGAGTCCAGAGCTCTTGTATGAGTGAAATTATCAAGTGTCAGCCACGCGACCGATCGTCAATTGCCTTGACCGATGAAACCTGATGACATGCTCGCGCCTAATTTATCCGACATATTGCATCACCACATGTACCACGATGATAAACCCTAATTACGCCTTTTATCACTGAGTTGAAGCTCTATCCTTCAGCTTCAATACTACATCCGCTTGCTTGGCCAGCTGTTTACTGTGAGTGACGACTCTATTACTTATATTATCAATGTGTCGAATCGCCGTCTTTATCTGTAATTAAAGATATAATTTTACAAATTTCCTTTTGCTTTCTCGTCATCGCTGTTTTAGAAAATTATCCATATCATTTTCACAAAATCAATTACATGATCAATCTTTTTCCTTTCCAGTATACTGTTCGATAGCTCCTTTCTTTTAGATAAAACTCGTCGGATGAATATTCAACTCTATTTGCTCGTCTAGGTCAGATGTTCGTTTCTATATGCAATTATCTGCTCGTCTGTTTTACTGGAGGTAGGCTCTTATTTTGACTTTTTATAAAAATCCTTCTAGAAAATCCGTTTTGTAGTATCTAGATCCTTAACAAAAATAGACTTTTAGTCCAAAAAGATTCAAAAATGATTTAAAATGAAAAATATACCCTCTCGCCATTCACGCTGCATACAGTAATGTATTGACTAGCTTCTCGATGTAGTATCTTTTATAGCAGCCCTAAAGAAATACTCATCATCTTGACCTCGACTAATAAGACCTTATCCAAGAATAGCACTCTAGCAGCTTGGGTGTTGTTTGAATCTCTATCCAGCTGATCTTCCCTAATATCGGGATTACACACCACGGAATTACGCTCTTCATTTTAGCGAGAATCGTTTGACGACGTCCTATTGTCTTGTTGCTTATAAATCCTTCCGAATGAGTTACGATGATATTGTACACCCTGCTCGTCCGCTAGATTTTCGAGTATTTTAAGATACTCAAATTGAAATTGGTAATGTAAATGAATCTCTGGCTCATCATCAATAATAAGACCACCATTTACATCATCTCGACCGTACGCCTCAAATATTAAGTGTATGATTGATTTTTGTCCAGCGCTAAGACTGTTAATGTCTCCCAGATTCCGCCTCATTTTTGTATCGTAAAATCTAAATTGTATGACCAAGTTCTTAAGTCCGTGAGTTCTATATAGAATTTTAAATTCAATAATTCAAGCTTCTTGTTTTATATCATTAACCATATTCAAATATTTACAGAATCTTTAGCTTCATCATCATCCTTTTTGCCTTTAAAAATTAAGATATTCCTCGCCAAGCTTCAGTTTTACAATATTGAATATAGCCGGCTCACTACCAAATTGATCATGATTACTGCGATAAGAAGAATCGCGCCTATTTCCAATTGGCTTGTTGGGTTAGATTGCAAAAGAAGTTTGCAGAGAAAAGTATTATAATTACGAAAAGCAGACAACATAGAAAACGTACTCGCAGGCTTTGATATGGTCGGTATGTTCATTGTATGTATCACTATAGCTTCGTTGATAGCCTGGTATTCTAGATAAAATTGTACGGAATTTGGTACTGAATCAATATAACTCGTCCTCGTATCTATCTTCCCTATAATTAAACGTAATATTTATATCGACTTCCATGTCGTTCTCTTATAGGTACAAAGTCTTCAGGAGTACTTATATGAGAATATACTCCAAATATATTTCTTCATCGACCATAGTTGTTTGCTATATGATTTATGTTAGTCCCATCAATGTCATCAAGTGTGATTAGTATTCTTATACTTTGTGGTTCCAATTCGAGATCCCAATTCGGCTGGAGTCGAAGAGGCGAGGCATGACTAGACGATCATTCACTGGCCAAAGGGAATCGACCTCCCTCACTTGGTGACAAAAATTGTAATCTATAACCTCACAATGCTGATACAGGACTGTGAATATACAGAAACTGCAGCCTCTAAAGCTGTTGACTTGCCGGATCACGTTCCTCCGATAATACACATTAAGATCTGGGTCATTCAATCTAAAAGCGTTGTTTATGTCCTCCTGTATATTTGACAGCTTAGGATATTCGATAATTGTAAATAGTGACTCTCGTGATGCTAATTATTATACACCTCTACTAGCTGCTTGGGTTAGGAGCTGCACATACCAGCTCTTTCGAAACGCTCCTTTAAAACGTTTATTTTGGAATCTATTCATGCTTTCAGTTTCTTATCCTTCAATTTCAATACCACATCCGCCTCTTTAGCCAGCTGTTTGCTGTGGGTGACGACGATGACAGCATTTTGTCGTTTTTCGTGGGCGGCCCGGCGCAGGATGTCGATGATGTCGGCGGCGGTGGTTTCGTCCAGGTTGCCGGTCGGCTCGTCCGCCAAGATGATCGGCGCGGAGGACACCAACGCTCGGCCCGATCGCTACGCGCTGTTGCTGACCGCCAGACAGTTTCATGACATTGCGGTGAATGTGCAGTCGTCGTCCAGGCCCCATGGCGTGTAGCGTTTCGTTGGTGGCCTTGGAATTAACAATTTCAAGTTTTCTAGCGGCGTCAGATAATCGATCAGATTATAATTCTGAAACACCAGCGAGATATTGTGCTTTGCGATGGTGCGAATAACCCTGCTCGGCGATGTCTTCGTCGTCGAACAAAAATCTGCCCGCCGGTCGGCGTGTCCAGCCCTCGCTAGTAGCCCACAGCAGGGTCGACTTTACCAGCCCAGAACTACCGACGATGGCGTAGAACTTGCCTCTTTTCAAATTGATAATTGATGCCGTTGAGCACATTGCTGGTGCCGTCGGCATATGAGTAGATGATATCGCGTAACGTAGTATTGACGATAACTCTAACTTATTTTCGCTAAAATTTTGCTTTGGTGATTGGCGCATGATTGGCGCGGTGGCGGCGATGGCTGATAGCAGAGACGACCAGTAGCCGAAGGCGAAAGCCTCAGGTAGGGTCGCCGGTGGCACGTTTGCACCACAGTCTTTTCTATGCGCTGGCTTTGGTCGGTTTTGCGCTGTCAGGGCGGTAGAAATCTGCGACGGGCAGACCGAGACCGATACCGAGCGCAAACACCGAACTGACTGCGGCGATGATAGCGAGTTCCGCCAGAACTGCCCGATAATCTGCCGCTTCGACGTGCCGATGGACAGCAAAGATGCCAATTTCGTGCAAGCGACCGCGCACCCAGAATACCAGCACCAGTGACAGCACCGCCAGCCCCTGCCGCGGCTGCGCCGATCGGTGGCAATCGTCAAAGATGTTTTGAATGCCAGCGATGTTTTGGAGAACCCCAGCGAAACACTGCCCCGTTGTCGGTTAGGCTAAATTTTTGCCAATCGACGTTTCGGTAGGCTTTTAGCGCGATCTGTTAGCGACTTCCAGCTGAGTGCGGATTTTTCGGCGAAAATACGTCGCCCGCGTCAGCTGCTGGCTACCTGTCAGCTGCTGCGCCGCAGTCGAGTTGGTGATGAGATGATTCTCCGCCATGTCGGACTGCAAGACCGCCGGCTTTTCGCCTTTGCCCGCTGAAAGATACTGCGACGGTCACCGTCACGCGCCGGCCGTCTTTGGTGATGTCCAGCTTGTCGCCTGGCTTGATGCTATTTTTTCTCAGCGAAGCGTTTTGTGAATCAGGGCCGCGTTTTGAGTCGTGCGCCGGTCAAGTGCTTGCCCTGCTCCAGTTGGTGAATCGACCGGTGAACTCGCTCGAGCAGATCGCTCTGTGTTGCGCCCGTCACCTTCGCCTCGCCAGCCACGTTCAGCGTGCACGCTGCGCTACGCCGTGTCGACCAATTGCTTGCCCGGCGGTTCCGCGGTGGTCTCTGCTGCAAATTGTGCTGAAACCTTGTCCGGGCGCTGCACTCGCTGCGCGTGTCCATCGGCACCTCGCCCGACGGTTGCTGCTGGCGATGCTAAAGCCGGCACGGATGTTCCGCTCGACCGATTGCTTCAGCTGCGCCATCGTCTGCTGCACCGTCAGTGTACCGATCAGCAGCGTGAAAATCAGCGTCATGATCAGGGGCGATGGTCGAGGCTGCGACGCCGCTTTGCGCGCCACAGCCGTCCAGGCTCGTTTGATAATCGTCATCATTCGCCCCTAATCCACTTCGGTTAGTAATTCTTTTGGCGTTGATTGGGTAATCGGCCGCGAAGCCAAGAGCACCGCAATGATAATCACCGCCAGCCCAGCGCCCCACACCGCCAGCAGATCCGTTGGTTGCACAGCAACCGTCACCTTGTCCAGCGTGCGCGATGACGTCACCGAGTCAGCGTCAGCACCGAGCGACGCACCATTGAGGGAACTGCCAGCTTGACGCGTAGCATTCTGCGCCGCCTGCGATACCACGTGATCGCCCATTTGTTGCGCAATCAGCCCGGCGGTAAAGTACGACGCACCGAAGCTCAACACCGCGATCATCACCAGCTCGGCGATATATTGCAGCACAATCTTTGGCTGCGGCACGCCCGTCGCCAAGAGTACGCCCGCCTCGCGCTTGCGCTCGTTCATCCACAAAGTACGCACCATGCCGATTACCGCCACGCTGACCAGCGCCGTCGCCCACAGCATACCGTCGATTCAGCCGTACACGCCGTTCACCGCACCAGTCACGCCAGCCAGTTCCTGACTATTCTTATTCAATTGATACTTTTTGCCAATTGACCGGCGGCAATTTATTCGCCCGCGCCATCACCTCATCCAGCTGCTTGGTGCCCTTGGTGAAGAACGTCGCGTCCTGGTAAATCTCATTTTGCGCTGTATACGCATTCAACTGGCGAGTTGTCGTGAGGTCGGTCAGAACAAATTCTCGAACAACTCCACCTGGTACGTCGCCTGCTTTGGGTTTTTGCCGTTAAATATACCGACGATTTCCACTTCAACCTCGTCCTGGATGGATGCTCGTTGTCGGTGTCGTATTGATTGGCCTTTAACTTAATTTGCTGCCAAGCTTCAGGATTATTAGCCTTGGCGAAATCTTCGTGCACAAAATCTTGTGCGAATCGTTCTCGGTGATGTGCCGGCCAGCGATGAGCTTGAGCGACTCAGCCCGGAACTTCTTCTCGGACTCGAGATTTATTGACGCCGATGATGGTGGCGGCGTTGCCAAATGCTTGTCTTTCTCGGCATCATGGCCGCTACCGCCGCTCGGTAGTGGCACAAGTTTGGTATTGATAAAATCGACCGTGGCGTTCTGGCGTTTGACATAATCCGTCACGCCCTCCAGGTTCTTCACCGCGTCGATGTCTTTGTTCGACACCGTCCCCGACCGCGGGCCGTTCCCGGATTGGTGCGCGGTTATTGCCCAGCGTAAAAGCCGGCGCTTGAGCGTTTTGTCTAGCGACTGCGCCGCCGCGTCGGTCAGAATGCTGATGGCAAATCCACTCAGCACCAATCGTCGACATACACAGCAAAATCGCCAACAAAATCAGCGTTTTGAGTTTCTTCCTGGTGATATACAACCAGGCACGTTGCATAAAATGACATAGATCTCCTTTCTTGGTTCTATGTCAGTGTAGCAAGGTATGTGAAGGGAATGTGAAATTGGTGAAATAATATCTTATAATTAGCTACAGATTAAAAATACAATAATAAATAGAGAAGTGCTCCAACCAGACGACCAGAAAACCACTAGAAACTCGAACGCGTAAAACGCCACAGCTATAACTAGCAATAGCGATATTAATCAAGCGACTGCAAAACCTCGGTT
>BNJV01002839.1_pt1 | contig 43235 bp, 69 predicted proteins | sample 8540591 | NCBI WGS metagenome assembly BNJV01 (sample SAMD00202457, study PRJDB9452) | human saliva metagenome | host: Homo sapiens
AGGCTTCTCCACCACCCCCTGCTCTGAACTGGCGCCTTGGGCGATGCCATGTGCGATCGACAAGACAGCTCGTGGCGTGGTGAACGTCCGCACCCTCAGCTTTTGGATCGCGGCCGGGATGCCGACAAAGGCCACTCCTCGCGCAGGCACTGCGGCGCCGTAGCCAAAGGCAGCGATGCAGAGCCTCTACTGGAACTTCCCGCCATGCTGATGAACAACCAGAAGACGTGCAGCAAATTGGGACAACGAGCAGTTCGCCAAGCCGCTGAAACGCTTGGTGCCTCGAATCACCGAAGCCATCAGGGGATGAGAAGAAAGGATGCGCCTGAAGATGAAGGACACCAACACCTCAAGCTGGAAGGGCTCAGCCGGCGTTTCTTCTGCCCCGTGTGATCAACAAAGATGGTCAAAGATGCTCTCAATTGTGGACAGCAGCCATATGGAAGTCAGCAGCGACGCCTGGTTGCTCAGGTAATAGGAAATACTGAGTTCTGTAGCGACTCCTCGACACTGACGCATTGTACCTTGTGCCTGCTGATTTGTGGCAGCTTTATGAGTGCAGCGATGGCCATTTGAGAGTCACCAAGAAGACTATGGCGCAGCTGGTAGCGCACCACACTGGCAGTGCAGGGTCACGAGTTCAGTCCGTTAGCTCACAGATGAAACCAGTCGCAGTAGAGATGCTGTGACCGGGGTTTTTCTAATTCTGAATTGGTGCGGGTGACGACCCGCTTGTTGTGGCGCTCGCGTAGCCGTGTCGGCCCAGAAACTCAGGCATTCATCGTGTGATAACCAGGCTGACGGTAATCAACTTTCTAGCCCCATGCGTCGCCCGCACCCATTTCGGCTTGACTGGCACCGCGTTCTGAAAGGAGTGTAATGTCATGTGAGCTGCGTCAACGAACTAGGAGGTCCAGCGGCTTTCACCATGACGATCATCTTGTCGATTGACCATGATCGCGCGTCCGCCGAACATCAAACCTCTCTCATTGTTTGACTGGTCGGTCACCAACGCCTGAATACTGAACAAGTGCCTGCTGTTCGGGTGTCATGGCTGCCATGGGTTTATGCCCTTTCCTGCGAAGCATGGGAGCCAGTCGAAGAAATTAAGACGCTTTCAGTGATCACGCGCCGTTGTACACCGTGAAGGTTCACCCAGCGGGGGCGGCGCATTATCCGCGACGGCGGTCTTTGGGTGGTAAAACAACGCAACCTTGGCGCCGTCAGCGAACTCCGCGATTCGCCGATCGGTGGACGTGGGGCGAATCCGCAATAAGTCCGATAATCCTGCTTGGTGATCAGGTCGCTTGCCAGGCACCCGGCATGTCCATGTTGTTGATGAGACGCAGCCAACTCAATGTCACCTGTCGTCCGCCTGTTGATGGTTTTCACGATCTCATGAGCGGTCATGGAACCTATTCCTTTCAGGTCAGGAGGGGCTGCCAGTGATCTGGTCAGCGTCGTGCCCTGCGCCCGCAGTTTTCAAACGGGTAGAGTGAGTCAACCGTGCTTGTGGCCTCCGACTTCGGTTTCTGGAAGGTTGAGTGGCGCAGCTCTTTGCAGGTACCGCCGTTGAAGTCAAGAGAAATTCGACCGTAGACGCTCCGGCGAGGCAAGTGGTGGCTGCCTGGCAAACCCCCATATGAACTTTCCACACGTCTGTAGGGCTCGACCACCCAGGTATTATTCGCCTCTCCTTTTGAGGTAGCCACGATATCCTGACGGCAAACTGCCACAATTGTCGGGTCGAGGTCTGGCATGTTACCCCATCCACGCCGTCATGCAACCCCGTTGAACAGGTCAGGTAGTCGAATCTGGGTTTTCGGGTGGTGTGGCGATGTCTGATGAGTCTGGAACTCAGCATTCTTCGCCTCCCGCTGCTCGATGACAGATTTCAGGGGTGGCGGAAAGCATCGAATGAATTCGTCAAGGTGAGACGCACCGCAACAGGAGTCCATGGTGTTGACCACGCATACAAATGACGCGATGCGGTGCTGTGCTGAGGGTTGCCAGACCCGCATGAAGGGTGCGTAGGTGGTGCGATGTCGTTTGCTGCGATGGTCAACCGTTTCCGCCACCGCGCCGACGGGCTATGGCTGAACATGTCACCCACCGATTGCCCGACGGTTTGGTCAGCCAGCGCACGCAATGCGGCGTCGATATCCTCTGCTAACCACGCTGTCACCTCTTTAATACTGTTGACCTCACCCTAACTACAAATAAAAGGTTTGTACTCAAGATCGTTTGAATAAGCGCTTATCGACGTAGCGCACCAGGTATTGGGCATCGCCAGCCCTCCACACTCCCGTTTGGAAATGTTCACGATCATTGTTGAATAACTCGCCAGTGGTAGTGTTCCCCAATTTTGTTAGTTGGTGCCGCTGGGTGTGGATGCCGTAGATGATTGCGGTGTCGTCAACTGGATGCGCCAGACTCGCCGTCGGAGGTATCGGCGGAGTATGCCGCCTGTAGTTTGTTTGTTTCGGGATCTTGTTGCGACCGCCCATGGTGCCGGTGGTTTGTCGCCGGGATATCCGATGATGCTTAAAGCTGCCGTTGAGGATCAGGTTCGGGCGTGCGTACCGAACTGACCGACGTCGGAACCAATGGGTGTTTCAGTTTGATCACGCCCCAATCGCCAGCCCAGCGAGCACTGCCAGTTTTGTCGTACCAGACTTGGCCTTTGGCCGTGCGAAAGCGCTTGTCTGCGCCGTTTTGTTGGCGGTGTGAAGGTGTTGCTGCCGTTTTTGGCAAGGCAGCGGTAATCCTGCGGTGACCACGGTATCGGCGGCGACAAGTGAACCTACCTGTCATCGACCAGTTCCACACCAGCTTGCGTGGTGTAGGTGATAGTACCAACAGGAATGGTGCTTCCGGTGAGTCGTAGTGACTTGGGTGCAGAATCGCGCCCTCAATGATTTTTCTTCGGCATGCCCTGCTCCAGGATAGGGGTGCGTACAGGGGGATGAGGGTGTGCTGCTGCTGCCGGTGTCTTTGGTGATATCGGCGACGGTAATCGGATGCTCTTGGTCGCGCACACCGTTGCGGCAATGTTATATCCCACCGGGTCAATGGTGGGATTGTCGGCAAGGCAACCACGGCGGGGAACTGTCGCTGTAGTAGCGCCTGCAGTCGGATCATTGTGGCACATGCTACTAATACGTTGAAAGGTACGGCATACTGAAAATATTACTATGAAATAATAAAATGAAGGGAAATATTCATATAACAAATGCTAACGATAGTCAGTGTGATGTACTACTTGGCAGTGATCTGTTCTTTGCCCTGTGAGGACTAAGGAATATTACCGTGTCGGACAAGAAAGAAATACGTTTCACCTTCAATGACAGGCCGATTGTTATTGACATTAGTCTGCATGGTTTGGTGTTGCGATGGTTGACGCTGGCATAGGCGCTGCCGCTTACTTCTGGGTACAGGATCTACTGGGTGTGGATGACACCTATAACTGCTGGTTCGTTTGTTGTACTGACCTCAGCGCCGCCTTTTCCTATTCATTTATAGCGATTGTGCCGGGTGGCCCCGCGTAAGGTAAACCAGGTAGTCTGAGCTTCTTTCTCAGCTCCAGGACTAACTGACAGCCTCACTATCACCAGTGCCAACACCCACTGGGCAGTGATGTTTCCCAAACTTTTCGTTGATACTCAGATACATGTATTTTCCTAAGCCTCAGGCAAAAGCAGATGTGTTTGAGCCAGGAGGCGCATGGCTTGCAGCCCCTGGCGGATGATGCCGGAAACATTGGGTGTGCCGGAAGTTTGTCAGGCGTCGTCGCGGGTTGATATTGGTCGTTGGGGCATGCACGTTCACCTCGGAAGCCGACCTTGGCACCAGTTTGGCGGAACTACACCCAGGTTCCGCAGCCGCGCATTTCAGCGGGATTGATGGGGACGACTCGGGTTTTCTTGGCTCGGTAGAGTCGATCTGACGCCGACGCAGTCGTGGCCCGGACTTTATGTGTATGGGCGGTATCCGCCGCTCCTTACGCAGGCCACTGTAAATTGCTGTTCAGTGGGGTGCAGCGTCTTTTTGACGACTTCTGCCCAAGCAGTGGATTTATTATTGGGCCGGATGAGCCACCAGCATTGGTGCACGGTGATCTTAATGGGGTGGGAATCGTCTGGTGGATGCTGGAGGGGCGGGCTGGTTGATTGATCGGCGGCGTACTATGCACATCGCGAAATGGATCAGCCATGATGCTCTTGTTTGGCGGGTTCGGTAAAGGATGCGTTCATCGCCTACAACAACACCTATCGCTGGCTGACGGATGGCGAGCGGGTGCCTGGTACCAGTTGCCGCCCCTGCCACTGTCCCACGCGATTTTACTATTTGGTGGGGTTGCCGGCGCGTCGGTAGTACGGGGTACTCACCGACCTCGCTGGGTAAAGAACCTCAGCCGCGGGTCCCAGTGCTGCGGTCAGCGCGTTCCCGCCGATCAGCGACGCGCGCCGCGACTCCTCCAACACATGCACGCCGGTGTGTCCAGTGGTGCGGTGTGCCGAGTTCGCGAATTCGGTTGCAGGACAGGAACAGTCGGCATCGGAGTTGCGCCCAGCGGGCGATGCCTCGTCGTGGTGTGGTGGCGGTGGAGTTCCCTCGTGGAGCAGGCCGCGGTCACCCGGCAAGGCGCAGCGCCAGCCGTCGAGGAATGATGGCCTCGTCCACGATGATCCGGCAGCATCGCCGGCGCATCGTTGACGCCCAGGTGCGTGGAGAACAGGTCAGGTGCACCGCGGCTTTTTGCGAGCCTTGGCAGCGGCGGAGCACCAGCGCGACATAGGTGACACCATTCCGTGGCATCCATGACGGTAATGCCTCAACCCCGGCGTTCTTCTTCAACGCCACAACAATCACCTTCGTGCAGGACACGTTGTCCGCACACCAGTGGATCCGCCCGTGGTGGGTGTGCTGGACAATCGGGAGGTGACTTGTCCTTCATCACCTCCATGGCCGCCAGCCAGACCGCGCTTCGACTTCCGGGGGTACCACAGCGGAGTTCCTGAACACCCGCCAGCGTGCTACAGTCGCGAGCCACGCGCTGGGCTGCGAGTTCCCACTGCGCGCCGCCCACGCCAGTGCCATAAACATGCTCGGTATGGCTGTAAGTGCCCACACGCGAAGACGCGAAATGGCATCCGGGTTGGGCACCGTTTGCGGCGCTCGCTGCCGCCATGGGAAGTTCCACTGGTCGGGTAGGTGCGATGTCTTCACTCAGAGCTTCGTGCCAACTAGAGGCCCACGGCGTTGTCGGCAACACGTGGGTCGTGGTCATGCCCTAAACGCCCGCGCAGCACCTTGTCCCAGTGCTCTGCCGCAACTTTCAGCCCCTTGTCCAGAGTCTCACGTTCTGGGTTTCCCGCCGCCGCTGCGCGATCAAATCACCAGTGTTGATCTTCACGGGGCGAGCGGTCAGGCACATACCATCCGGCGCAGGTTTGGACGACATCATTACCTCCTGCTCTCTAGTCCCGCCAGGTCATGAGGCACCGGTGGCCTCCTGGCGTAGCGATGGCGCGCTGGATCACAATGCGTTGGCGGGGCGTCGTGGTCAGGTCTGGGATGGGCTACAGGTTCCGCAGTAGCATTCCACGCGATCATCAGCCCCAATCCTGACGGACCGGGTCGGTGAGCAGTAGTAGCGAGATGCAGCGCTGCAGATCGTCAATGATAGTCGTGCAAATTGAGAATCGCTTCGGATGGGCGTTCTTCACGTCCACCATGGCTATTACAGATCATCCTGCCATAGCCGGCGGGTGCACAAACGGGGACATGATGCGTCCAGTGCTGATACTCAACCTTCAACGTGCCTACTCGGCACAGCACCAACTCCACCATGTCCTCATTGAACTGGTCGTAACGTTCAGGACTCAGGGCCAACAAATCCTCCGACCAGGAAGTGAATAATGCCGTTCCCCCATGGCCGAAAATCACCCTTCATCATAGTTGTGCTTATCAAACAGCACCTGCAGCTCAGTACACACCACCGAGCTGCTCCATGGGCACCCAGCAATGTCCTCCAGCAGCGCCATCGCGTGCCGCTAGGGACAGCTCACGTGATCTTTGTACAGGCCGTTGCGCATCACCCACATTTTGGGCGCGCCGGGATGCCCTCATTGGTCATTTCCGGGGTGGAGGCCATCGAGTTGTTGATGTGGCCTCACCGGTGGCGATGTGCTCGGCGATGCCTTCATCATCCATAGCCTGGTACTCCACCAGCGGCGAGCGTGCTGATCCACGTTGAAGCCCTTCAGGAGCACAGATGAAGCATCGGGGCCCATGGCGCGGATGGGCAGCGTCGATAAGCTCCACCACATCGGCACCCGAGTAGAACGAGCTTGGGCGGGGCCTCAGTGGCGGCGTCAGTGAATCAACATGAGCAACCCGGTGGTGCGCTTGGGCACAAGGTACAGTATTGAACGGCCTCCACGGCGAAACCCCAGGTGCCTTCACAAAACGATACCGATCATCCAGATTGCTCAAGAATCGCGGGTGTATGTCGAAATCAAGGAAGAATTGACGATACCGTAGCCCATGGTGTTCTTGATGGCAGCCCAGCGACGTTCCAATATCCCGCACGGTACTGTCGCCCGCGCAGCTGTCAGCGCCAACCCGCTCAGCACCTCCACCAACGCGGGTTCGACCGTGCGCAGGAGAATGTCGTCTGCCTGCGGTGATGCCAGTATCCACCACCGTTCTGGGAGAGAGCGATGGTCATGGAATCGTGTTGATGGTGCGGTGAGCGTTCGCCGTGGTTCCTGGAGTCATGCCCAGGGAATTGTTGGCGATCATACCGCCGATGGTGCAGGCAATTGGCTTGACGCCGGGTCCGGCCCCAACTTCCTGCCGCGGCCGCGCCAGCGCCCAGTTGTCTGCGCAGCCAAGGTCAGCCCGGCTGTAGACGCGTACACGCAGGCCGCATCAGAATCTCCATGCCGCGGAAATGCCTGCGGGCATCACCGTCAAACCCTCCGACGATTGCCTGACGGCGGACGGGCTCATTACCGCCACCACCGGAACTGATGGTGGCCAGCCATCTCGGCAGCGACGCGCATGGCGACGCCCACGTCAATCGAGGACTTCACGCGCATCACCATCCCGGGGTGTGCAGGTAGTGGGAGGCATCCACAGCTAGAGGCCCTGCGGTCCAATTCGCGAGTGCCACGGAAGAATCGCCGCCTTCATGCGGGGTGCACTGGGGCAACCAACGCGGCTGCGTTGCCTTCGGACAAGATAGATCAGGATGTGGTGACGGACGCGGCGGTACTTCGTTGGATGAGTCAGAAAATAGTTGTGGAAAACTAACTCCACGGTACTCGCCTAACGGGGTGCCGTATGAGATGCCGCTGCATTACAAGGTGAAAAATGTGGTTTTGGTAGGTTGGTTAACCCTATTTTGGAAATAATACCAGGTTCGGTTCAGACGATGTTCAAGTTCGGTGCGTGGGGAATTTCACCCCAAGGGCGGGGTTGGGTTCTCCGTCTATCTTCCCGCATACTCCCGAAATCCGCAATGTAGTGGTGCCCGTTATGGGCGCAACTGATCGTGCTGCATACTCGGGTGTAGAAGCCCAGTGGTGTCAGCCAGGTCATGATTAGACCAACCCAAACAAGCCCCAAGACTGGTGGCAGTGTCCAACCGGGTACCGCACCTGATACGTGGTTTCTTACCCTGCCTGGAATGCGGTAGTGGCTAATAAGTTTCTTCCGATGAAATTATCCGGCGGCTTACTCATCATCGAGGATCAGTGTTTCCTATTTCCAGCTGGTCCACGAAATTATGGCCACGCGGTCAGCACCATGAATGGGGTTGAGGGCGTGTATCCCGGTGCGAGAGGGGGACTAACTTCGCCAGCCATAGTGAGCAGTTCCACGCGTCAAGGAGAAATAGGCGGACGGGTTAACAGTGGACGCGATATCCGCAGACTCAAAACCCGCGCAGGCGTTTTGGCGCAGGTGAGTTCAACAATTGAGTCTCAGCATAGCGCATTGATGTGGGTGACGGAGCTGGCACCATCTGCCTCAGCGCCGAGGGCGAGGATGCTTTGGTTGGCGCGATTGCTCTGGTATTCCACGGGTCTGCTTTTGGCGCGTCACCCCCAGTGCAGGACACCACGCAATCCCACTCCCGCCGCCACGTCACCAGGTAGATGCCGCGTCGGTGACGTTTCCTACTGACCCAGTCACGTCGACAAGACCGTCAGGGCTCGGTGCACCGTAAGCGCATCGCGATCGCTTGCCGCTGCGGTCGCGAACAATAGCGCAGACAATGTGCCCGCAGCGTGGTGGAGTTCTGCAACAATACCAGCGTCCGAAATTGTCGGTTGCCCCAACAACAAGTGTGGGAGGTGGGCATGGCTGTTGCTCCTTCAGTATGTATCCTCCAGCGTACGTACCTGCTGCTGTTCACGGGGCGTCGATACTAAAATTGTAATAGCGGTGCTGCCGGTTTTCTTTTGGTAGATAAGTGCCGACAAGTCAGGCGCCATCGCGGGGTGTTATGGGAACGGCTGGCGAAATAATGGTGCATATCGTTACAGCAACAGATGAGCATATTCCGCAAAATTGATCGGAACTCTTTTACCGATGCCTTCATGGACGACCCTGTGTGGAAGGCCGTGCCCCCAGCCCCGCATACGCAGGCGTGATCAAAGCCGAATGCGAATGGGGAGTCGTATGCGAGGGAGTGACAGCGTGGACGTGGTCGCCGATGGCTCCGCAGACGGCCGTGTGCTCAGGGCGCTCTTTTTGGAAAACCCCGACATGCTCGATATCGCGGCAGACCACGGCTGGAAGGGAAACCCTCGCGGCCTGGTTCGAGGCCGTCTGCCCGCCGGGCTCGGGTGAAGCATCAAGCCGTTGACCTGCATCAACCCGGCCACTGGTACCTCCACGACATCGCCACCTCGCGGAAGTGCGGGCAAGGCAGTGGCTCCGCGTTTGCTGCGGCGCTGCGCCTCGCGCTTATCGATGCCCAGCCATCCCGTTTCCTCGACAACCACCGATGCCAGCCGCCGACTCTCCGAGCGCTGCAGCTTTGGCAGCATCAGTTGCCGAGGTGTCAACGCTGCCAGAAACGCTCTCTACGCGACGATGATTCAGGAAGCGGGTGCTGGGGATGGCAAGGACGGTTATTTCAGGTTCACTGCTGTCTGGGCATAAACTTTGCACGGTGGCCTGGGATGGCAGTTTGATGACCCGCAACTCTTGCGTCAGGCTTGAACAATTGCATGTGTGATCCTCTACTTAAAATCTGCTTACGCTCAAGCTCCAGAAAAAGCCCCATTTTGTGCCTGCGTATAGCAAACTTCCATACGACGTTGTGCACTAACGTTGTTCGAAGGTCTGTGGTGAATTGCGGATTCAAATTACCTTCTGCTCTTGTTGTCTGGACGCAGGCAGCCAAGAAACTACTTCGGTGTCTTCTTGGAAAATACCGTGGATGAGTTGTGCGCTATCGCTTCTTTTGAGTCCACTGGCGTAACCGCCACCAGTCGGATGCCGAGCGGTACGTTGATGAAACATCCCAAGCGCGGTACTGCGGCTGCGTTCGATGTTCAACGCATCGTTGATTACGCGATAAATCTCAAAAACCCGGTACGCGCAATGGGGGCCCGAGCGGGGGATGCTGCCCATGGTGAACAGGTGCGCTGACGATCAGTGGAGTTGGGGGCGGTCGGCCGCGAGCTCTCGATGTGGGCGTACCCCAATGCTTTCTTTAGTATCGGCCCCTTTTTGTCTTCATGCTGCTCAGAGGTGTCTTTGATGAGTTGATCAGCGCGTTTCCGACGCCTCGGCAAACAGTTTTTCTCGATCAAAGGTTCATTGACCACCACGTAGGCTTGACTCCTCCAGCTTTGGCTATGGCATCAGGTGGTTGCACCTGCGTAGCCAAGGTTGCAAATACGTGCTGGCGGCAATGAGCATGTTTTCGCGGCGCTCAGCTGCGGGAAGGCGTTCTGTTTGGTGAGGATTTCTTGCGATTGCGTCTTTCAGGTACGCTGCCACGGTAACGCCACACCTGCATTTTAGCTACGGTGGCGTTGTTGTGACGCATCAAGCGCACACATAGGTCTGGTTGTAATCAGTTGATTACAACCATTTAACTCAATGAAGATCCCAAGGGCTTAACCCGTGGAAACCCTCAACAACACGATGCACGACACAGCAGCGCCTGACCTGCGTCCGATCTGGCTCATCATCCTCTGATCTCCGCTGCCTATGTTCCTTGGCATCGCTTGACAACCTCATTGTCACCAACGCCACTTCCCGTAGTCGGCAAAGAACCCAAGAACGACTGAGCAGCTCAGCTGGTTTTGTCGTACCCTACACCTGTACTTTACATCCCTGGTCTGGCGTCATCTGGGGTGGCCGATCGTTTGGCCAGGCGTTGCATCTTACCGGGGGACTCGCATTTATTTACCGTCGCGTCTGTGTGGACTCAGCACCGAACCCTGGATGCTCATCGCTGCGCGGCCTCAAGGTGTGGGCGGGGGCGGCGGCCTTCTGCCTCGCTTTCCCTCACGTTGCTCGGTACCTCAGTCCCAGAACGCCGTGCGGCGGTCATCGGAATCTGGGAGGTATTTCCGGTTTGGGGTCGCCCATGGCCGCTTATCGGTGGGATTGTTGTTGGTAGCGGGCAGGAAGCAGCCTTCTGGATCAATGTCCTGTAGTGCCTCTCGCGCTAATTTACTGGTAATTCCGGAAAGCTGCTGTGAGCACGAAACTTGGCTTGCTGGTGTCATACTCGCTGTCATTGGTGTTTTGCACTCTTACCTACGGCATTTCCCGCGGTAACGACAAAGAAATGGACCAGCACTGCGGATCCTTGCCAGCATCATCGGTGGCTCCGTCTTTCTCGCGTTTCTCATCTGGGGCACGCACGTCGCACCCAGTTCTACCTCTGGTATGTTTAAAACAGCAGTTTCAGCATTGCAGATGCGGTGGGTTTCTTCTTCACTTTGGAACCGCTTTGAATTGCTGATGTTCCTCCTTTCTCAATTCTTGCAGGTTGTGCTAGGTAACAGCCCTCTCGAGCTGGGGTAACCTGGCAATGCCGTGGACGCTCGCCCGCTTTTGTTGCGCCATTTCTGGTGGTTGGCCGACCGTATTGGTAACCGTCCCGGTGGCACCATTGGACTTATTTCTTCTCGCCAGCGGACTAACATGGATCGCCGCGCCGCCTCGCCCCGACATGTCATGTCGCAGCATGATTCCGGCCATGAGATTGTCGCTGGGTATGGGCGTAGGTCTTGTCTTCTCTCCGAATTTATATCGCGCGGTACTCGTCGGCATGGCTCCTGAAGAGCAAGCAACCTCGAGCACGAGCTTTTGCAAATTCCGCGAGGTGAGCGTTGTGTTTAGTGTCCGCTGGACTCACCGCCATTTTTCCTTGCCTGCGACGGCCCGGCTCTCACCGACCGCGTTTACCGACGCCGTGATTCCGCCATCTTCTTCGCGCTGCTGCCCAGATATCCGCCCTTATGGCTCTCCGGCTGCCAAGCTAAGGCTCCGCACGCCGTTGATGTGCGCGCGAGCGAGGTCACCGCGAACAGCGCGTACTCGGCACCCGTCAAAGCGGCGGCAGAGTCATCAGTGAGCCGATCCGGTCGCGGCGTGGGTGAGGTGCTTAGAACCATCAGGGGCAGCTTGGGTGAGCTGGGTGTTCTCCGCGCCAACGCACTTAAGTGGGGTGACAATACAAGGAAGTGGGAGGGGTGGGAGAGGTCAGCGTCTTCGATCCAGGCGCGACCGTCGATGGTGATATCCGCCGTGGACGTAGGCGCCATATCGATACGAAGCGTGACCGCAGATTGCGAAAGCATTGCGCCGCCCCAGCGGGCAATTTCATCGATGGTGCAGTTCGTAAGTCGGGCGTTTCCTGACCAGTGCGGCACCGGTGACGGTGGCGTCATCGTAAAGCCAGGCGTCGTCAGTAATCAACCGTTAAAGGGTAAGCCGGTCGGGGAATCACCCAACCGCCGATGTCCCAGCGCGCACCCGCTGGGCAAGATATCGTAAGCAGCGCGGTACGGTAAGAGGAAGTACACGCCGAGGTCGTTGAGCATGGTGTCGTCAGTAAGGTGATGTTTCATTGTTGTTTACTTATTACTCGGCGCTGATATATCGCTTCTGCGTTTATAGTGGGGCCACCGCCGTTATCCCCGCTTGGATGTTGCCGGTTTTCTGTCAGGTGCGATTACAAAGATGGTGATGCCTGGAGAACAGCGCGGTGGGATCATTCTCACCATGCTGTTGGGTATTATCAGCTCGATGGTCGGCGGCTACCTCTGGCTCGATGTTTTCAGTAGACCTCAACCAGGGGTTCTGATCTCAGCACGTGGGCCAGCGCTGTGGGTGGAGCGTTGGTGTGCTGGCCGGTGTATGGCTATGCAGGGTCGCAGCTCGTTAGCGCACCACCACGTGTCGAGGGAGGCGTGATGGGCGGGTGGCGTTTGTGTTCACCGGCCGCCACGGGTGTTCTAAAGGGCGGGTGTGAGGCGGCGTCGGTAGCGGTTGGTCAGTTTCAGGTGGTGTCGATGTCCGGCGGTGTAGCTGGCGCGGGGGCCTTCTTCCGTCGGGTAACGCGACGGCCGCATTATCCTCCGGGTCGGTGGGCACCTTCGCCAGGTGGATTCAGGTGCGCCGGGTTCGCGGAGTAGTGCAGCCCCTGGCGTTTGGTTGAGCCAGCGAGCGGCGGGATGCTCCGGCACCGCCGTCGCCGGGCTGGTGAAAAAGCCGGTGATGTTTTTGCGTGGGTCGGTGCCAGCTGGCTGCCAGGCCATGCTCACCGGCGACGGCGTACTGTGCGATCATGCGCTGGCGGGCCTTGACATTCCGCAGTTGAAATCCGGTGGGGTCGTCACGCCCGAGCGCGGCTTGTGCCGCGCAGCGTTGTCCATGGCATCAGTGGCTTCTTGATGTTAATAACGATGCTGTGGTCGAACGCTGGATGGAAGCGTGAACGATTTGGGCATCGTCTTCGTCTGTTGAGTTCACGTAAGGGGAGTACGCAGCCCAGAACTCATGATTGTGCTGTGCGCGTACTTTCTGCGACGAGTTGGCCGAGGCGGCCCCGCAAAGTGTGGGTCTTAGCCGCCGATGCCGCTTTGTATCCCGCGGGTCCGGTGTGGGCAGGTAATCCCGCAAGGAAGTCCACGCGTGGCTATCTCGTGCTGCGGATTGAAGTGGTGAGGGAGACGATGAGGGGCTGTCTGGATGTGGGTGCGGAGGTCCGTGCTGTGCTGTTTATCCATGACAATTATGGTAATGGGTGCGCAAATCTGGTTTATTGTTAAAACAGGGTCGATACAATGCTAACATGGTCCGCAAAGTATGTAGCTGAGCTGCATGCGTTAAGGAACTATGGCACGAAAAATTACGCGGCGTGTGGTGATGTGCGCCGCTGTACGCACTGTGAGAGAAAGGGCGCCCGATGAAGGTCCGTAGTCCTTCGGTCGCCTGAAGAATAAGCCGGGCGCAGATCGACCGTCGTGGCAAAAGTCTACCGTGATCAATGAAGGAGCCCCGGTTCAAAATCGTCAGGCTAAAGCCACCGAGGGGTTAAGAGCCGCTCGCGTTATGGTGGGCGGTTTTTATGACTGTGGGGGTTTTCTTCGGGTGGTTTGTATGTGTTCTTTGGGTGAAAGCGCTGTTCAGGGCGGGTATGGTAAACAGCAAGATGCGGTTTGACAAAAATGATTCTTTTGAATTACGTGTGGAACTCTTCGGAGTGCACTTTGCTTACTGCAGAGTCTCTCTGCTTTAGGAATTGAAGTACGGGTTGGGGTTTGGCGACCTGCGCACTTGTCATCAAAAATGTGCCAAACGACTTACTGACACAACAGCCCGTAGGGTGGGGCAGTGGGGCGATGTGGTGAGCAAGGATATTGAGGGGTGTAGGCAAGGCAAAATTTCATCGTTATGTGTCACGCAGCACACCAGGCAGGCTAAATGTGGCTGGCCAGATTGCGCGGTTGCTGCAGGAATACTCACGATGTAACTACTATATGTAATACTGATTTAACGTTAAACTGAAGGCACAAAGTACCGCCGTGTTTCTTCATGCGATCCGGTCAGGCCCAGGAGCACCTGCAGACAACGCGCAAGAAAAGAGCAAACCGCAAACAGATGAGAAGAACATAGCTCACCGTCTACAGCGAAACCCCGCCTGCATGCAGTGCACCGCAGCAAAAAGAGCCCTAGACCGTACGCGGCAGACTACACCCTCGCTGAACATCATGGACGATGACCCACGACATGTTCCAACCTCAATTATGGCGCCGTTGTTGGAAATAACAGCGACGCTAGTCCGCTTCACTTGACATCCACCAGCATGCCCATTGCGGCTGTTACCTAACCAACGCGGCTTCACGGCGCCTCGTCAAAAAGGCGTTTCCAGTCGCCCATACCGTTACGTAAATGGGCGGCTTTTTTTCATACCACGAACGAATGGACGATACAAGATAGCATGGTGTATTTTTCCTCAGCAGCAGGAAACACCCATCGCTGTGAGCCAGCTGGGACTGCCTCGCGCGCATTCCCCGCTGCATCGGACGATCCTCCGCTCGTCGTGGATGAACCCACCATGCTGGTCTGTCCCTGCAGGGGAGGACGCGCCATATCTGGCAGCAGACCCCGTCCGGTACCGGAACGGGATTCGTTCCTCAGCAATGAACAACCGCAGCCTCATCCGCGCGGTCGATAATCTCGAATACCAACTTTGGCACCGATTGCAGCCAACGAGGCGACGTGATAGCCGCCAGAGCAGGAGTCCACATGCGTGTACATTTTGAACTTCTCGGAACCAGCGAAGACGTGCGCATCCTGCGCGCCGGACTGCTGGACAACGCAGAAAACTGAAAGTTCGACCGTAACCCACATGGCTTTGGCGCCGCGGAGAAGCGGGCGTCAATACGCCTGATAGCGCACATACTTCTATTGGAAGGCTGCAGACGTTGGGGCGAGACCATGGCAGGCTGAAGAACTGGACTTCACCACACTGGATGCCCTGTAACCGACCTGTGGGATGACAACGGCAGCATCCCAATTTGATAAGGATCGTCAGGCGGCCAGCAATTCCTCCAGCACGTCAACAGAAACACCGTGTTCTTCCGACCCTGGAGGAAGAATTCCACTACCTGCTGAGCAGCAACTACTACAGATGAGAGGTTGTTGACAGGTACTCATCGACTTCAATAAAGTCTCTCTTCAGCGCGCCTACGCCAAGGAATTCCGGTTCCCCACCTTCCGGCAGGGGCCTGCAAGTACTACACCTCAACACACCTGCAAACCTTCGACGACCGACGCTACCTCGAACACTACAGTCGCGTCTGCGCGGGTCGCCCTCACGCTCGCGGCGGTGACTGCAAGCTCGCCGAGCCTTGTCGACGAAATCGCCGGAAGGCGGCGGACGCCCGGCCGCCACGCCCACCTTCCTCAACTCCGGCAAGGCCCAGCGCGGCGAACCCGTCTCCTGCTTCCTGCTGCGCGACGAGGACAACATAGAATCCATCAGGCGCGCCATCAACTCCGCACTACAGCGTCCAAACGTGGCAGCGGTGGCTCTACTGCTCAGCAACCTCGCGAAGCCGGGCGCCCATCAAACGCATTGAAACCGCCGGTCGTCCGCGTCATCCTGATGAAACTCCTCGAAGACTCCTTCTCCTACTTAACCAACTCGGCGCGCGCCAGAGAGCGGGGCCGTCTACCTCAACCGCTCACCACCCGGACATCATGAAGTTCCTGGATACCAAGCGCAATGCGGACAAAAAATCGCATCAAAACCCTGTCATTGAGGCGTGGTCATCCCCATTGCCCTCACCTTCAAAAGCTGGCCAAACGCAACGACGAAACATGTACCTGTTCTCCCCCTACGATGTCGAACGCGTCTACGGCAAACCTTCGCCATTTGTCTCAATCACCGAACACTACAACGAGATGGTGGAAGACGACCGCATCCGCAAAACCTTCCAAAATCAACGCGCGCCAATTCTTCCAGAAACCCTCGCCGAGATCCAGTTTGAATCAGCTACCCCATCATGTTTGAAGACACGGTAGACAAAGCCAACCCATCGCAGGCCATCACCCACTCCAACCTCTGCTCCAGAATCCTGCAAATCTCACCCCTCAGAATTCAACGCGGACCTCACCTACGCCGATCGGCAGGAACATCTCCTGTCAACCTCGGCTCCTCAACATCGCTAAAGCCGTTGACTCCCCCAGACTTCTCCACTGTCGAAACATCCATCGCGGAGCTCTGCCGCCGTGTCGAACAAACCCTCGCTCGACTCGGTGCCCTCCATCCTGAAGGGTAACGACGCCGCGCACCATCGGGCTCGACAAAATGAACCTGCACGGATTCTTCAGGCGCGAACACATCACTACGGATCAGAAGAAGGACTCGACTACCAACGCCTGCACTTTGCAGCCGTCATGTACGAATGCATCAAGCATCCTGCACAATCGCCCAGAACGCGGCGCTGTTTCGAGGATTCAGACTCCGGCCTTATGCACCAACAGGACATTCTTTGACCGCTACGACCCCGCCGGTTCGTACCCGCACCGACAGGTGAAATCTTCAGCGGTCCAGCATCCACACGCCACCACGAAGAGAATGGGGCAGAACTCAAAGAAAGGTGGCTAAACACGGCGTAGCTGACCGCTACCTCCAGGCGGTGCCACCAACTGGGTCGATCTCCTACATCAACAGATTCGACCTCATCATCCACCGCTCGCCTCGGATAGAAATCCGCAGGGAAGCAAAATCGGGCGCGTCACCCTGCGGCGCCTACATGACCAACGACAATCTCGACTATTACCGAGATGCCACCGACATCGGGTACGAGAAAATCATTGACACCACCGCCCGTAATACCCGCTTCATCGACGGGGCTATCCTCACCCTGTTCTTCAAGACACCGCCACCACTCGTGGCATCAACGCGCTCAAATCTACGCCTGGCGCAAAGGCATCAAAACCATCTCTACTACATCTCGCCTCCGGCAAACCGCCTGGAGGAAGCTGGGGTAGAAGGCTGCGTGAGCTGCACATTGTAGGTGTGCTGCAGGGTGCGGCTTAGAAAATGTATGAGTGCTGGCTCACCACACTGTCAGCTGGTGAGCGCACTCATCGTCGACTCTAGAGGCGGGAGGAGTCTGCGAGGGCTTTTGCGGCTGACACTGGCCAAGCATGCGAAGCATAGTCCTCGGCGGCGAGGCCCTCGCTCGAAGCGATGGCGGCTGCGAGGGCGTTCACGTGGTGTCGAGTGCTTCACGTCGGAGGGATGGTTGGGGTTGCAGTCCCACTGCGCGCGCTGCCGGGTGGCACCGCTGCCACGGTGGAGGCGAGGGATGCGAGCTTTACTCGTTGCGAGATGAGGTCGGCGATGAGGGTGGAATTCGACGTCGGCGTTGAGGAAGTCGGGGAGTTGCCCATGCCACTGCGGCCGAGGTCGCAAAAATCAGGGTGTGGAGAGTCTCCACGAGGCCATTGCGTGCGATTCCTCAGGGTTGGCGTTGTGTTGGCGTGCTAGCGCGAGCTGCGATGGGTTGTTCATTACGGCTATGCGTAGTTGGGTGAGGTGAGATGGAGCTGGAAGCTCGCGTGTTCTTGCAGGCTCCTAGACGCCACGCGATGACGGACGTATCGGAATACAGCCCAGTCTTTCTTCCTCAGCACCGTGATGCCAGCGCGTCGGGAGCGTGAACAAGGTTAAAGTTGTTCAAGGGGTCGCATTACTTCGCGGGCAACGGTGCGTGAGATCCCAAACCGGGTACACAGGTCCCGCCAGGGTGGAAACGGTTGCCTGCGGAATTTTCCCGCTGAGTGATCTCGGTGCGAGTTCGTCGGACTGGGCTCGAGAAGCGGGTGGGAAGTCGGAGTGTAGGTCACTGCAGTCTCCTTGCGTGATCCAGATGTACGGGTACACAGAGTGCTCACTGCTATTTCTAGTGCATATCTTTAACTCTAATTCTCAGTATTGTGTGGAAAAGTGTCTGCAGCCTTTGAACCTGATAGTTATGGAAAAGTGGGGTGCCTGCGTCGTTCGACCTGCAGCTTTTTCTGTAGCCCTGAGGTAGCGAGTATCCTAAAAAGATCACTGCGGTAGTAAAAGTGGAGTGTGTACCATTTAAAATGAGGTCTGTGTCATTGCCGGAGAAAGGGTGGCATGAAACCAGCGCATTATGTGGTTACATGGGGGTACTCGAACTGGCAGGAAAGTGCTGTTGCGGCGCGGTTGGGCGCGCATTTAGATCTAGCCAGCGTGCGCGGATGATCTTCACCCGGAAACTGCGCCTTACCAAATGGCTGCATGTGTGCCACGCTGGATCGATGCGGACCATCGCATTGCCGTGGCTTGAGATCCTGGTGCGGCGGATGGATGCAGCGGCCTTGGCAGCTCTGTGGTGGTCTTGCTCTGCGCTCAAACGCAGCTATCGCGATATTTCTGCGCCGCCGTGCGCGGATGTGGTGTTATTCAGCGTCTTGTTAGCTGCGCGCGCACTCGGCGCGAGCCGAATGGAAGCGCGGCCTCCGGGCATTTCTCTTGCCCCGCTCTTGTTGGATTCTCAACTGGAATGCGCTCGAACCATTAGAGGCGGATGAGTGGGGATAGTAGTGAGATACTGACGGCCATCCAGCATGTTGTGGACGCGATGCCTGGCCTGGATAGTGCAAAACCCGGCTTTTAAGATGATGCTGCCGAGTTGATCGGATGAGATAAAGGGGGACAAATTAGTCGTCGCGGAATCCTCGCGTGCGCCGAGTTCTGCGTCCATGCGCAGCGAGGCCGGAGCTCATCGTTTGCGACCATGCGCGGGCGGTCACGAATTTTGCTTGACGGTGCGGGTTCTTCCCTCGATCTGCTCTTGAAGGAAGGTGTCCAGAAGTGGGCGGGAATCAAAGTCGCTCGTTCGCAGGCGGCAGCCAGGTCGCGGATCTGTGCCGGAGATCTACCTGCTCGTGAGCCAGGGAGGCCTCGGAAAGCTTCGACAGCTGGTGACCTTCAGTGCGGAGTTGATGGGTGCCAATCCACAGAGGCGGCATCCGCGGGTCCAGCATGTGACTCCGGCGAACTGCTGTGCGTGGGTCAGTTCCTCTTCGGACTGGGCTTTTCATCCAGTCGCGCATGCCTCACCAGGCCGAGGTCGTCGAGGGATGTAGGAGAGCTGGAGGTAGACGGGGGCTTCAGGTTCTGCGGTTGCTGCTTTGCATTTGAACGCTTCTGCGAGGTGTCACTGAGGTTTCATAGCCACGAGTCTGCTACCTGCTCTATCCAATCGACTTGTGCGCTTGCCTAGCTGCATGGTGGCAGGAGGGCATCTGAGCCGTATCGTGGTATGGTTTGGCTTGCGCTACTGCGACTGAAAATGAAGGTTGCTCGATCCAGTAAGGCGCCTCTGCGTGGAAGATAAATGCGATTGAGGCGTCATCAACTTAAACCGCTCGTACGAGGTTTGGGTTATGGTTGCATAGCTGCGGGAAGGCGGGGCGTCCGGTAAGCATCGAGAATGGCAGGAAAGCCAGCGGCAGTAGACGGAAGGTGTGTTGAATATCACGGTAAAAATTGGTGGTAGTGGCGGATTGAATGTTTTGCACACGGGGAGACAAAGACTGTGACGGCAAAAGCTCTGCTGCCAACTGCGCATCGCGAAAGCCATCCGAGATCGCGCTTTAACGGCCCCATCAGCGCCACGGCTAGCTGGAATTACCATTCAGACGAAGAGACCTGCCAGGGTCCTGGGACCGACCACCGGAAACTTCTGGCTCGGAAAAGTGCCGCTGTCCAACGACGTCGTGCTGGAACACCCTCGGCGCCTTCCCTCGGAACAAGCAGAACAGCTATGCGGGTGTTCACGGGCTGACCATGCTCGATGCCATTCAGGGAACCGTCGGTGCGGTGTCGCTGGATTCCCGACGCCCTGACACCTCTTGGCAGCTGTGCTCTGCAACGTTGCCTTCATGCGAATCCGCGCGCGAAAAGTCTACTCTCTGACGGCGACGCTCGCGTCCCCACGAGATCGACGACGCGTTCCGCTGGTCCGAAAGAAAACGAGAACCTGCAGAAAAAGCCGAGATCATCCTCAGCTACCACGAAGGCACGCCCCGCTCAGCGCAAAGTCGCCCACGCTGCCTCGAATCCTTCACCCTCTTCTACCCGGCTACCCATGCACTGGTCAAGCCAGCGAAGCTCACCAACACCGCCGATGTGATCCGTCTGATCGATCCGTGACGAAGCCGTCCACGGCTACTACATCGGCTACAAGTACCAGGGCTCAGCGCTCACGGGTCCGAACGCGAGGAAATGAAGGAATACACCTGAGGCTCTCTACGACCCTACGAAAAGCGAAACCCAATACACCGAAGACCCTCACGACGAGCTGGGGTGGACCGAAGACGTTAAACGCTTCCTCCGCTACAACGCCAACAAGGCTCTGAACAACCTTGGCTACGATGACTGTCCCCGCCGACGACACCCGAGTCTCCCCGGCAATCCTTCCCGCGCTGTCACCCAGCTCTGATGAAACCACGACTTCTTCTCCGGCTCCGGTTCCTCCTATGTGATCGGCAAAGCCGAAAGCTACCGAAGACGACGATCACTTTCTAGGGGAGTAAATAGGATGAAGATTCTTGTACCTGGCGCTCACGGGACTGTCGGGCGTTCGGTTGTTGAGCAAGCGCTATCACGTGGTCATGTGGATTGCTGTGGCTAGAACCCCAGAAAAACTGGAGATAAGCCACGAGCGACTAACAAAGGCCGCAGTGGACATTCTCGATGTTGATGCGTTAACTCCCTGGCTTGAAGGAGTCGACGCGGTTGTGAGCACCGTTGGTGTTGGAACAGCTCACTCCCACGCAGCTGTACTCCGCTGGCACTAAGAATCTTCTTGCAGCAATGGGGCACCATGGTGTTGAACGGCTGGTTGTCATTTCATCTGAAGTGGCTGAACACTGGGCGCACCAAGGGCTGTTAAAACTATGGATTGTTCTGCTCCTACCGCAGCACTTTCTCGGCGCTACTTATGACGACATGCGGCGCATGGATATTGTGCTCTGGGGAAAGTGATGCTAGGTGGACCGCAATAAGGGCACCTCGAATTCAGCCCGTTCGGCCTGGAAAAGCGAAAAATCGGTACCGCCTGAGCACCTCAGCGCCCGTACCTCGCGGATGGATGATTACTGCCCCAGATATGGCTAATGCGCTCCTTGATATTGCGGAGCGCAACGACTCTAACCGCAGCCACGTTTACGTAGCCAACTAGGGTGACCCTGGAATCTTCATCTGCACATCCCGCGCCCCTAGCCCTGTCGCTTCGCGCTTTTCAGGGAGGATGCTAGCGACGGTGCGCAGGGGTCAACCTGTTTAACCCGTGTGGGGGAGTGGGATTAGTGGAATGATCATCTTCTCACCCTGCAGTGCCAGCCTCGAAAGTGTTTCCTGTCACAGATAGGGAGGAAATATGAAGCTCAATCGTGTACAACACCCCCAAGAACGGCTAGTGACGGGCATTCGTTACGACAACAATGTAGAAGGTGGGCTTTCCCGCCGTGAAGATGGAAAAACGCAGTACGGTTCCACTAACATCAATACAGCATAAAACTTGGGTAACTCTCTGCACACAGTGTCTGTGCATGTGCAGCGTTATCGCGTAGTCAGGAGGAACCTCATGACAGCTGTGGTGCTCTGAGGGCGACCACGAGGTCGCACCTGCACGGCCTGCACTTACCGGGTCAGGCCGCAAGGGTAGCCTGGCCTCGGAAAAATGCTCACCACAACTGACCATAAGATGCTGGGCCTGATGTACATCATTATGGCCTTCTGCTTCTTCTTCCTTGGTGGCTTCATGGCGCTACTCATCCGCGCCGAACTGTTCAGCCCCGGCTCGCAGTACCTGGGTCCAACGAGCAGTTCAACCAGCTATTTTACTATGCACGCTGCACCGTGATGCTGTTGCTGTACGGCACTCCCGTGGTGTGGGCTTTGCTAACTACGTCATGCCGTTGCAGATCGGCGCACCCGACGTTGCCTTCCCGCTGAACGCATCTTGGCTTCTGCTCACCGCCGTGGGCGGCATTTTGATGCTGTCGGGCTTCTTCACCCTGGTGGTGCCGCCGACTTCGGCTGACCATGTACTCGCCGCTCTCGGACTCCATCCACCCCCAGGCGTTGGCTCTGACATGTGGATTCTCGGCGTGGGTGTCGGTGGTATCGGTACCATCGTCTCCGCCATCAACATGATCACGACCATCCTGTGCCCGCGCGTCCGGGCATGACCATGTTCCGCCTGCCGATCTTCACCTGGAACATCTTTGTTACCTCTATCTTGGCGCTGCTGATCTTCCTGATGCTCACCGCCGCTGCTCTGGGCGTGCTGTACGACCGCAAGTCTGAGGCGGCCCATTTACGACCCCTGCCAATGGTGGTGCCGTCCTGTGGCAGCACCCGTTCTGGTTCTTTAGGGCACCGCGAGGTATACGTCCTGCCTCCGCCGTTCTTCGGCATTGTGTCTGAGATCGTCCCCCGTGTTCTCCCCGTAAGCCGATGTTCGGCTACGCGGGCCTGGTGTTTGCAACCCCTGTCCATCGCTACGCTGTCGATGGCAGTGTGAGGCGCACCATGTTCGTCACCGGCGCTATCCTGCCGTTCTTCTCCTTCATGACGTTCCTGATTTCGGTTCCCACCGGCGTGAGTTCTTCAACTGGCTGGGCACGATGTGGCGCGGACACCTCACATGGGAAACCCCCATGATTTTTCGCCTTCGTCTCATGGTGTCCTTCCTGTTCGGTGCCTGACCGGCGTCATGATGGCCTCCCGCCGCTGGACTTCCACATCTCTGACACCTACTTCGATTGTTGCTCACTTCCACTACACCCCTGTTTGGCACCATCGTGTTCGCCTCCTACGGTGGCGTGTACTCTGGTTCCGAAGATGACGGGCCGTATGCTGGACGAGCGCCTGGGCAAGATCCACTGGATGACCTTCCGGGCTTTCCACGGCACCTTCCTGATCCCAGCACTGGCTGGGCAACATGGGTATGCTGCGTCGTTATGCTCGACTACCTTTGAATCCGATGGATTCACCTGTTCAACCAGATTTCCACCATCGCCGCCTTCATTCTGGGCGCGTCTGTGATCCCGTTCATCTGGAACATCTTCAAGTCCTGGCGCTACGGCGAGGTCGTCACTGTGGACGATCCGTGGGGTTACGGCAACCCTTGGAATGGGCGACATCCTGCCCGCCGCCGCGCCGACAACTTCGTGTCGCTGCCGCGTATCCGTTCCGAGCGTCCCGCCTTCGAGCGCACCATCCGCACATGGTGGAGCGCATGCGCGCTGAGGCGCACGTCGGCAGCACCAGGGTTCGCCCACAAGGGTTTGCCTCTCTTGCACGCACACATCACCCCCGGTTGGTTGGTCCGACCGGGGGTGATGTCGCTCGTCTCCGTGATGATCGTGAGACAATGACGCTCGTGACCGAAACGACCGACACCATGCACGACATTACGGTAACCCTCACCCGGGCCTTAGCCCAGTGGTGATCACAGTGGCGGGTGCGGACCGCCCAGGCGTCTCCGGCGCATTCTTCCGCGTGTTATCTGCGTACCGCGTCCAGCTTTTTGGACGTGGAACAGTCACTGTTTAGGGGCGACTCAATCTAGCTGCCTGGTAGGGCATCAATGCCGACCGCGCTGACACCTTACCGAAGGGCTGACCGAAAACTCTCGAGCATATGGTCAGAAAGTCACCGTGCAACTTAAGGTGACCTGCACTTTGCACGCCCCTTATCGACGCACGCGGTGGTTGTTCTCGGCGCCGAGTCACCGCCTCACATCTCCCGTATCGGCTAAACACTGGCCGACTACGGTGCCAACATTGACACCATCCGTGGTATTGCCGACTATCCAGTGACCGGCCTGAAACTGAAGGTTACCGTCGCTGACCCCAAAACCGGGCGGTGGTGTGGCCCCGCGTAAAGCACTGGCGGAACTCACCCGCGAGATTGGGAGGTGGATATTGCCATTGAGCGCGCGAGGATGGTGCGCCGCTCAAAAGCGCCTGATCTGCTTTTTGACTGCGATTCCACGCTGATCACCGGTGAAGTGATTGAAATGCTCGCCTCCTACGCGGGCAGAAGCCGAGGTGGCTGCGGTGACCGAACGTGCTATGCGTGGCGAACTGGATTTTGAGCAGTCGTTGCGGAGCGTGTGGCACACTGAAAGGCTTTGGACGTATCCGTTATTGGCTGCCAGTGCTATTCAGCTGACGGCGCACGCACCACCATCCGTACCTTGAAACGTATGGGGCATAAGACGGCCGTGGTGTCTGGGGGTTTTCATCCAGGTCCTAGAGGGATTGTCGCAGGAGCTGGAATTGGATTACACTCGCGCCAACACGCTGGAAATTGTGGACGGGAAACCCACTGGCCGGGTGATCGGCAGTGGTGGTGGACCGCGCGGCGAAGGCAGAGTTTTTGACGGAGTTTGCTGAGATTCCGGCATGCAGCTGCATCAGACCGTGGCCGTGGCGATGGCGCCAATGATATTGCGATGCTTCTGCGGCCGGGTTGGTATCGCGTTTAACGCCAAGCCGGCGCTTCAGGAGGTTGCGGACGCCTCGGTGAATCATCCTTTCTGGACGAAGTTCTATCCCGATCCTGGGTATTTCCCGATGAGGGTTGACGAGGGCGGACCTGGACGATGGGTCGTTCCGTCGCGTCCCGCTGGAGCAGATGATCCCACGTTGTTGCTGAGCCCACGAACGCCTGCAACGCTACGCACGCTGGCAGACGATCGTGACGAGGAAAAGCCCCGGATGACCCGTCAACCGTGCAGTCCATGCCGATCATCCTGAACATTCCCCAAGGGTGAATCCACCAGTGAAAACGGACCTGCTAGGAGGCTGCGGCCAGCGCACGGTGGCGTGCTGTTTAGACGACCGTGCGGGCGGCGACATGCTACGCTGAGGCGTTGCAGTGTTGGTATGGTGCGCGGATCCGCAAAATCGCCCGCCGCGCCCGCAATACCGCTCTGGGAGCAATGGCACGATGTGCCGGGGTGACGGTGGAAAGCGGGATTGCGAAGGCACGCGTGCGTGCGTGCCCACGGCGGTCGTCGATATCGCATCCGCCGGTGTCCGGTTGCAGATCGGTGGCACGGACCTGCCTGACGACGCCCCGCCGCTGCGTGCTGGACGTGCCGACGGTGCTTGTCAGCGTGACCCGGGTATGACGTCAGGGTGGCGGCGGCGCAGGTGGGGCATGGTGCGATGCTGCTGGCTGCGGCGATGCCGCCCGAGTGGGTGCTGCGGGGCTGAGCGCGGGTTTGACCTGCAGGTTCGTGAGATTTCTGCGGAGAGTTTGACAAGCAGTGTGCGCGTGCTGACGCTGCCAGTCCGTGATGCTGAGTACAGAGGTTGATCCAGTCGTTGACAGTGGTTACTGTTCCCACTCCGTCAGTATAGGCTATTGTGCAGCAAGCTAATTGCAGTGTGTGATCATATAGGCAGCGCGGTTTTTGACCCGTGTTTAGCTTGAAATTGCCTGAATAGAGGTTGGGGAGCGCTGTGGAATCGCTGATTTTTCTAGTAGTGTCATGGTGTTATAAGTTAACATTTATGAATCCAAAGTTTTCCAACGCTCAAATGCTCCAGATGCGATGCAAAGTGTTGCATGGCGGCACTTCTCGCGCCAGTGGGTGCCGTGTGCTGCTCAGCGTTGGGTTCTGATGGCGTCCATCTTTTGTGCTTGGCGGTACAACGTCGGCGATTGTTTCTGCAACGAAGATTGGCGACATCCACCAGTATATATGGCGCGACGCAAACGACGGAACCAGCGGTGTGAGCCCAGCGGCAACGAGCACTCTCTCACATCATTATGTGGGTTGTTGCTGTTGTCTACTTGATTAATAGCGGCTATCGAAATGCCTTCCGCATGACTCAAGGCGAGACCATCGTGTGAGGGATTTTAAGCCTCAGGCTTGGGGACTCCGCTAGTTGTGATGATCTCTGTGGAAATCATTTATCTATTGGTACATGTTGCTATTCATCATTCCCCGGTATCATTGCTATATTTGTATTGATGTATGTTCCGTCGCAGCTGCCATCAACCCAAACGTTACTGTCGGTAATGCGTTTTCTGAGGGGTTCGCGGCATTCAAAACAACATTGGGCAGGCTATTTTTTATCCTCTCAGCTGCGTGACTCGGTCTTGCAGGCTTTCAACGTTGGGCAGGGCCCCTGGCTGTGTCCCCTGAGACGTGACATCACGATCGTCCTCGGGTAGCTTTTTATGTCGGGCATGGGCACCCTGGTTACTGTGCCCCTCGTGGCGAACATCCTAGTTGTTGGCTTTCTCGTGGCGACGGGGCGTAACCTCGTCGTGCCGGACTAGCATATAAGGTTATATGACTGTGAATAATCCGCAACCTTATCCTCAGCCCTATGGGCAACAGCCGTTTGGTCAGCAGCAGTCTGGTCAGATGGGCATCGAAACGCTGAACATGTCGGATGCACTGAGCATCGCATGGAATCACTTCACCAGGGCAGTGGGTGCCGGGTGCTGTCCTCGGTGATCGTTGCTATTGCCTTTGGTGTTCCTTTGTCATCATGTACTTCGCACTGGTGGGGTGGATCATCTCAATGGAGGAATCCGCAACCAGCTCTTCATACTCACGTTATGACAGCTACGACAGTTATAACAGCTACAACAGCACCACCACCGAGCCTGCCTTCAACCCATTCGCCACTGGGTGGGATTTCTATAGCTTTCATGCTCATCATCGTCGTGGGCATCGTGTTAAGCGTGATCTTCACACTGAACTGCTATCGAAATGCCCTCCGCATGACTCAAGGCGAAGTAATTAAAACCACAGATTTCTTTAGGATCTCAGGTCTGGGCAAACCCTTCCTTGTGCAGATTGTGATGGGTATTGCTATTCTGCCAGTGGGACTGCTTACGTTCGGATTAGGGGCCATTGTCTTGGCTGTCATGTGGATGTACGTGACGGTTGCTGCCTTTGCGAATCCCGACGCCAGTATCGGCGAGATTTTTGGTGACGGTTTCAGGGCGTTTAAGAACAATATGGCGCAGTCGATTCTGCTGCTTCTTGTGTTCGTTCTCATTAACGCTGTTATCAGCTGGACGGGCCTAGCTATGTTAGTGACTGTGCCTCTTCAGTACATCACCCTTGCTGTCGCTTACTGTATGTGCAAGCAAATGCCCATCGTCTTGCCACAGGGTGTGACAACAAGTCAGGACACACACGCAGGTGGATATGGCCCGGGTGCGCCTGGTTCGCAAGCTCCTGGCACACAGCCTTGGTACGACCCAACTGGTGGTAGCCAGGGTGGATACAGCCAGCCTGGGTATGGTCAGCCAAGCTATGACCAAACAGGCTATGGTCAGACCGGTTATCCGCAGCCTGGCTCTGCTAACCCCGGCTACTACCAACCTGGTGGAAATCCGCAGCAAGGCGGCCAGCAACACCCCGAACCAGGGCTATGGTTACGGTGGTCAGCAGGGCGGCAACCAGCAGGGCGGTAACGACCAAGGTGGAGGTCAACCTGGGACCGGTTGGCAACCATGGAATCAGCAGTGCGGGAACGTCGACACTGAGTATCGCTGATGCCATAAGCATCGGAGTGAGGCATGTTGGTCAGCAGTGGATTCCGTGGGCTGCGGCCATGGGAGCGGTGCTGTTTTTATCGCTGGTTCCCTTCATCACCCTGATTCCAATGTTCGGTGTTGTAGCTGCTGAGGACTTTTTTGACGTCCGCACTACAAGAAGGCACGATACTTGGCTCGGCTTTTTGCCTGGATCTTTTTCCTCCTGCTGATGCCAGCGCGGCTGCAGCCCTGGTTTTTTGGCTGAATTCCGTGCGCAATGCGTACCGACAGTGTCAGGGCGAGGTGATCACCATTGGGTCGTTTTTCGCCCTGCGTGGCCTGCTCACCCCGTTTTTCACTCTGCTGTCTGGTGGTTGTGATTGTTGGCGTGGGTTTGGTGATGTTCGCGATCCCCGGCCTGATCGCCATGGTGCTGCTCATGCGTACGTCCCGTTCTGCAGCGGTTGAACCTGGCACCACAATGGCGGAAGCGTTTATCCGCGGTTGGCAGGCGTTCGTGGACTAATCTTGGGAAGTCCATTGGCCTGTGGCTGCTCGTCGCTGTCGTGTATTTTGTCGCTATTTAACCTATTTTGGCTTGTGCTGCTGGTCTGTCCTGTCGTCCAGCTCATCACTGATGGTGGCGCATGCCTGATGTGTGTGCGACGCCCATCGCGTTGGTTGTGATTCCGCAGGGACCTAAGGCAGCCCTAACGCTGCGGGTTACACTGAAACCGGCTACAGGTAACACGCTACCTCTGGCCGGTTTTTCGCGTGATGAGGGCGACAACTGACGACGGAAGCGCCCAAGACTCAGAAGAAGCCTCGAGGAGGCGCAAAACACTGGTTGGGTTCCCGACCAGCATGGTGCGTGGGTAATGGTGACCGCTGCTGCTGGGTAGCTGGCTGGACCGTCGTGGATTCATCTTCCGCTGGCGTTGCATGGATGACTGGCTATTTTGCGTTCTTCGCGCTTAGGGCTGTGGGTGAAGGCGAGGGGTCCGCGTAGGCGTCGCTTTTCGACGTCCCCTGCCACTTACGGCGGTGTGTCTGCCGCGGCGTCGATAATCGTCGTGGCGATGCACCCGGCTGTGGTGCTGTGGGGCGTGGTGTTTGCTCCGCTGGTGGGGGTTGCATGTGTGGAGATGTATCGGCGCAGGCCACGGTCGCTGCTGTCCGGGGAGGCGACAGTGCTGGCGAGTTGTGCGATGGTTCCGCTGGCGTCCAGCGTGGTGGGGTGGCCCCAGATGCGCGCCTATGGACGATCACGGCGTTGGTGAGCGTTACTATTTTTGTGGGGACGATTCCCTACAGAAAACGCTGATTCGTGAGCGCATGTGACCATGCGTGGTTTGTCGGCTCGGTGGTCTACCACTGCGTCGTTACGGTAGTTGCCGCAGCCCTATCGGCTGTTGGGTGCGCGTCGTGGTGGAGCGTTGCGGTCTTCGCGGTGCTCGCTATCAGGGCGTGGTGGATGCCGTGGTCGGTGGCGCATCGCGGCAAGAAATGGACACCCTAAGCTGCGCCTGTGGGAAGGCGCGTCAACGCTTGCCGTCGTCAGTGTGGCATTGCTGAACAATTAAAAACGGAAATTCCGCACAGGCACCGGGGAGCCTGAGTGAATGCAGATTGCGAATTGCGGGAGTGTAAGCCTCGGTGGCGATGGCTGGTGGTCACTGGCGATCTTGGCGTACACCACGACATCGTGAAAAACGCCACGAATATATTCGCTATCACGGGCCACGCCTTCAACATACGAAGCCATTTCTTTCCGCAACAGTGCGCGATGGCGTGTTATCCAGGGTGGCGCGAAGTTCAAACCCGGTGAATATAGTTGTTAAATGCGTGATCCAGCACAGTACACGCTTGTGTCATGGTGCCGCGCCGCCGCGCGCGGGGGCTGTGTTGTAATCGGCACGTTGCAGGTTCTTTTCGACCGCAGTTTCAGCATAATATTCCCGGCGTAACGGCCTGGGTTGTCGGCTAGTTCAATCGCCCAGACCAGGCTTGATTGTAGTCTGCTGCGCGTTAACGAACTCCATTGCCAGCCGGAACGGCTGTATTCAAGGGAATGGGAGTAAACGCTGCATTTGCGGATCTATTGCTGCCTCATAAACAGCATCTGCGTCTTCATACGCAGGCGCGGAGCTAAACTCTCTCGTTGGATAGTGCGTGAAGCGGTATTGGCGGAAAAATCACTCATTGGCTCACCCGTACAACAGAAAAACCGGGCAAAAACAGACCTCGGTGGGGATAAATAAATCACCAGGAATGACCGAAATTAGTGCAAAGTGTTTTGATACCACATTTTCCAGCACTCAAAAGAGGGCATGGGCTTCTCACTTTGCGGCTAGAATATCGGTCGGTATCAATTTAGCTAGCAACTAGTCTACGTAACGCTGCTGTCACAACGGCGATATCGCTTTGTTGGCCACAATGCTGGCATAGAACTGCGCAAAAACCCACCATAACGTTTCGTGGCAAAACGACTATCCAACACAGCCACCACACCACGATCCGTCACGATGCCGCAGTAAACGCCCCGCGCCCTGCGCCATCAACAACGCCGCGCATGCGTGGCGGCAACCTCCATAAAACCATTTCCGGCCCTCCGCGTCGGCAGCCTCCTTCCGCCTGCAGCAACGGATCATCAGGACGCGGAGAAAGGAATCCGGTCAATCACACACGGGGAACACGAACTCGGCACATCCACGCCCTGCCACAGTGACAACGGTGCCAAACAAACAGGAAATTCTCATCCTTGGCAAACTTGTCACCAACACCCCAGTCAGATCATCGCCCTGCAGAAAATATCAAAGGCAACTGCGCCTCGCATCGCCTCCGTGGCCTGCACCGCCGCGCGCCGGGAGGAAAACAATCCCAGCGTGCAGTCCACCGGCGGCGGTGATCAAGCTGACCAGCTCGTCAAGAACTCCTCCGACAGACCATCAGCCCCGGCTGGGGAAGGTGGCGGTGGAATACAAAATCGACTTCGCCGGGTCAAACGGGTGCCCGCATCCAGGCTGTCCAACTGCCTTTCGGCAAGCCCCAGCTGGCGGCCATGGCGTGCTGAAATTGCCGCCGATGGTAAGGGTCGCGCTGGCCAACACCACTGTGTTGTCAAGAAACAGTTGGCTGTGCAGCAGCCCAGCCACCGACGGTGGCGCCACCTGAGGGAGTCCCCGCGACGGTCATCACGGGTCAGCGCACGACGTCCCGCTGCTTGGCGGATCATCCTCCGCGAACACTTCCAGCAGCGAATAATCGAATCGTGCAGTTCCTGCAGGGTGTGCCGAGAGGGACGTGCGTTCCGCGTTCTTCTCGGGATCATTGGTTGCCTCGCCATCCGGGGCGGTGGCAATGAAACCGCAGGGACGTCAGGGCGTCGGTAGCGCGCGCAGCGGGGTTGCACCTGTTCGGGGAGGGTTGTCCAGCGGCCGTCGTTGCAGGTACCCAGGGCGTCGTCGAGTTCTGGCAAGGTCGGTCACCTTCACGTCGTGATCCTGGTGCCGCCCAGCTTCCCGGCGCGCTTGGCAGCCAGGGTGAGCGGTGACGGACAGGTCGGCGGTGGCGACGGCGGTGATGCGGCCGTCGAGTTCGTGGGCCTCGTCGATGATCACCACGTCATGCTCCGGGAGGATACTCACCTCGGAAAGGGCGTCAATGGCAAGCGATGGCGTGGTTGGTGACCACCACATCCACCTTTTGGGCTTTGCGGCGGGCCTGCTCGGCGAAGCAATCCTCACCCTGCGGGCAGCGGGAAGACCCCAGGCATCCCGAGAGGTGACGTGACCTGCCGCTCACGCGAGATCCGGGCACGCCCGGGTTGAGGGTATCGCGGTCGCCGGTGTCGGTGTCATTCGCCCAGTCGGCTGAGGCGCGCGACCCTGTTTGCCTACCCAGGAGAGGTCTTCCTCTTCGATGAGGGCGTCGGGGTCCTCGTCGCGGCGAGCTTTGTTGAGGCACAGGTAGTTGGACCGGCCTTTGAGAATGGCGAAGGTGGGGGCGCGCCCAGCAGGGGTTCCAGGGCCTCGGCAAGCCGTGGGAGGTCGCGTTCCACCAGCTGGGTTTGCAAGGCGATGGTAGCGGTGGACACCACAACCGTGGTGCCGGTGGCCTGGGCGTGCCGAATGGCGGGGACCAGGTACGCCAGGGACTTTGCCGGTGCCGGTTCCGCCTGCACGGCCAGGTGTCGCTGAACATCCAGGGCGTGGGTCACCGCCTCCCGCCATACGCTGCTGGCCCGTGCGGGGCTGCCGCCGAGGGCTGCGACGGCGGCTTCCAGGAGCTCGGCGGTGGTGGGAAGTGCACCGAGTGGGCAGCTAGATTGGGATGAGCTCAACGCTGCGATAACCGCCTAAAACCCAACAAAACGCGTGGCCGGTGCAGGCTCGTCACGGGAGAGTGCGCAGTCCTTCCCAGGGCAGGGTGACTAGCTAGCGCGGCCAGATACTCGGGATTCCTGCAGGCTGGGCAGGCCCTCCAGTACGGAGCCATTGCGCATGAGCGGCTACCGTCAATTCGGTGGCTGTCAACGCCGATGGTGAGGGATATCGTGCTGGCAAAGGGTACGACCTCTTCCACGGCGGTGCCAGTGTTGCGGCTGGTACGCACAGCGCGCTTTGCGCCGCCGTAGCTGGCCTTGTTGCGGAGCGCCTAGCCACTGGGCGGCCTTCCACCTCCACCAGCTTGTACACCATGCCCGCCGTCGGTGCGCCGGAACCGGTGACCAGTGACGTGCCCACACCGAACACATCGACCGGGTCGCCACGCAAACCGGCGATGGCAAATCATCTAGATCAGACGACACCACAATCTTTGGTGTTGTGCGCGCCCAAATCATCAAGCTGTTTGCGAACCCGCCTGGTCAGCACGCCCAAATCGCCCGAATCGATGCGCACGCCCCCAAGCTCGGGTCCCGCCACCTTAATGGCTGTCTCCACGCCCTTGGTGATGTCATGATGTATCCACCAGCAGTGTCGGAGAAACCCTAGGGACTCTATCTGCGCGGAACGCCGCCTCCTCATTCGGGGTGCCGTCCTCGTTGACGTGCACCAACGTCCACGCATGCGCGGCTGTCCCCGCCGCAGGAATGCCGTAGCGGTGCGCCGCCTCCAGGTTCGACGTCGCGTCAAAAACCAGCCAGGTACGCCGCCCGCGATGCCGACACCGCCGCATACTCAGCGTGCGGACGCGACCTATCTCAATCAACGTAGGCCATCGGCGGCCGTCACCATACGGGCAGCCGCCGAGGCTATCGCCGAATCCGAATTACGATGGACAAAAATCACCGTCTCCAGAATCACGCACTCGGCAAACGTGCCGCGCACCGTCAGGATCGGCGAATGCGGAAAATACAAATCTCTCGCGGTAACCATCAATATGGCCCGAAAAATGGTAATTCCGCAGGTAATCCAGCGTCGTGTCATCCAGGAACGACGTTGGCCAGTTGTTCTTCCGTAAACGACGAGAAACCCTGCACCGCGCGCAACACACGCGCTGTGCCCGCCACCACGCCGTATCGACGCTCGTTAGGCAACCGGCGGGCAAAACCTCAAACGTACACGGGCGATGCGTCGTCCATCCGCCAACGACGCCTGCAACATGGTCAACTCGTACTTATCCGTCAACAACGCACTTGACCGGTGCGGCACGTGCGGACTTTCGGCAGTCGAGGCGTCGATAAGCGAAGCGTCAAATGTGGTATCAGTGTCGACACGCCCGCGGGGGTGCGTCGTGGAATTCTCGGTGTTCACAAACACAAAGTCTCAGCGAGATTTCCCTCAGAGGGAGGCAAACCTAGGTACCCCAGAACCCAACAAAAACCACTACTGTTGGGGCTATGAGTTCACCCGCAGCTGTACCCGTTGAATCACAACAGGTCGAGGTAGTCACGAGCGAAAAGCCTCCCCTGGATGTGTATCGTCTGGGACGACCCAGTCAACCTGATGAGCTCATGTCACCTACGTCTTCCACACCATCCCTCGGCTACGACAAAAACGCGCCCACGAGCTCGCATGATGCGACATACACTGAAGGAAAAGCTGTGGTCAGCACCGGCGAAAAAGACAAAGTTGAAGGCGATGTGAAAAACTCCACACCGCCGGCCTCTGGGCAACCATGCAACAAGCAGGGTAGTCAGTAAGGTACAACAGTGCAAGCCTGGAAACGCAAAAAGCCCTGATGCGGGCACCCAAATTCACCACCACCTTCGAGGCCCATGGAACGCGAAGTCCTGGGGAACTTGCCGCCACCGTCGCCGAAGCCCTGATCCACCGCTGCCAATCCGTACCCAAGGATGAACTCGAAGAACTCACCGGCATTCGCAGCGGCCACAAAGAGTTCCCCCATGGACCCCTCCCTCGCGGTTTCTCCCAGACTTCGAGCGCGCCGGGACGAAGAATACGAAGGCGACAACTCCTCCTGCGCTCCATCCACGAAAAACGACATTTGCCGCAACAAGCTGGAAAAACCTGCAAGTAATCACCGAAGCGCGCTCGGGCCGGACGGCAATGTGCAGGTGGTGTTGATCGAAACGCAGCGCACGCCTGGCTCGCCGCCATCAACGATATTCGCCTGTATATCGCCCGGGAGAAATCCACAGCGGCATCGATGGGTGGGGTAGCGGCGCGAGGATCAGGAAATGCTCGTACAATGGCTCGGGCTTATAACCAGGAGTCCGTATTGGAAGCACTAACACAGGAGAAGTATTCCGGGTGAACTACCAATACCAGCAGCCCCTACGCGAGCCAGCCTGGGGATGGTTGCAGTCCCTTCGGCGGCGCTGGCGTGAACAGTGCCAGTGATTCGGCGGTCTCGGCGGCAACCCTGTGTTCCAGGCACCCCTGGCGCGCAACCAACGCAACGGTGGCGGCAAGTCCAGGAGAACGGCCACCCGGGCTTTTTACCGGTGTGACCTTGGCCATCGGTTTACGTCGTGTCCATCTGGCTCGTGTTCTTTATCAACACCGGCACTGCAACAGCCTCAGCTACTACGGCATCCACCCCTGGATCTATCCTCAGTGTGGCACGTGGTCACCGCGCCGCTGTTGCACCTGAACCCGCAAACATCATGTCCAACACCGTGCCCGGCGCGATTTTCGTGTTCCTGAGTTGGGCTGTCCGGCAAGCGGACGTTTTTGGGAGGTGACGCTGTTCTCGCTGGTTGCTGGGCGGCGCAGGCACGTGGCTGTTCGAGGTGTGGGCACCAACCACATTGGTGCCTCCGGGCCGATCTACTGGCTGGTTGGGCTACCAGGTTATCCGGGGTTTTTGCTAACCGCAGCGTGTGGCAGATTGTTATGGGGCTGTTCCTGGCGTTTTCCTACCAGGTTTGATTTGGGGCGTTCTGCCCACGGACACTGGCGTGAGCGGGCGGGCCACCTGTTCGGTGGAATTGGGGAGTACTCGCCGGATTGGTTATTACCTCGATGACCCACCGCAGACGCAGCAGCGCTGTGCTCAGGGCCTACCGGGAGGTAGGGCAGTGTTAGCTACTCGCCGGCAATAGGTATAATCATTTTTCCGAGTTTTTCCTGAGTTGCCGAGCGGGAGGATGGCTGTGCACTCAAGACTAGGGCTTCGCTGGGGCTGGCCGCAGGAGCACTCGTCGTCATCGTCCTCATCAGCGTGCGTCACCATCGCCCTCCGCATCTCGTAGCGTCGCACAGCACTAGCCCAGGAATCGCTGCTTCCACAGCGGTCCTATCCACCCGCCCTGCCCCAGCACCCGCCGCAACCGGGAACCAATGGAACCGGACAATCGGCACGAACCCGCGCCACTGGAGACGTCGACACGCGCCCCCAGCTCCGTGCCCAACACCGCCCCGCTTGTCGACGGCGCGAGCGCCGGCAGGTGCCGACTACACCAAGGCGTACGTCAACGGTCCCACCAGCGCCGAATTTGGGCGGAACGTGCTGGAAAAATACGGACCCATCGCCCGCGGGCAGGGCGAAAGCACTGTCGAACTGGACGTTCAGCAGCCCCCGTCACCGGTAAAAACTATCGCGCGACCCGCACCATGGTGGGAAAATCGTCTCCGCACGGGAGGCAACAACGCGCAGGTATTCCTCACCAGGTAGCGCAGGTGAGTAGCATTGGTGAGCATGGCGGGGAAACGAAACGCACCCATCGGCATCTTCGACTCCGGCGTCGGCGGGCTCACCGTCGCCCGGGCCATTGTCGACCAGCTGCCTGACGAATCCATCATCTACATCGGCGACACCGCCAACGGCCCCTACGGCCCCCAACCCATCAGCTGCGTGCGCGACACGCCTATTCGCATCGCCGACGAACTTGTCGCCTGCGGCTGCAAAATGCTCGTCATCGCCTGCAACACCGCCTCCGCAGCCTTCCTCCGAGATGCCCGCGAGCGTTAGCGACATCCCCGTGGTTGAAGTCATCCTTCCCGCCGTCCGGCGCGCCGTGGCCACCACCCGCAACGGGAAAATCGGCGTGATAGGAAACCATGAACCGTCAACCCGGTGCTCTGAGACCTCTTTCGCAGCGTCCCCCACGTCACCGCCTACGCGCAAGCCTGCCCACGATTCGTGGACTTTGTGGAACGTGGCATCACTCCGGGCGGCAAATCCTAGGAATCGCCCGCTTAAAAGCTGTGGAGCCCCCTAGCCGCAGGTGGGACACGCTGGTACTCGGTTGCACCCATCACCCGCTGCTTCCGGCGTTATCCAGCTCCGCCATGGTGAGCACGTGACACTCGTCTCCAGCGCCGAAGAAACCGCCAAAGACGTTGTGCGCATTTCTCAGTGAGAATGACATGCTGGCAGAGCGTGACGGTGACGAGGCTGAACCAGTGGTGCGGAGCTTCGAGTCTACTGGGACCCAGCTTTGTTTGCCCAGCTAGCCGACCGATTCCTCGGGCCTCATGCGACTAGTCAGCCAATTGGGAGCTGTGTATTCCTTGCAAGAAGCCGTCTGAGAAGGGAAAAGTTCCCCAAACCATATGCGGCATGGCTATGTAGCGCCCTTATGAAGTTGACGATCCTCGGATGCTGGAAGCCTTGGCGGTCCTGACGGACCCGCCTCAGGCCACCCTCCTCACGGTGGACCGCATGCCCGCGCTCCTCGCGGACATCGGACCCGGCGTACTGGCGAAAATGCAGACAGTGCACCAGCCGGAGGACGCCCACGTTGCCTTCAGCCACCTCCATCCCGACCACTGCCCGATTTCCCTCACTCATGGTCTGGCGGCGATCTCAGCCCCTCAGCGACCACCGACCGCCGGCACATGTGCCTGGGCCGCGTGACACCCCAGTGCGCTTAGGGCGACTCTCCGCCGACACGCCCGACGGCATCGACGACATGTCCGACACCTTCGCATTCAATGCCTGGACTGATGGTGTGAGCGAAATGGTCGACCGACTCACCATCACCCTCTACGCCACCGTCCATCCCATCGAATCCCTACGCGCTCCGCGTCGAAGAATCCGGCGTCAACGGCGGTGTGATTGCTTATTCCGGCGACTCAGGCTGGACTGGCTAGCCTCATCGACTGCGCCCGCAGTGCCGACATCTTCATCTGCGAAGCCACCTGGGGCGCAACTAGCGAAGGAAAAACACCCGACATGCACCTCTCCGGTGCCGAGGCTGGGCGCATCTGCCCGCGAAGCGAGCGTGGGCAGATTGGTTTTTGGTCACATTCCGCCGTGGGGCGATCCCTGGGGCTTTTGAGGCCGCCCGCTCTGAGTTTTCCGGCGAGGTGATTGTGGGGGCGAGCGGAATGGAGTTTGAGGTGTAGGGTTGGCAGAGCGCTGGGGAATTACCCCGCGGAAACTCGCAGCCGGTGGTGGGCGTCGAAAAGCTTGAGGTAGGCGAGGTAGAGCACGGCGAAGCAGCAACGGTGGTGGCGGCAGCGATGACAAACATGATGACTATCTGGTAGCGCACGGCCGTATCGGGGAGGAGCCGCCGAGGATCTGGCCGGTCATCATGCCGGGAGGCTGACCACGCCCATCACCGCCATGCTGTTGAGCGGGGGATCAGCGCGCGTGCGCAATGTCGCTGGTGAAGGCGCTGTGGCTGGCCTCCCAACGCGTGGCACCCATGGCTAGGAGCGCGTCTATGCGTTCGCGACTGTGGTGGAGTTCCGAGGTAGCGATCCACAGCCAGGGAGACGCCGGTCAGACCATTACCCAGAACCATGCCCAACATGGGAATGAAGTACTGCGGGTCATACCACGGGTGCACGTCCACAATAATGTGCAGCGCCAGGGCGGTGAGGAGAAAAGAACTGCACATGATGGCGAGGAAGCAGTCGAGAAGCAGACGCGGGTAGGGGTATTCGGGGCGCTTGCTGGCGGCCTGCGAGGCGAGAACGCCATCAGCACCCCAATCGCCAGCACCACCACCGGGTTATGCAGGGAAAACACCCATCTCAAGATTAAGCCGACAAGCAGCAGCTGCGCCGTCATGCGCAAGCCGGAGATGAGGATATCTCGACCCAGACCCAGGCGAAGCCGCCACGACAACCCGAGGGTGAGCAGCATCAACCCCGCCGCCATAGCGAGATGCAGGGTACTAATTTGTTGAGCCACTGCCGCCTCCAACGAATACCGATCCGTGGCGATGCGTCTTCGCTTCATCATCATGTCCGACCCACGGCAACGCTCGCTCACCCGATGTGGACCACGCCACTCACATAATCTTCCGTGAGCCCTCGCCAACTGGTGGTCCAGAGCCGCCGTCACTTCATCCAACAACAACACCTGCGGGATCCAGCTGCAACGCCCGCGCCAGCGCCACCGACTGCTGCTGACCACCCGATAGCGTATCGACGTCCTGACGCAACAACGCCGCGTCCCTCCCCAACGCCTCAGCAATTCCGCCGCCCTGCCTTCGTCCCACGCTCGGTGCTGATGCACCCCAAAACCCAAACGGCTGTACGCATGGCATCCGCAACCGTGCCCGGCGCGAAACTCAGGGCGCTGCAGTACGCACATCACGCGGGAATGATACCGGGGCACACCCCACTCGGCGGGGTTTTGCCGTGGAGCCGACACTCACCATCGCTGGGATCCAAACCCGCGATGGCGCGGAGGAGAAGGGACTTTACCGGAACCGGAGGGCCGTCGATAAGCAGGCGGGAACCAGGGGAAACAGTGAAGTTAACGTTCCTCCACACGGGAACCATGCAGGTAAGGTGCGAAACAGTCAACACGCGCACTGATAGTAGGCTAAAACGCATGACTTCATTCAAACGAGCCGACGGCCGCCGCTCCAAGACGAGATGGGCGACCCATCCGCATCAGCCCGAGATTCACCAACAACCCCGCAGGCAGCGTGCTTTGGTGGAATTCAGCACACCGCGTCATGTGCACCGCCAGCGTGGAAGAAACGCATTCCGCGCTTCAAATACGGCTCCGGGGAGGGCTGGCCTCACCGCCGAATACTCCATGCTGCCCGCCGCCACCCACGAACGCATGCCCCGCGAATCCATGAAAGGCAAAAGTCAAAGGCCGCACCCACGAAATCTCGCGATTGGTTGGCAGGTCCCTCCGAGCGGCCATTGACCTGCGGGAACTCGGGGAAAACACCATCGCCATCGACTGCGATGTCCTGCGAAAGCGACGGCGGCACCCGCACCGCGTCCATCACCGGTGCGTACGTCGCCCCGCCGACGCCATCGCCGAGCTGAAACGACGCGGGTGGTCACCCGGAAACCCCCTGCCCCGCCCGTTGCAGCCGTCTCCCGTTGGGCTCATCGGACGGCCACGTCTCGCCTTGACCTGCCCTACGAAGAAGACTCCGCGCCGATGTGGACATGAACGTCATCATGACCGAATCCGGGAATTCCGTGGAACCAGGGCACCGGTGAACTCCACCTTCACCCGCGAACAACTGAACCAGCTCTCGACGCCGCGGAAAAAGGCTGCCGCGAAATCATTGCTGCGCAGAAAGCGGCGCTGGAGGTGGAGCTTGGTGGCGTTATGGGGGGCTGGCGCAGGTGGCGCTGCGGGTGATGGCATTGCGGGTGGTGGCGCATGAAAATCCATGCAGCCTCACGCAACCCCAAGAAACTGCAGGAACTCGCGCGTGTTGGACGCCGCAGGGATCAACGGGTGAACTTGTTTCCACAGCTGACGTTGCGCCCCTACGAAGAACCTGTGGAAAAACGGCGCGCACCTTCACCGACAACGCCCTGATCAAAGCACGCGCCGGGGCGCCGCGACCGGGCTTGTCACACTGGCAGACGATTCCGCTGACCGTTGACGAGCGCCAGGTGGCATGCCCGAGTATTTTCCGCGCGCTGGTCAGGCCAGCATGGTGACGACGCCGCGAACAACGCGCTGTTGCTCGCACAAATGGCAGATGTGCCCAACGACCGCCGGGCAGCCGCCTTTGTGTCCGTATGCGCGCTGGTCACCCCGGACGGCGCGGAGTATGTCTCCGAAGGTGTGTGGCCTGGGCTTTTGCTGAGGAGCGTTGTTGGGGAAGGCGGTTTCGGGTACGACCCGATCTTTGCTCCCCTAGACGAGGCGGCGGGCGGGCGCAGCTCCGCCGAACTAGCGCCCGAAGAAAAAGACGCGCTCTCACATCGCGGCAAAGCACTCGCGGGGCTTGTTCCTGTGTTTAGGGAGTTGGCGGCGGGTAATTGTACTGAGTAGTTGTAATGACAAAATTATGAAGGTGTCAGTAGGGTGATCCCGATGGGTATGTTGGGTGATCCGGTGTTGTGGGTTGATTTCAACGTGCTCAAAGCATAGTCAGGAGTGCTGTCGGATGCAGTGCTTAATATGTAAAACGGTGTTGTCAGAGGTGGTTGGAGGACAGGCAGGTACGGTATAGGCGACGGCATCGGCCAAATTCGGTATATGGTTGAACGAGTAATCGCGAATATGGGGACATGGCGTATCTTACATACCGATTGCAGGGTGCCGAAAGAGAAAATCGTGATGGTTATTAATGTGGTGCGGAAGTTGTTATTCTTTCACGCCCCTGAATAGCCCTCATCCCTTGAGGCTGGAAACGTGGCCGTAAAGCACTGCAATGCACTTAAACAGGTAAACTTATGTCGGTCGCGGTATCGCTCAGAGTGCAGTGGTGTTATTGTCACTGCATTATGACTCTTAGTGATTTCGGTCAAGAAAACCCCTAATTCCTAAAAAATCATATGATTCGAAATTTTCAATATTCCCCAATTAATAGAGGAGATATCCACATCGCTATACGATGGTATCGTAACGCATTCACCCCCTAAACCCGGGTTCTAAACACATTTCACGGTCGCTAGCACCTTGCTCATAACCAAACATCACCCACCCGCCATATAAACTTTTTAAAAATGGTCGAACATCCTCTCCCTCGATATCATTACCAAAGGTTGCTTGAAATTGTTGAATTATTTGACTATTCAAGTCATCGCTGTTAGTTATTACCGCCCTCCAGCAGGATGATCATTTGTAGTATAGTAGATCGAAAAGAAATTCATCAACTGTAACAGGTAGATATATTTCAATTATCGCACCAAAATCAGGCTCCAGCAAATCATTAAGAGCTTCAATGAAGTCAGACAAACCTTCAAAAATCTTCAGGGTTCGTCGCGTGCGTTTTGGTCATATCTTCCCACCAATATACCTTAACACTATCATTGTTTAGCCATGTTTCTATATCACCTTTTAGTGCAGTGATCGGCAAAAACAAAACACCTAGAACCGGGGTGTCCCTCTATGTATTGAAGCATATAGTCAAAAGGAGCATAAATAGATTCTGGTGGCGAACATAGTTCGTAATGCCAATAATCTGTTGAAAAATTTGGTTTTTCCATAATGTTGAACAGATTCTCTATCGATTAACCTTCATTAGTTGAATAAGTTTTTCTTTTAAAAGTTCTAACGCATCTTCTGATATATATAGCCTTTTATCAAAAAGGACCTCAGTCCGCTGTTGCGCATAGAACGTTCATATGTTGCAAAACCGCTATATATCCCTTTCACTGCATCAAAAATTTTTTCCTCCTCCATCCATTTGGGCAGGCGGGCAAGTGGGTGTAGATCGCTGCCACATCAATATTATTCGTCTTCGCATAGTTCAGCAACTTCTGCTCGGCATGGAATGGCAAACGCATCTCATATGGAAGCTGTTTAATCACGCTTGGATCGCCTAGACTAACAATATTTAGCCCAGGATAATTCGCTGGATTTAAGTTATGTGCAGCACCTGATGCCAGATAGATGTTGCCGTCCATGTCCACCATACCCGCAGCATCTACTACGCAACGGGAGCGTGGGAAAGCATGCAGGCATTAGATTTTCCTGGCTTGAATGTAGTTAGTCATGGAGCAAAGGAAGAATTTTGCGGCACTGACCGACGAAGAGCTATTAACGCACCATGCTAAACAAAGACTATTCTGGCGGGCGAAAAACTAGCGACTAAAAATAGTAGCTATATACATACCGATTAGCTTGCGCGCTTGGGTCAAAGTAACAAAGTCTTATTAGGAATGGAATGTGGAATGGCATGGAGACTTGCCGGAAAAACCTTAACGACGCAGGACTGAAAAGTGTTGATAACTATCTGCTTATTAATCCTAAATATGATCTATATATTAACACCTTGTTGTCAAAAGATGCGTGGCTTTATTAAATGATCTAGGTGAAAGGTTGAGAACGTGAAAAAGATACCTACTTTTAAAATGGCGGCTATCAGATCATTCCCCTGCGAAGAAAATAGCCCCTTTGAGATGTTGGTCCAATGCTTGAAGAAGGATGCCCACTACGGCTGCTTCATATTTGCTGAAAATGTTTCAGTAAATGCAATAGATTCCTGGAAAAATGATTCAGATTTGAAGATTCACTGGTGGAGCGACCTAACTCCCTCGGAGCCTAGCGTCACTTTTATGATGTTTCCTCATAAGAAACGGACAGATTATTGTGCGGCGATAGTGGAGGTGAAAAACCAATTTCGGTAGATAAGCTTTTTGGAAACTTATTATCCAGAAGATCGTAAAAAGCCAGCTGGGTAGTAGTTATTACAAAAACTCACATCTCCTTTCTCGGCTTAAGGATCTTTACGTGGAAAAAGTAGTGAATCCAGATTCTGATCCCACCTTATTTATTGATTCCCTTTTTGACGAGTGGGGCATGCTGGGATTTGAACGTGATCTTCCTGCATATGGGGTGAAGTATAATGAGGAAGCCATTTTTGTTTCTAAATCAGCTAACTTTTCTGCGGATATTGTCAACTGGGGAGAATTGATTAAATGGTATGAATGATTAATCAAGAATCGGAGGGTGTCACAAGGTTTGCCACTTAGTGCCGTAACGTGGCGACATCATCAGCGTACCTTTTGTGATCTTGGTGATCCCCATCAGATGTAGGCTGAGATATCAGCATAATTTTTCAGTACTTTTACCACGAGTTAGCTTAGACCATATGCGTGTGCACAGAACATCGCTAACTAACTGCGAATCTTATGTGCCCCTATCATTAATATTATTTGTTTCAATTATCGTGATTGCTGCCGTAATCAAGACGTGTTAGGAAATGAAAAAGTGGGTGCTATTGCTGAGGTGAGGGGGATTGGTGGGCGTCGATAAGCATTACGGTGTCAAAAATCAACCAAGGGTTGTGACTATTAGTAGCTGCTGGTGTGTGGGT
>BNJV01001946.1_pt1 | contig 43181 bp, 57 predicted proteins | sample 8540591 | NCBI WGS metagenome assembly BNJV01 (sample SAMD00202457, study PRJDB9452) | human saliva metagenome | host: Homo sapiens
AGTCACTTGAAAACCTATAGAGATATAAAATGTATGAACTTCATATACTCATGTTTTTTTATATGTAAGGAAAAAAAGTCTGTCTATAATGAGTTGTACCGACCCCCAAAAGTTAGACCAAAAATCTAACTATTAGGAGGTTGGTATTTTTTTATGGCAAAACATAGTTTTTAAATTCAAGTATATTACTACAGTAGATGACAGAATACACCAGATTTATGCAGATATATACAAAAACTTTTATGTAACAGCTATTTACCTTAATCTTCTCTTTTTATGTTGTTAGAGAAAACTATAGTACTATAAAAATATTCGATAAAGTTATTTCACTCAATCAGATGTTTTATATTTAATTACAAATTAAGAACTCATGATAAGCCAATATACTATACTTGCAGAAAAATATATTCAGCAAAATATAAATTATAGTCCAAAATATAGCTCCTATTAATGCAATTTTTCCCTATCGAATTCGCTTTTTTTAGGATATGTATTTTTTTCCAAGCAAAATATAATATTAATCCTATAATTGGCATGCAAAAAGCTAAAATATTTAAGCCAATACTTGGTTTTATCTTGTGGATTGTCCACATTATTGGCCTCTAGATTTTGGTAACTTGAGTTTGTTTGTACTTCTATGTCTGAATTATCTCTTATAATATTATCATTTCTTGTCATCTGTTGAATATAAGCCGAAGATCCACATACACTCAAACGCCAGAGCAAAATAAAAAGTACAAATTTCATATATAATATAAGCTATTTGTAATATATAACTACTAAAATATCTTAAATCTAAATCAGATACATTGATAAATCTATTAAAAAGAATCAAAAAAATATTATTATCTGCCTTATAGTAATTACAATAAAAAGAAATCCTAAAAACTTAATAAGGCCTTTATTTTTTTATTTGATATTAAGATACATAAAAATTATAAATACTATACAATTTACAATAAAGTTCATTATAACATTAGAAGATAAAAACAGTTTTTATCACTGAATCAGGCATATAACTATGTAATTGATTATTTGTAATAATGCTAACCATATCAACCATGCTTAATATAATAATAACTAATTTAGGCAAAAGCAAGTAAGAACTTATTTTTTTGAATTTACTTTTTATAAGTCCCCATATCATTATAAAACTAAGTATAACAAAGCCAACATTTAAATAAATTTTTTTCTTGTGATAGAAATAGAAGCCTCTAGTGTAAGTATTGAATTCCATATTATTCTTGACAATACATATATACTAGCCGAAAATAACCCTATTATTCTAGCTAAATCAATCTTTACTTTATTATCCAAATTTATACATCTCCTTCTTTTGTGTATATATAATTTTTTTACAAAAACACATTCACTATCGCTTTAACCTAATTATTTCTCAGAGTTTGAAAATAAATGTATTTTCTCCACTTAACAATAAAATTCTATATTTTTTTATCGCATTCTCTATTAAGAATTTACACACTTTTTACATTAAAACTTGCACTAAAGCTTATACCTAATGCAAGTTTTTACTTAAATTATATTTTACAAAACGTCCCTTTAATTATTTAAAAGACCTTGTTAATCTTATATTTTTCTTTCTCAATATTGTATTTTTTTCAACTCGTTGATGTAGGCTCCTTTTGATACCTGTACATCATTTTACTTCATAAACCTCAGCCTCACCATAGTAATGCCTATGAACTGCTTTACTCACCCAAATTCTGTTGTCATTACTATCTAATATAGATAAACTGTTGGTATCCCAGCTGGCATTACTGTTACTAGTTGAAATATATCCACCTTTAAGAACCTTGAATTCCCACTCACTTACACCGGGGTCAATTACAATCTGAACAGGAGTTTCATTATTTAAAGTGTATATACCTCTAATGAAACCATTATCTCTCTCTCCTATTATCAGCTCCTTACTACCATTTCCATTTATATCTATAAAATCGTAAACAGGATCCAGTGCATATCCGGCTTCGTCGTTTCTCCATTTATCTATCACAGATGCATACTTTTCCATATAATAGCTGTCGCTCTTTTCAGTGCCTGCATTTTTTTGTTTGCACTACTCCGTTTACAGTCCATGCACCTGAATTATTTACACTGTAATTGTCAGGTGTAGTAGTATTGAGCATACAATAACCTGAACCGTCAAAGTAGTAACACTCCGCTATTCCGTCAGAATTACCGTCTACCCACTGCCATGATGATGACGGCCAAGTACCGTTGCCATTATCATACCACCAACCGGTATTATTTTTCACCCAATTACCTGCATATGCACTTACTGTCATTAAGCAGCTGAAAGTTGTTATTGCCACTGCTAAAATTACTTTTCTCATTAAAAACCTCCGTAAAATTACTTTTTATTACCTAACATATATCTTCGCTTTATAATTCCCTTTAACAGATATTTTCTATAGACAATATCTGTTAAATTCACTATAGTATCTGCCAAAAGAACTATATGGTCCGTATGATGATCTTCCATCCATAACATATACCCAAAAAAATTTATACCGTCGCCCCTCAATCCAACAATGTCCATATGAACTATGTCCTTCTTTGTATACCATGTTTCTCTCCTTTATTTATATAATAAAAATAATATTAAATAATATATATATTTTTAGTTGCTATTATAGGTATGGGGTGAGTCCACCCCATACCAACTTATCATTTTACCCAAGCACCGTCAGCACCTAATCTATAGCCGTCTATTGTTGTATTCAAAAGCATTTTTCCGACACTACCGTCTGTAGCAGTGCTTAGATAATACCATTTTTCCTGATACTGCTCTCCAACCTGTGACCATCTTTCCGTAGTTGCTACCCTCATCTGTATTCAAAAAGTACCAACTTCCGCTTATATTCAACCAACCGGTATACATATATCCTTGTGAATCAAAGAAATACCAACTGTTATTGATTAACTTCCACTCATTTCTTGGATATGATCCGTCACTATTCTTAATCCACCATCCTTTGTTATCTCTTTGCCATGATACACTTCCCTGATGTATAGAAGTTGAATTTTGAGAAGTTTTAGAAGCGCTGCCGCCGGAGCGTGAGCCACTGCTTCCTCCTGAGCGTGAACCTCCGCCTCCGGATGATGAACCACCTTTTACTTTTTATTTGTAGTATCGGTTGCTGTATTTCCAATGTTATTTCCGATATTACTATTTGTATTACCTGCATTTGTTCCGGCAATATTATTACTGTTTCCGATATTCAGATTACCACCACCTGTATTATTTCCGCCATTACTTGTACTTGAATTTGTACCTGTATTATTGACTACATTATTGCCGTAATTAGCTGTATTATTACTTTGAACTTCCTGTATTTGCTGCGGTATTGTTATTATTGCCGGTATTTACTACATTATTATTCTCAGGTAATTTATTGTACTTAGCAATTATAACAGTGTCTGAGAGAATATTACTGTAATCACCTTCCCAATCTACAAATTCATACCCTTCTCTATAAGGCGCTTGCGGTGCAAATGCAGGATTACCTTCTTCTACTATCTGAGTTGATATTATATTGTTATCATCTGTCTTAAATGTAACTGTATATTCTATCGTAGCAGGAACTCTTTCAAAGAAGAACATTTGTGCCGGATGCTCATGCCAAATATATTGTTGCACATTAGTACCGTTTGCTGTTTGACCTCCGGTTATATCCACGACTTTACCTGAATTCTTATTTACAATTCTATATGTTCCCTCAGTATCATTGTTTTTCACAATATACCAGCTCTCACTTGGATTATAATGCCTTTCCCAGCTGTATATATTTGCTCTGTTGCTCAAGGAATACCATACTACATCCATATATTTATTATTGAATGTATTCTTTATTAGAAATGTTCCATCTGACTGCTTCTCAAGCTTCCAAATCTGTGTTGAAGGTAAATTAGGTGAATTATAATCATATAGGTATATATTCTTGCCGTTTGCGCCACTTGAATCTGACTCGGTAGTAATAACCTTTGATACATCAAGCTTTGAGCGAATTATATATGTAGCATTATCTTTTAAATCATCTGCACTTGTTTCTTCTACATTCGGAAAGTCATGCTTTTCAAGATAGAATCTTTGTGCTGTGGATTCATTAGGATAATATTGATAAATATTATTGCCGTCAGTAGCATCTCCGTTTCTTACATCCAACGAATATCCTGAATGCTTAGCAATAAATCTATATCCGCCACCGTTTCTTACTATGTACCATCTTTGGTTGTCATTTCCCTGTACATAGTCCCACATAATCGCATTCTTTTCATTGCCGTATGAATATGGTCCACCTAAGATATCAAGAAGTTTACCACCTTGCTTTGTTTTTACGATAAAACTGTCATCACTTTGACGTTCAAGCGTCCATACATAATCACCATATTTAAAATAATCTTTTAAACATACATTCTGTCCATTTGTATTTCCGTCACCTTCCCAGCCTAAGCTTCTCCCTTCTGCCACATCTGAACGTATTGTATAGTCTCCGTCGGCTATATCATCATCACTTCCACCTACAGGTCCCGGGATATGGTCAGGTATAACAGGATCGTCCGTTCTTAAATAAATATATCCTTGTACCCATGTTCTTGCCTCTGTTGGATTGAGATATCTGTTGGCAGAAAATGCATGTCTGGATACAAAATTATACTCTGAAAGTATTACTGAGCCGTCTCCACCTACAGCTTCTACTATAGCTACATGTCCCTGTCCAATATGCATGATTATTTGGTGCAAAACAGGCAATAGCTCCCAATTTTGGCTCGTTTCCATAAGGATATGCTCCTGAATTTAGATTGTATGTGTAAAAATCTTTTGCGTGACCTCTTGAAATATTAGGCCGTTGTCCAAGTATTTCATAAGCCCTTCCCCAAACATACCATGTACATTCTCCAATAAGAGCTTGATTATATGCAAAAGGATTATATGCCCCCATTATAATAATATACATTTCCATATTCAGGAGCTGTAGTTCTCCTGCTAAATCCTCCACCTGTATTTAATAAACTAGCCATTCTAAAACTTGCTATAGATGGAGTTGCAAATTTGGATATATCTAAGTCTTCATCGATACTTAAGTTCTCATATCCTTCTAAAAACACTTCATTCTCCTGTTGCTCTATTCTTCCATATGCAACTGTTTGATTAGCAAAAAAACTATTGCTATAGATAATAGGATTGCTATAATTTTTATTAATACGTTTATTCATTTTTATCCCCCTTATAATAAATTCTATTCTTTTTAAATTAATGTTTTTTCCTACTAAAGCATATACATTCCTCCAACATTTTATTTATTTGTTTAACGTAGCAATATTTGCCCCCAAAATACAGCTTTATTTTAACCTTTTTATATAATGTACCATCCCAATAACTTACATACCCCTGTGTAATTTTTAGTGTAAGTACTGTAACCATTATATTTATTGACTTTTTATAAAAAAATGTACATAAAATTTATAATAAAAACCACCGGAGAAAAACTGGTGGTAAAATCAATTTTATAAAATTACATTTAAATACAATTGAGTATAATAAAAACAAAACCAGAAGTGATGCATAGACAGAAAAATAAATCTTATTGTTTCGCATCACCGGTGCTAATTTTCTCTCTTCTTTATAAATCAAGCATACAAGCCATACTATAACAGCTATTACATTTACACCTATAACCATCATATATGAAGTTGAGTTGTTAAAACACATAATTGTATACAGTGAGGTAACAGATGCTATAAAAAGGTGCAAGTAACAAAAAGACCCCGCACATTGTGCATTGAACTCTACCGCATATGGCGATGTGGAGGAAAACCATAAATATGAATACAGTCCTATAAGCACAAGACAAAACATAGGTGATATATTTTCCATTACATTATAGATTGAAAAATCCATACATAAATGAAAACAGTATTCCCATAGATGAGAAGAATATATTTACCGCTATATGAACATTGTTGGCTATAACACTCAGCCTTGTAATTTTCAATGTATCCGGGTTTTCTTCTATGTCATGGAAAATCCTTCATAGGCTCTCTTGTAAATAATAAGAAACTGTTTACAAATACCAATATCAATACAAACATTAGAGCTATATTTGCCACTATAGAAAAATCTTTTGATAATAAAAAGTATCAAAGCTTTCTGTTTCTTTAAATAGCTGTATAAAGCCAATGCACATAAAAGCTCCTGTTATATTGCAAAATAATGAATAACATATATGACTTATTCCAAGATCATATCTCCCACGCCCTTTGTATTATTTTTGTCTTTATCACCGTATTTGGCAATCATATATATGTCTTTATAATTTAATTTTTCCCGGTTTTTTTATTTTTATATTATAGATAAAAACTGCAATACCTGTATCAACAAGCCCTGAAAATCACTGTAGATACTCGAAATAAATAATGTCAAAAAGAAAACAAAGCAGGTGACATATTCTTCATCCAAATGAATATATCCATTGCGGAAAATCCTATAAATACTGAATATTATCGAACCAAGCGTCAAAAACAAGGCAAAAATATATAGTTCCAATTTTCCCTTATAATGCTTATATATCTGTTTTTTTACTTTTTATATCTATTTTATTTGAAGATTCCTCAATATCAACGATATCCAATATATCTTCTGTCACTACATTTGGTTCTTTTAACGTATTCTAAGTCTTCCTCAACTAATACAATATTTTTGGCTGGACGGTAATTCACAATTCTCCAGACCATACTTTAGCATTCGCAAAGAATAAGATCTATAATCGTCATCCTGTAAACCTTTATGATTAGGAAATATTAATTTTTCACGTTCAATAAACTCCTTTACCCTTTTGAAATCCAAGCTCTTCATCTTTGATTGTAAAGCATGTATCAAAAATAGGTCCTCATGGTTTTCAAGTTCCTTGTATCCCTTTCTTTTTCCACGTTTTATCTCACTGATTCTAGGCTCCACCATATTTCCAGGTCTAACTGTATCTATAATAGTACATAATGATGAGTATGGAATACCCAGCTCTTCATTTATATATTTAATTATATCACTTTGACAAATCCTGCGTTCTTGCATGTAATAAACCCTTTAACTCAAACTTCTACATATATTATGTATATTATATTACTATTTAATTTATAATTAATATATCTAAATACTATCGTAAGGTTTATATAATAAAATGTCAATATTTTTCTTAAGTATATATTACAAAAATAACGGCACAAAGCAATCCACTACGACCGTTATTCTATCTTAAATATTAATTTTTTATACATCAATGATTATTAGTGCATATTAGAAATCATCCAATAAACTATAAACTCTATAGATAATCTTAATACAACGCTTAATACAGTCCAAACTAAAAATCCTATTACAGCGACCTTCAGTGCAACTTTTTGATTTTTAGGATATATATTCTTCCACGCAAAGTATAATGTCAGTCCTATTACAGGAATAAAGAAACATAAAACATTTATACCGGTACTTGGTTCATCAAGTTCATTGGTATTTGCCGTGTTCTCTACGTATACATTTCTTATTTCGTTTTTCTCTACCGACTGTATTTACAGCTTGTTTTTCCACATACACTCATACTCCACATAATGAAGAATATACATACTTCATATACATAAAAAGATATTGTCGCTATAATCCAACAAAGAGTACTTAAACTTGCAAGACTGAATAAGTCCTCAAATATCGTAGTAAATTCGTAGCAAGTAAGATAAATTGTACTTACCGTATGGCGCAATACTGTTAAAATCAATATAAATCCACAAAATTTAACAAGCGTTTTATTTTTACTTAATGCCAGTATACATAGCACAACAAATACGACACAATCATCGATTGCGGCCACAAAACTTGTAGGATATATAAATACAGCTTTTAACAAATCAGAAAACATAACCACTTCTAAAATATCGGTAGTAAAGAAATATTACCGGTATTGAGGAAATTATGATGAATATCTTAGGTACAGCCAATATTATTTTTGTTCTTTGAATTCAGAACTAAAAAGCCCTACTATCATCACTAAAGAAATAATACATAGCAATGAAATATAAAACAGAACACCTATCATTGTTCTTGAGCTGTCAAATATGTCAACAATATAAATCATAAATCTGGATAAGATGTAAATACCTGCCGATACTAAAGCTGTTTTTTTGATAAAGTTCGGTATTTCCGCATTACCTTGTATTTTTGCATTACCTTGTATTTCTACATTTCTGTCGGTTTTATCCGGCTTATCTTTACTTAATGTAACATTGCTTTCGCTTTGTACAGGCACACCGCAAAAACCGCATACTTTATCACCGTCTTCTAGCTGTTTACCGCAATTTGAACAAAACATATATGTACTCTCCTTAAATTACAGGTCTAAAAATATATACTACATTTTTATTATACCACTTTTCCCGTATAAAGTTGATAATATCTTCCCTTTTTGTTCCAACAAGCTTTCATGTGAACCACGCTCTATTATTCTTTCCCTGCTCAAGTACCATTATTACATCTGAGTTTTTTTAATGGTTGAGAGTCTCGTGGGCAATACAAATGTAGTTCTTCCGTCCATCAAGGAGTCCATACCGGCCTGTACAAGCTGTTCTGTTCTTGTATCAATTGACGAGGTAGCCTCATCCAAAATAAGTACAGGAGGATCTGCCAAAGCCGCTCTTGCAATGGAAAGGAGCTGTTTTTGACCTTGTGAGAGATTTAGCACCGCCCTCATGAAGGAATGTATTATATCCGTCAGGAAGTCTTTCTATAAAGCCGTCTGCATTTGCAAGTCTTGCAGCCGCTCTACACTCCCTCATCCGTAGCATCAGGACGTCCGTATCTGATATTTTCCATAACGGTATCTGAGAAGAGATTTGTTTCCTGAAGCACCACACCCAAAGATCTTCTCAGGTCATCCTTTTTTATCTTTTCGATGTTTATACCGTCATATCTTATCTTACCGTTTTGAATATCATAAAAATCTGTTTATAAGATTTGTTATAGTTGTCTTACCTGCACCTGTAGAACCTACAAAGGCAATCTTTTTGTCCCTTTGTTTGCAAAGAGATTTATATCATGTAATACTATCTTTTCAGGAACATATCCGAAGTCGACATTTTTCAAATACAATATCTCCTTCAAGTTTTGTATATGTGATTTCGCCGTCAGAATGTATATTCTTCCATGCCCAGATACCGCTTCTTGATTTTGACTCTGATATATTTCCTTTGCCGTCTATTTTTGCATTTACAAGTGTAACATAGCCTTCATCTTCTTCCACGGCTTCATCCATAAGTGCAAATACTCTCTGACTTCCGGCGGCCGCCATAACTACCGCATTGAGCTGTTGTGATACGGTCATAAAAGGTCTGTTAAAAGCTTTTACCAGTGAAAGGAATGCGGCTATAGTTCCTATGGTTACACCGAAATGACCGTTTATAGCCAGATATCCTCCAACTACGGCTATTACTACATAGCTTAAATTTCCTATTTGCGCAACTATAGGCATAAGTATATTTGCATATCCGTTTGCTTTTGAAGCGGCCACACAGAGATCTTCATTTATACCCTTAAATCCCTCTATGTTCTTATCTTCATAGTTGAATACCTTTACAACCTTTTGTCCGCTTATCATCTCTTCTATATATCCGTTTACTTTTCCAAGTGTGGCTTGCTGTATTCCGAAATATTTACCCGAAAGACTTGCGGCCTTACCTGAAGCCTGTACGGAAATAATAATCATAATAACCGACACCACCGTCATCATAGGGCTTAAAATAAGCATTGTTACAAATACGGCAACAAGTGAAATCAATGCTTCCACCAGCTGTGGGAAGGATATTCCTATAAACTGTCGCAATGTGTCTGTATCATTGGTATAGATTGACATTATATCACCATGTGAATGTGTATCAAAATATCTTATCGGAAGTTTTTCCATATGTGCAAAAAGATTTCTTCTTATCTCACGCATGGTTCCCTGTCCTACATTTACCATTATTCTGTTGTATGTATATGCGGCTAACACACCCGCTGTAAATATACATATCAGTTTACCTATCTCAATTGCAAGCGGAGTAAAATCAGGATTACTTTCTTTTTGTAAGAGGAATTATATAATTATCTATAATATCCTGCATAACGGAAGCACTCAGAGAACTTACTACCGCTGATATCATTATTCCATAATTACAACAAAGATACTCTTTTTATAGTTTTTAATATAAGTGATATTACTCTTTTCATGCTGTCACTTGCAACAACCTGTATAGTTTGATTTATACCGCCTTTTTCTCTATTTATTCCCGACATTATGCACCTGCCTTATCAAAATCCGCATTGCCTTCAGACTGCGCATTTGCTGTAGTTCTATAAATCTCGTTAGTCTCAAGCAATTTTTCATGTGTATCAAATCCCACAATCTTACCGTTATCCATTACAATAATCTTATCAGCCTCTTTTATGGATGATATTCCTTTGAGAGATAATGATTTTTGTAGTATTCGGTATCTCTTCTTTGAACGCTTTTCTTATCTTTGCATCTGTAGCGGTATCTACAGCAGAAGTAGAGTCGTCAAGTATCAATATCTTAGGCTTTTTTAGAAGAGCTCTTGCAATACAAAGTCTCTGTTTTTGCCCACCTGATACATTACTTCCGCCACGCTCTATCCATGTATCATACTTTTCAGGCATTCTTTCTATAAATTCGTCGGCACAAGCAAGTTCACAAGCTCTCTTTATCTCTTCGAGTGAAGCATTTTCATTTCCCCAACGAAGATTGTCAACTATACTGCCTGAGAAGAGTACATTTTTGCAATACCACACTTACTGCATCTCTAAGACTCTTTATGTCATAATCCTTTACATTCTTTCCGCCCACATATACTTTTCCCTGTGTGGCATCATAAAGTCTTGGAATAAGATTTACCAAAGATGTCTTTGAACTGCCTGTACCACCGATTATTCCTATCGTCTGACCTGATGCTATATGAATATTTATATTTGACAGTACAGGCTTTCCGATACCTGCTTTTATATGAAAAAGCTTTACATTATCAAAGTCGATGCTGCCGTCCTTTACCTCTTTAGACGCATTTTCCTTTGACTTAATATCACTTTCCTCCTGCAAAACTTCCGCAATTCTCTTTGCACTTGCTTCAGATAAAGTAATCATTACAAATGCAAACGAGAGCATCATCAGAGATATAAGTATACTCATTATATATGAAAAAAGAGATGTAAGTTCACCTGTTGTTAATGCTCCGGCTACAATTCTTTTTGCACCGAACCATGACAGTGCGATTATGCAGGCATATATTGTAAGCATCATCAAAGGATTGTTTAATACAACAAGTGATTCCGCCTTTACAAACAACTCATATAAATTTGTTATAGCTCTTATCAAACTTGGATATTTCCTTATCTTCCTGTACATATGATTTTACAGACTCTTATACCTGAGATATTTTCCTGTACATTTGCATTCAATGCATCATACTTTTCAAATACCTGATTAAAGAGTTTAAAAGCTACAGCAATTATAAGAGCAAGGGCTGTAGCTAAAAAGAATATGGCAACAAAGAATATAACAGACATATCTTTTGATATGGATACAGTCATAATCAAGGCAAAAATTAGTGTGGCCGGAGCTCTCATCAACATTCTAAGTATCATTTGATATGAATTTTGAACATTGGTTATATCTGTAGTAAGCCTTGTAACAAGACTTGCACTTGAAAAATTTATCAATATTTGAGAAGGAGAAATTTTGAATATTTCTAAACATACCTTCTCGTAAATTTTTAGCAAATCCTGCTGATGCATTTGCACCGTAAATACCTGCGGCTATACCGCATATAAGTCCAAGAACGGCAAGCGCTATCATAATTGAACCGTATTTTATTACCGCATTGAAATCATTAATTGCAACACCTTTATCAATTATAAATGTCATCATATACGGTATAAGTAATTCAAATATTACTTCACCAATTATAAATACAATTGTAAGTAAGGAAGCAACTTTATATTCTTTTATATATTTTGCCAATACCTTTAACATATGTTTTCTCTCTCTAATATATTGCACATAATGTACAATCTTTTTAAAACGAAATACCTCTAAATATTCAAGATAAATTTCATGCAGAAAAAGGGACTTGAACCCTCATGATATTGCTATCACACGGACCTGAACCGTGCGCGTCTGCCAATTCCGCCATTTCTGCTTATAACGCCACGTAAGATTTACTTACGTGCAAGTATAATACAATACTGAATATTATGCAAGCTTAGATTTTGCAACTTCTGCCAACTTAGCAAAACCTGCAGCATCATTTACAGCCAACTCGGCAAGCATCTTTCTGTTCATATCAACGCCTGCAACCTTAAGTCCGTGCATAAGCTTTGAGTATGAAAGACCGTTGATTCTTGCAGCCGCATTGATTCTTGCGATCCAGAGCTGTCTGAACTGTCTCTTTCTCTCTTTTCTACCTGCATAAGCACTCATAAAGCTCTCATTACAGACTGCTTTGCAATTCTGTACTGCTTTGAACGAGCTCCTCTATATCCCTTTTGCAAGTTTTAAAACTCTATTATGTCTTTTCTTTGCATTTAAAGCACCTTTAACTCTTGCCATTTAAAAACCTCCTAACCCTTCGTCAACTTATAGATATGGTAAAATTTTCTTCATAACTTTTGCGTTTGTAGCATCTGTTACGATATCTTTTCTAAGATTTCTTTTTCTCTTTGTTGACTTCTTAGTTAAGATATGTGACTTATAAGCTTTGTTTCTTACAAGCTTACCTGTTCCTGTTTTCTTAAAACGCTTCGCTGCTGCTTTGTTTGTCTTTAGCTTTGGCATAATGAATCCTCCTTTTATTACAATATCTTTAAGCCTTCTTTGCTGATAAAAACATTACCAAACTTCTTCCTTCTGCCTTAGAAGGTTTGTCAATTGTTGCCACATCTGAAAGAGCCTCGGCAAAATCATCCAAAATATATTTTGACTTGAACATTCTTGCCATCTCTCTGCCTCTGAATCTTAGAGTAACTTTAACTTTGTTTCCCTTTTCCAAGAATTTTCTGGCTGAACCGACTTTAGTATTAAGATCATTAGTGTCAATATTTGGAGATAAACGAACCTCTTTTTACTTCTATTGTCTTTTTGCTTTTTCTTTGCTTCCTTATCTTTTTCTGGCAAGTTCATATCTGAATTTACCATAATCAATAATTTTTACAAACAGGGGTTTAGCTGTCGGAGCAATAAGAACCAAATCCAAGCCTGCTTCCTCTGCTTTTTCCCTTGCCTCATTTATTGAAACTACACCTAACTGTTCACCCTCTGATGAAATAAGACGAACTTCTTTAGCTTTTAATCTGTTCGTTAATCAATTGTTCGCTAAATACCTTTTATACCTCCATTTTCTTTACCAATATAAAAGGCAGATAGAAACCATCCGCCCAAATAATCATTTAATCAAAAATCAAAAATGTTTATATGAACCAAAGTCACTCCTGTGCTAAGGTGAGGCGAACCTGCTTTCTTTCAACGTGTCTATGTTACCAGTTTTCTTTTTGTTTGTCAATCGGTTTTTTAATTTTTTTACGGATGTATGACTTCATATCCTTCAATGTCATAATAACCTGCCGGATCCTCATCTCCTCCAAACCATACATGAGAGTAGTTTTTATCCATAGCCACTCCCATAGTTGTTATAAATGACCAGTCATTATCACCTATTATTACTTCATTATGACCTGAAGAACTCTTCCATAAATCAAGAGCCAACTTAGGATCTATTCCGATACTGTGATATACGGATATTTCATATCCTGCTCCCGTATAGTCTGTCAATTCACCCGGCTTATCCCACATAATCTCTGCATGTTCATGATCGGGTGTGTATGCTCCACCTCTCCAATCACCGTTATTGGACCAGCTGTGAAGATTACCCTGAATCCCTCTTTCATCAAGCTGAAGTCTTGGTGTGTAATCATGTGAATCTTTTACATGAGCTCTTGCAACACTTGTAAGAGATTTTGAGAATGACAGCTTGGGAAGTCCAAGGCTCTCCCTGTACTCATTTATCAAATAGTATAAATTCGCCTCAGCTTCACTCAGTCCATATTCTCTAAGTTCTCTGATAACTCTTGCTCTTTCACTTTCTCCATCAATATTATCATTCGGGATAACGGTTGTTGGAACAGTAGTATACTCGCTCTCTATAGCACTCGGTGTTTCCTGATTTGCCGTATCATTGTTTTCATCGGCAACCGGCCCGATACTGTTGGAGCTTTCGGTTGTAGCTACGGGTCCTATACTGTTGTTTGTATTTTCAAATACAGAGTTTTCATCAAAGTTATTTAAAGTATTTGTGTCTGCTGTATTATCATTAGATACCTCTTTGAAACCGTCACCGGCCAAAGAATCTACAACATTCTCATAATTATCACTTAACTCTGCACCCGGTCCGATCAAATTTCCCAATTCACTGTTTTCAAACTCAGGTCTTTGATCGCTTTCTGTTAAAATATCTTCTGTTTTCTCTCCGTTATCAAGTACATAGTGACCGTCAGGTGTTATTGTATTTACAAGCATAGCACCGTCCGAACCCAGATAATAGTTTTCCACCCATGAATCTTCCACCATGTAACCGTTATCATTAAAATAATACCACTTTTTATTTATGTTTTTCCAAGAATCACTCGGGTATGTGCCATCGGCCTGTCTATACCACCACCCTATATCATTTTGCTTCCATCCCTCTAAAACAGGAGGTGATGCCAAAGCAGTCATTGATAATAAACAACTTGTAAAACAAACAAAAATTAATCCCAAGATTTTCTTGCTTAAACCCATTTTCAATCTCCAAAATAAAACTTTACAGTCCTTCAAAGGCACATAATATATCATAATTTACTTCTCATAGAAAGCTCTTCTAAGATCGGAATATGATGTGTATCTTTTCAACAGGACCATCAATTTCGTAATCGTTGCTTCCAATGTCATATCATATGCCTCTATAAGACTGAAATCTTTTTTGATTTTTTGACCCACCTGATAAATCTCCATATTTGAGCCCTCATTTACAACCTGAGTCGCCATGACAATGAATTTGCCCATTTCCTGCCACTTCTCCATCTCTTCATAGAATTTATCAAGCATATTGTCGGGTATACCCCCAACTCCGAAACTCTCTATAATAATGCAATCATAGTTATCGAATAAATATCCAAGCATGCCCTCTTTCATGCCAGGAATCATTTTTAATACACATACCGAATCACTTAAGTCAAGGAAGAATCTTACCCCTCTCTCTCATAGGTATGTATGGAATGTATCGTATGATGTGTTTTTCCTGGATTCTTGCAAGTACCGGGAAATTCACACTATGAAACGCATTGAATGATTTTGCCATCATCTTTTTTGCTCTGGTACCGGCAATTACATTACCGTCAAATACCAGAACAACATTTTGAGAATAATCATCACATGCATAGAGAATACTGTCTCTTAAATTTAATTTTGCATCTGTACCGTCTGTACTTATCGGCTTTTGAGCTCCAGTAATAACTATAGGCTTTCTGGAATTTTGTATCATATAGCTGAGAGCAGCTGAAGTATACGCCATAGTATCCGTACCGTGTAAAATTACAAATCCGTCATAGGAATCATAATTTTTTTCAATAGCTCTCGCTATATCCTGCCAGATACTTGGTGTAATATTTGTAGAGTCAATATTGCAAACCTGCAACACATCTATCTCACAAAGTTTTTCCACTTCCGGTACAAATGTCAAAATCTCAGGTGCCGAGAGTGCCGGTGACAATCCCTCACCCATTTGCTTTGAAGCAATCGTTCCACCTGTTCCTATCACTAAAATCTTCTTCATAGTGTACTCCTTATTCGATATACTAGAATACATTCAAATAAGGCAAAACTCAAGTAGAAGATTACCTTATCTCCATACTCCTTCGGCATTTACATGAAATCCGTCAGGAGTCTCTTCGTTAATATACATAGAACCGAGCGGTCTAATATCCTTATTGTCTCCATAGTTCCAACGACCCTGTGCTGTTGTCAAAGAACCATGTCTGAGCTCGGTGGATTCGGATTGAAGAAATACCAGTTTCCATCGATCTTATCCCATGAAACATGCATATGACCGTCGTTTCTGTCAAGGAAGTACCATCTTGTATCGTCAGGATCATGATGCCATCCCTTGATCATCTCACCAAAGAAACCGTCATGATTCATTGAAAGATAGTACCATTTGTTTGTATCTCTGTCTAAGAACCATCCGCTGTCCATGATACCGTCCTGTTCAAAGTGGTACCACTCTACCTTTGTTCTACCTTCAAAGGTATAGCTGAGTAATTGCCATCCGGTTACTCTCTCACCGTTTGAAAGCTTAAAGATCCACTTTGAGTTATCAAGATTCTTAGCAGCTTCCTCAGGATTGATAAGTTCCCAGTTTCCGCCTACTCCTACTGCAATAGGTGTTGATGCAGACAATGTGTTTGCTCTGCCTCTTCCTGTGTTTGAAGCTGCACTGCCGCCGCCTGAACTTCCACGACCGCTGCCGCCGCCTGAGCCACCACGGCCACCGCCACCTCTATTATTAGGTGTAGATTGTGTTCTGATTCCCATACCATTTAATAGAGCATTAAGCTCATTCAATGTATTCAACAATTCAGGTGAGAATGCTTTGTTTGGAGCTGTTCTGTTTAAAAGAGCTCTTGCTTCTGCTGCCTTAGCCTGCACCTCTGCTACATCACTTGCATTATACTTCGATATATCAAGATTATCAACTTTAGCAATACTGTCATTAAGTCCACCTACGAGTTTAGCTCTGTATTCAGCATCATTTGTGTAATAAAGATAAATAGTTTTATCTTCATTAATTATCATATTCTTATTTATACTCTCTCTCTTATCGGCTCTGGAGCTGAGTCCCCTCATAAGACCAAGTAAGTCCGGTGTTACCTATCCCTCATATTTGTCACCTCTATTAGGAAGATATGAACCATAATCTGACTCCATAATCTGATAACTTACTTCCCTGGTGCTGCTACAATTGTGGTTACTGTACTCATATCAGGTAAGCTTACAAATTTTAATGTATTTTTCCGTCACTTGTATATCCAAATATATATGTGTGACCTGTTTCAAAGTTATCACTAAATTCTCCCATATATCCGCTTCCGCCTGCAGGAGTCTCATATACTCCGGGTACACTTGTCACAGCATTTGAATCTGTAGCGAGTTTATACAAGCTATAATTTCTTGTAGATGACAATGCTCCTGTATGTATACTTGTTTCAAGACTTATAGGTGCATCTGCTCCGGTATAGGTATTCCAGGTATTTCCACCATCATTTTGAGTTCTCTACAAATACTTTAAACTCAAACTCTCCCCTATAAAGATCGGTGTTCTCATCCTGCACAAGTCTTTCATGTGCTCCTGTCACCTTTCTTTGGTCTATATGTATTCTGTACAGTCCAGGAGTTGTTATACCACTAGAGCCTAAAGGATAGGTTACTCCTAGGTGTTTGGATTAAAAGTAGATCTATTAGGATAATAATCCGGCGCAAAGTTTATTCCTGTATCATATATAATCTGAAGTTTTACAGGTCCTTGGCATACCAAAAGATATTATTCCATTTGGATTATTTTCAATATTATTGCTATGTCCAGTATTTCCTGATATTATCTCCACTCTTGAACAATGCACCATGGTGATCTATAGGCTCAGCCTCTACTCTTCACTGTCTGTCCAAATCTTATAGCTTGCAAATCAGCAAAAGTCTTACTAGCTCCACCAACACTTATCTGTGTAGTAGTTCCAGGTAAAGTCAGCATCATCTACTATTACATCTCACAGGAAAATACTGTTGCTGTTATACCAAGATTTCCTGTATTCACATCTTTCGATCTCACACCATCTGCAATTCTGCAGCAGGTGTATCATTACTTCAAGTGGTCTTGGTACTATAGTATAAACAGTATCCGGATCAAGATTTCAAATGTAACCTTTTTAGAGGCATCAGGTGATGTAAAATCATATACTACATTACCTCTTGGATCTAAAAGTGCATACTTTGTATTTGCATCTGCAGGATCTATAACTATTTGTGCTCTACCTGCATTACTTGTATCTTCAGATGCTGTTGCATTCAGCACCGTAGGTATTGTAACAACTGCAGATGGTGCACTTATACCTGTGGTAGGAACCGGATTTCCTACCATGACTGATGTTATTGGATCTGATGTATATACTGTATAGCTTTCTCCAGGATTAAGCATTGATCCTGATATCTTTCCTTGTTTTCTTAAAAGCTCTGCTCCTGTCATTACAGCAACTACATTTCTATCCTTATCTGCAATAACATAGTTATATCCTACACCCATTGCCTCAGGTGATATGGCATCTATCTCTATAACCGGAGCTCCCGTATCGCTATCTAAACTTGGAGTTACTTCCGGCACATAGAGTGAAGTTGCCAAAGTATTTCTACCATAGCTGTAAATGTATATCCGTCAGGATAATCCGCTAAGTTTATTGTAGTAAAATCAACTGTGCAAAGTTCTCATCATACCATGTAAGTGTATATCCACCTGTCCACCGTCAATTTGCCTGCAGACTCATCTCATCCACTCATTCAAATCTGATGAAGGAATATTTGTCCTTGCAGTATTATGTATAATCATGTTAAAACACTAGCTTCATTACCATTGTTAGAAATATTACATGGTATCACCTGAGCAAGTTTAAACTTTTTCCATCTTGTTGGATCAAGTTCAAACACTGCATTAACTGTTACTGTTCCTAAAACTTTGGTTTTGTTCAAGGTATCCGCCGGAAGAGTCCTGGTGTTATAGCCGGATCATCATCACGAAGCTGTTTACAGAAAGCCAACTGCCATCAGTCATCTTCCAACCTCTGAATCTATATCCCTGATCCGAACCGGTGTAGGTAAAATCATTATCTGTAATATTTACATGGTATGTCCTGCTCCACTATTTTTAACTCTTGATAAATAAACACATCATTCTATTGGTTTACCGGCCAAGCTCACATTTGTAAAACTAGTATCATTAGGGTAAATTCCACTAGCATATTCATGCTCAGGAACTGACAATCCCCTATTAGTAGTACAAGAGAACAACTAATCTTACCACCCAATCCCGCTAGGGATTAATTGCTGCTACTAGAACCAGATCTCTATTATATGTAATCGTTACAGAAATATCTTTATTAACTCCTGCTGATGAGCTTACAATAAGTTTATCATTTGTATCAGTCCAAGCCTCGTGTACCCCCTGGACTCAGTGACAGTTGCAATATCTCCTGAGTGAGGAGTCAAATGTTATCCCAAGCAATAGTTGACTTCGGTTCTACTCCGGTATTCCTGCCGGAGAAGAATCATATGATATATATTTTTCTAACTTTGAAGGGGTATTTTGTAAATTTCTGTTGTGGTAGTGTTAGTTTTAGTTCTTATAAATAAATTCCCTTTGAAGCATTCTTATATACTGTACCTATTATAGGCAAATGAGGACTTGCTGGAAGATTCGCTACACTACCAAGTGCATCAACAACTTTATCATTTATATCATTTCCTTCATCGTTCTACATAATTTATTGTGATTCTCTGTAGTTAGGACTCTTAATGTAATTATACTTTATAGTCACATTTTGATTTAACATCTGACCCCTGAGGCTTATATCCGTCTGCCAATCCTGCTAGCATTTATAGGTGTAAAGTTTGACGGATTAGTGTCAAATGCAAACGGTATCATAATGTCACTCACATTTCCGGATGCATCCAGGAACTTTCCATAATTAGCCGCGCCTACAGGATCTGTTGACTTATTATATGTATACTCTATTTCCAGCAGGATTTGCTGGATCCAAAATATATTCCACATCTGCACCTGATTCAAATCATATTTCCTGATCCGTCCAACTTAAATGTACCGGACTTTGCCGAGATCTTATCATCAGTATTTACTTTCTCAGTAGCAAAATAACTCTTACTTCCCGGTCTGGTAATACTTCTTGGGCTACCGCTTCTCTTTAGCTGCCCTGCAAGTACAGTTACACCTTCACTGATTGTTACTCCTGCTGACGGATGCTCTTCATAATTATAGTAATTATCTACTACAGTAAGTTTAAACTTTGTATTTTCATCAGGCTTATACTTTGAAATGTAATAAAAGGTGTCCTTATTTATGGTCTTTCCACTAACTCTTTCTCCGGTAACAGTAAAATCCTGGAATTCTTTCTCCCACTCTTCATTAGTACCGCTCTTTATATAACCTTTACTTCACTACCCACAATTTTATATCCTATTATAGGTTTGCATACTCACCTGAAAATCTTTCAAGTACTGTCTTCCACCTGTTGTAGCTATATTTTCTGTAGCTGGATTTATAACCGAAGTATGAGCAGCATTCATTGTCGATACAGTTAACATCATACTTACTCCCGGATATAATAATCATTTCCATGACCGTCATCACACCTTTTATATCCGACTCACATAGTCGAACTTACTCACCATCAGAAGTCAGCTCCCGCATAGTATACTGCACCTTGACTTGTAAGTGACGGCATCTCTATTTGACTACTTCTTGGAAATCTGGTCGGTGTTCCTTTTAATGGTGCCTGATTATAACCTGCTATTTTATATCCTTTAAGATCAAAATCATTTATCCAGCTTTTTCCATCAAATATAGCTGCATCAGAAAATGTTCCTCCCGTAAAATGGCAATGTTTGATCTGCTATAGTTTCTCCGGATTGCCATTAACCACAATGTTTTTACCCAACCTTCTACTGATGGATTTAGTTTTGTAAAATCAAATCCTAAATATCCATCTGTAGGTGTAACATTTCTCATATTTGCGTTAACTCCACCATATAGAGCTTCTGTATTTACTGTATTTAAAATTATGATTTACATAATTGCATAGCTTATCGCCGCATATGCCGAGCATTGCCGGTGCGAGCATGGCAAGAGCCATACTCGCAGACAATACGGCAGCTATTTTTGCTTTTATTGTCTTTCTTTTCATTTTTTCTCCTACGTCACTTAGTACCAGGCACCGTTTGCATCTACATTATATCCGTCAGGAGTTTTCTCTCCCGCATACATAGATCCAAATGGTCTTACACTATTGTTCAAGTAGCTCCACTTGAGCATTGGCATCCCATGATAAGTATTTTTGCGGAGTATTGGTATTAGTAATACCACTTTCCGTCAATCTTTTGCCATCCGACAAGCATCTCACCGTTTGAATTCAGATAGTACCATCTTCCATCCTGCGGATCTTTATGCCATCCTGTCTTAAGGATACCTGTATTATCATTCATGTAATACCACTTATTTGTCTTTTTCATCCTTTACCCAACCTAATACCATCTGGCCAAGCTCAGGTCCCGGTGTTGTGTTCATATAATACCAGTTGCCGTTCTTGAGTCATACACCCAACCTGTTGCTATTGTTGAGCGACCGTCAGTAATACCAACGTGATACCTTCTTACCTGTATTGTCGTTGAATGTGATCATTCCCTACATATCATTAAGTGGTGTTCCACCGTTAAGTACGAATGACCATCCGCCTGTTACAGGATTTGTCTCCCAAGCACCGTCTACACCAAGTATCGAATGCTCTTACATTACTGTTTTCATTGATAGCTGTGTTTTGCTGTGACTTCTCTCCAGGTGTCAAAAAGTCTACTTCCTCTACCACTGAAGAGTTACCGCCACCGCTGGTACCACCGGTTCTTCTGTTTCGTCTCCGGCTCTGTCGGCTGCTATCTTGAATACTTGTCAATAAGTCTTCTAAGCATCTATTGCCTCGCTGAAGCTCTGCATAGTTTGCCTGTCTGAGATATGTAGTTCCGTCAGGAGATACAAGATCTCTGCCTGTCTCATGTCTCAAGCGCATGTGCTATAGCCTCATTTATTTCAGCTACCTCTGCTACCTTTAAGGTATGGGTCTCCTGAGGATCTGCCTCTTCTATAGTATCATGAAGATTCACTCTGCCTTTGCAACTTCTTTTTCTGTTGTCAGAATAGTATGCATAAACAATTGTTCTCTTTGTTACAGGACTTGTTGTGTCATATACTGAAAGCTTATCTTCCTTCTTTGACCAGTTAACATAGTCATACTGTACACCATAGATATCTTCAAACGGTGTTACAAAGTCCGTTTGCTACATCATTTTGCATATGCCGTAACTACTGCATAATCACTTGAGTAGTAAGCATCCTCATACATTCTCTTTTCTTCTTACCTTAAAACTTCTTATAGTTTTCTGCTTGTATCATTTAAGTGTAAATGATCAAGTACGGGCTTATTATCTACAAAGGTTACCTTTCATGTCTTTGAATAAACAAATGCATATGAATGCTGCAAGTTACCTGTGAACTTAAGAAGTCCCGCATTGTTTGCTACATCTGTTGTAATTGTTATATCTACAGGATTGATATTACCTAAGCTGTCAGGTGTTACATCAAATAACTGATAGTCAAGCTGATCAACATCTTCTGCAGAGCTGTGCCATAACGTCTACTATCGCATTTGATGCTGTTGCAAGTATTCCGTTATTTACAAGTCTTCCGTTTACTATATCTTTCAAGCTGGATATCAAGTCCGTATGCTGTTGTAGTGCATCCGATGATCAACTCCCGATACTGAAACAGGCTTTTACAGCTGTTTTCTCATTCGTTTTGCATCTCTTGTTAAATACTACCTTGTATTCTACTGTTGCACCGTTCACTCCGATAAGTGATCTGTCAAGCGGTGTTGTCAAGATCATGTGCAAAGTCCCGGTATCTGACCAGGTGTAAGTCCGAAACTCTCCTACACTACCGCCTCTTATTGTCTCTGTAAGATCCGCATCATCTCCCGCTACCTGTGGTAGGTTCGTATACAGCCTTAAGTGTACAATGTTTGAATTGGAAAGAGTGAATGAGTAATCAGCCTGTGTTATATTTCCGCCGACTCCTACCGCTCTTCCTGCAAGTACCTGCCAGTAAAGGAAGTTCTTGCCGTTTGCATCTACCCAGGATCCGCATGGATTACTACTTCTTCTCCTGCTTTTTGCCTCGATCATATGTCATTTCCTACACTTGTTGTTCCTACCGTTACTACGCTTCCGCCCTTTGTTTCTACTACATACGTAGGTGCGTCCGCCATATCTCCCGGATTTGCTACTATCTGATTTCCGTCAGGTAATTTTGTAAGTGGATTAGAAATTGAGCTGTCGCCCTTCTTTCTTGCCACTACCGTGTAGGTCCTCATTTGGATTCTAAGTTGTTGAAAGTAACTGTTGAAGGATTGTTTCAAGGAGTCATCCATCCGTTGTCACTTCCCGGATACTGCTACTACATTTCCGTTCTCATCTATAAGCGCATAGTCTCGCGTCAGGATCTGCCGGATTGATAATGATCTCGTGCCATACCGTCATTTTTCAGGATCATATCCTATGTTGTAGTTATTATCTACTGTCGGAACATATACATCCTGTGGTGTTGATACAGATGTTCCTGTTATAGAAGAAATCAGCTGACCCACAGTTGCTACCGTATCAGGGCTTCCTTCCTGTACATTGTAGTGCTCCAGGATAAGGTTTGAACCACAGTTCTGTTTCTGTTGAATCTCCTGGTACCACCGCTACGATATTTCCGTTAGGATCACGTATCAGCATGTACATTACCCGGTGTTGCACTGCTCCACATTATCTCACCGCTTCCGTCATTTCCTATACGACCTGTAGGGGGTGATAGATCCGATAGCAGTTCCAAATACATTTGGATCCTGGCTAAAGAATGCTGTATATGTTGCATGATTTATAAGTGGACTCCATTCCATTCTATAAAGCTACTCGTTTGATCCATCCAGCCTGTAAATACATAGTTTGCTGCTACATATAGTGGTGGTAACTGTGCCCATCGGGCAATAATGCTGACGGTAATGCCACTGACTCACATGTGTAATCATATGGTACGTGAGGCTGCAGGGCCGATAGTGCGAGCCATTGCTTCCGGCCACAGTTAATCGTCAAAACCACTCTTTAAGCTGGATCCCTCAATAAACTTAGCATATTATTGTGTGTGTAGTATCTGTATTCCAGAGAGTTGTTCCGGTTAGCAGGCATGTATGCGGCGGAATCCATATACCAGCCTCTTCAAACGCTATATCTAATCTGCGTTTGTAGTAGGAACGCATTTCAGCCTGAAGTCTGTTAAAGTGCTATAAGCTGCTGCGTCATCCTGCAGCGCTTCCGTCGCTGACCAAAACATTGGTAGTGATTGCGCTGATGCTCGTGGATTTACACGTACGCGACTAAAGTTTGTATCAGTGGTAACTCTAAAGCTCAATGTCTCTCACTTTGGATGATCGATCCCAGAGTTCTATAATCTGCCCTTACACCATTACGACACGCACTTGAAGGCATGGGCATATTTCCTGTTATGTCTCCATTTACAGGATTAAAACTCTCCATATCCTAGTATCAGAAATCTACTCTTGATACTATAGGATCCCATGTATAACCCATACCTGACTTTATCCGCATAATTTATAGCTAAATTGTATAGCAGTCCTGGAAATGTTACCTGTGTAATCCCACTATCCAGCACTCTGTATCTCCTATTAGCTTCTAAAATATCTTCTGCCTCAGATTCAGAAATTCAAATCTGATGTATAAACAAATTTGTCTTACGTCTTGATTTGGCATATATGCGGCAAATACTCGGGATTTGCGGAGATGTTGAAAGTGGATTGCTCAGGAACAATCCGGTTACCTGCAGCACCGTCGAGTCCCACCAGTCTTGTATTGTCACCAGCTGCAATGCTGATCCCATCCTGTACCATGATCTATTTGCGTAATGATCAAATCGCCATAACCTGAGCTCTTCTCAGGTCGTGCATTCATTGTGCTCACTCTTTTGCGCATAGTAGTATGTACTGGTTCGAGCGGATTCTCCACTAGCTACATGCATCAACAGCAGTTGAATGTTCTGGCACCGTCTACCACGTATTTATAGACAAATATTACATTCTTGCCGGCATAGTTTCACATAGTATATCTAAGTGGATTTGTATCTGTCATGTGGATGCCTTGCTCCAACATTTGCCGGAGTATTGCTGTAGACTTTAACATGTCCCGGTATAGTAACTCCGGTTTCTGTCAAAGGATCTTTATTTATATAGACTCTTCTATAAATCTTGTGTCATCGTTCAGCTCCAAAGTTTAATTCTGTGCATACATTATCATTCTTGCAGCTTGTGTCTATATTCCATGGAGCACCGTCACCTACCCATGTTTTGCTACAAAGATTGTATACAGGATCCAGAGTATTCACTGCTTCAAAATATCCTGCGAGTGCTGCTTGCTCCTGTAAAAGGGTCACCATCATTAAACTAACTTCTCCTGTAACAGAATCTGTAGTAGGCTTATCATACCCACCGTTGCCATCGATGTCTGTAAATACATACCATCCATCAAAATATATCCTGCCTTTTGTAGGTATAGAGTAAACTTCAAGTGTAGAATTATGAGTTCCTGAATTTGGATCATAAGTAACTGCAGTTTTGATCCCCAGGATTAGGCGCACCAAGCCGCATCAAAATGATATTTTACTTCATTCTTTTTGTGCTTGATAACAATATCTCACATTTTGTTCAGGTGTCTTTTCCCTCCCTTATTTTACCATTGGTGTTTAAAAAGTTATCTCCACTAGCTAAGTGTGGGTATTCCTGTAACTTCTCCCACTACAAATCCGGAATGCGAAGGTTGCATTTATTATAACCGGTGTTCCTGCAAGCCCTCTCCAGCTATAATGTGTTTGCAACATTTTCACCACTGCCTCCTCCTGTCTCTATAGGAAAAGCCATTGGATTATGCTGATATACTGTTGCACCTCCTATTTGAGTTAATGTATTATCAAGTGTAATCTTATTGGTAGGTGAATTTACGACTTCTGCAGTTTGCAGAAAGCGGCGTACCGTCTTGCGTCACGCATATGTTACTGTATAATTATATCTTAATGTGGCGAAGATATAGTCCAAGAGGATTTTCATTATTCGATGCAGATGTCAAGTCGTCTCCAGTTACATTGTTTACAGCTAAATAAGGCGGGTATTCCGCTCAACTTTTGCTTACCTACTGCGCTACAGCTTTAAAATTACCTACTGAATAAGGAAGTATTGTTGAACCAGTTGATCTATCTTCATAATCAGCAATTGCTCTCACCTGAAGTATTCTCCTTCGGCACTCTTTAACAGAAACACCTACAGTTCCGGTGAATTTCTGTCCACTCGCAGTACAAGAAGCTCTGAAACTCCCAATGCAACATTTCCATCCGCCCTCGGTTGTTGCACCCATTCCACCTCGTAATTGGTGTTGTTTTGATTTTATTATTTTGAACATTAACATTTCCATGTATATTTTAACGGCATTTTAATACTTTGATTGTTTATATCATACCTTGCTGCGCTTACGGTTGAGTTACCTAAGGCAACTGCGAGTGGGGCTCTCAAGTTTAGTTCAGATGTATCAACCTCTGTTTCATTATCTGTAATACTTATAGCATCTGCTTCCGCAGCCAAACTCGTTCTCCTGTAGCCTCTACAAAGACTGCAGACGCATCAGCCTCAGCTGCTCTATCCTTTATTCCATCTCCGTCAGAATCTATTGTTCCAGCAACCTTGCACTCATATAGACCGGTCTTATCGCCTTATTGTTACTTTACCTGCTACAACGCATGACGCCGGGAGCTTTTGCGGTAACATGCGCCTTTGTTTCCATCTATATTTATATTATAGAAACTAAGATGTGAAGTAGTCTGGTCCACCTTAGACTTATATCACCCGTAAATGAAGTTGACTCACGTCCCGAGTTATACTTACATCATTGCTTTAAAGGATCTCCAATCTCGTATGTACTCCCTTTTGTTGTCTTTTCCTGCTATGGCAGCGGTCTTATATGGACTGGTTTCGATTTGGCACATCCAGACCTGCCGGTACTGTAATAGTGTGTACTGCCAATACGGCTTTTTCATTGCCGACCTTACATATACCTCAGCCCTTTTTAGCACCTTGTGGCACTCACTGACGCGGTTATTGCTGACTGTATATCTGTAAAAGGCTGGAGCAATATATCCGTCTGAATCATTTCCTGTATATGTGGGATCAAACTATAATATACTGCCGTCTCCATACGAAAACTTCGAAATGTTGTTGAAGCACTTTTGTCTTGCAGCCATTAATCTTCCTTGACTGCTGCAGAATCATATGAACCAGAAAGATTCTTATCAGGATTTTTACTAAACAAAGTTATCATGACCTAAGTTATTCAGTTTTGATTGTCTCCCCCATACTCTACCTTCTCCTGATATCAGTTCTATATCAAGATCTGTTAAAGCGTCAGGACTTTTAAAGTCATTAGGTATATCCACAAATTTTGGCATAGTCCAAAGCGTATAATCACCTGCTGTCTCATTACTTCCATCTGCCTGCGAGTATTTGAGTTCCGTTATGGATATTTATAATCATCATATGAAGCCTTTTATGATCTGCAGGCGTAATCATTGTAGGCGCCAATCTGTCCCTCGCACATGATGTATCAGCCTGTGCTCCAAATCCAGAATTCCCATCGGACAATTATTAGGATTACACCTGTCCATACAAACTCAATAGCTTTCTTTGCTTTCGTCCGTTGTAGGCTTACTCCATCCTGACTTCTATCTTATCACCGACTGATGCAGTGTCCCGCACTCATATGTAGCATTTACATATAACTATATAAGTTTGCGGTAATATTCACTTCTACAACTCTACCATTACCCTTGGGTATATTTGTTCCTAAACTGTCGTTATAAATTCTACAACCTCATGATCAGGTGGAGTAGCAGCTTTGAGAACGTACTGACTTGGCTCCTGGTACCGGGTATGAATATCCATCCGCTGGTCTCATATTTTATATCTCTAGGTGAAATAATAACAGGCATCATGTCACCCGATTAGCTTCCTTATGTTCCTCCGGCTCTGTCTCAAATCCCATATAGGCAGACCACCAGTTTACATCAAATGCTGACTTTGATGCTTTAAAATCAGTATCAGTTGGTTCCTTAAATGTCTTTTTGAATCCGTTAATACATTAACAGGATCAAGTATTGCTCAATATCAAATGTAATTGATGTGAATTTTGTGTAAGATCTTACAGACATACCGTGCATATTTAGTCGATCTTTTGCTACTGAATGGTTGCTAGTAGTAGGATTTGTATCATTTGGATAATTAAAATAAGCACCTGGCATCCAATTCTCATCCCGCCATCATCATAGTTTGACTCCACTGCCCCTCGTCCAAACCTATATACTGTTCCCAGACTGACCATAAGTTGTATAGTCATATGCAGAATGATAGCCTGTTGCTGTTGCCGCCTCCATTTACCCTAGTGATTCGGAACTTGCACCTGTTGGTGCACTGGGATCAGTTCAGCATTATCTACAAGTTGATGCTCTAGCCTCAATACCTCAAAGGAAGGTACCGTCGTTACAACCATAACAGCTGTCAACAAACCTGCTGTTACTCGCTTAACATTCTAAATTGTTTTCTTCATATCTCTCCTCAACTATCTATCAAAGGACAAAATCACTATCCAGAGTTATGCTAACCATCTGCAGCATACGTGGATTTCCGCTCCCCATCTGTCATTTCTCAGTCAGCACCTTGAATCGTAGTGATAGAATCTTCCGTTCTTCTTTCTCGTCTCGTCACTGTACTCTTACCTACATGAACTTTGAGTTTGGAAACTCATTATCCAGTTGCTCGCGTCCTGCAGAATCTTTGTGCCTTTGCTACTTTACCGTTTGAGTCTACGACTACATACTCGCCGTGACCTGCATCTTGTATCCTTAAGAATACCGTACTTAAGGCTTGCGTCAACATCCAGTCTCAAGCCGTTGAAGTAGAACTTACCGTCGCTCTGCAAGTGTGCATCTTGCTCCGATAGCCTTACCGTTGTTTGAAACCGAATACCGCATTTGTATCTCTAGAGATATAACCTCACCAGTAATCATTGAACCGTCATTAAGCTCATCTGTACCGAAGAGATATAAGCTTCCTCTATCGATTGCAGCTATAGGTGAGTTAAGAGCGTCTGTAAGAAGTCTTCCTTGTCCACTCATCTACATCGTATTTGATACAGTATCATCTTCCAACATAATTACAAAACCTGTCTGCACGTCCGATCTCATCAGCGTATCTTCTTCAGAAATACTGTAGCTATTTTATCTTTAATTACACTACCGTCTTTGTTTTGTTCAAAGCTGTACTCTTGTGTCTCATAGTCATCCTGACTCATCACCTCATTCTACTGTAAATGTCCAGTAATCATCTTTAAGCTCACCGTCTACATCAGTGAACCGTATTTTACTGCATTGCTTGCGGCTCTTATGTTTGTTGGTTACAATGAGTATCGTACACGTTCTCATCAAACAGGTATGCCTTACCGTTTCTCTTTGCTTTGACTGATCTGTACTGCTGCAGCGTACTTTCTTCCGTTAGCCCGAAGTACAGCCACATCATCATACTCACTGCGTTTCTCTGTCCAAGCTCTGAATATCCCAGTTCTCTCCTACCTGTGAATAAAGCAACCACGATCCGCATACATTGCCCCGTCATCACCAAGTAGTATTTCGCACTCTTAAACAGTTGTCATCTTCTACCGCATTGCCTCTGCATCGAAGAATCCGTAAGCATTACCTTCTTCATCAAAAGATATCTCTTTCCGTTAATTTCACAGTATATACTCTTCCGTCTTTGCCTGTACGCTTTTCCGTCGGCAAAGTAATACCATGCATCATTATCGTCGATATCTTTTGCAAAATCCAACTATTAGCAGCCATCCATCAGCATTCAAGTAGTAAATGCCATCGCCTATTGTAACCATGGAATCTTTAACTATATTACCGTCATCACCTAAATAGTACAATGATCACCCATTCTCCAAGCTTCAGATACCGGGTTATTTGCGCTATCAAGATATTTCCACTCTCCACTTGTGCTATCCCATCCTTCTGCATGTACAGTAGATGGAAACGCAAAAAAAAACACATAGCAGAAACTGTCAGTACTCCTATGCAACTAAATATGCTTCTCTTTTTCATATATCACCTCTATTTGTCTTTTCGTACAAAATAAAATCATTATCTTGTTATCCTCCATGAAATATAAAGAATCTAAAATCGTATTTTCCTTTGTAAACAAGAGTTTCCTACCTAGCCCAAGTAAGTTACCCTTGTTTTTATTCGCCAAATAAGGGTTTCTTACCTGCCAAGTAATCTGCCCTTGATTTCCATATCCTTTATTTTACTGTTTGCCCTCTTGCATGGCAAACCGCCCAATAAATTTAAAACAATCTTCTTAATAAAAGAATGCTTTTGCTTATATGAATCTAGCCCTTATCCATATAAACAAAGACTTATTTATTGCATTCTTGCTTTGCAAAAAATGAAATTTACCGATTAACCTACACCTCCTTATAACAATTAAATTTGATTTAAATCCTTACTATTCTACTCTATTTTTAGGTTTTTGGAACTATCAAATGATACATAGAAAATTATTTTCTTAAAGTTTTATTAAAATTACACTATCATATCCTTATGTCGTTTTATGCATTAAAAAGTCGTATGAATTTCAATCCGATTCACGACTTTTTTATCTCTATAATTCAGGCAGGAAAATAATATTTACACTGCCTGTCTTTTTCGTTTTCTATTATCTGGTATCTATATGGAAAAAGCTCTTTTATATTCTCACTTGTAAGCATCTGCCTCGGGTTCCGATTTTGAATACTTCCCTCTTTTTCATCAGTATGATTCTGTCACAGTAGGTAGCCGCAATATTAAGATCGTGAACACAGCAAAGCATGGTAAGCTTTTGTCTTTTTAATATATTCATTATCTGATACTGATATCCTATGTCCAAGTGATTGGTCGGTTCATCAAGTATTATAAGCGGTGCTTTTTGACTTAACGCTCTTGCAAGTAATGTTCTTTGTTTCTCACCTCCTGAAAGTGAAAGGAAATGTCTCTTTTCATAGCCTTCAAGTCCTACTTCCTTAAGATATTCAAGTACAATCTCCCTGTCCTCATCGCTGTCCCTGAAAACATTTTCTGATGTGCAAATCGTCCAAGCATTGCCATATCATATACCGTCATATCAAAATCCACAAGATTTTCCTGTTGCATCACTGACATTTTCTTTGCAGTCTTTTTGTTGGACATTTTAAAAATCTCTTCGCCGTCTATATATGCAGCACCGCTATCAGGATGTAGAACCTTATAGATATAAGAGTGTAGATTTACCGCAACCGTTCGGCCCGACTATCCCTACAAACTCGCCCTCTTTTAACACTATATCAATACCGTCTATTATAAGTTTTCCATCAATAGAATATGTATTACCCTTTGTTTCAAGTTTCATCATCCTTTTCCTCGGTTCTTGATTTTTCTGATCGAATACAGAAAGAAAAGGTGCACCGAAGAATGCCGATACAACTCCTATAGGTAACTCCTCAGGAGAAATAATTACTCTTGAAATCACATCCGCCAGCACTAAAAATGTGCCTCCCACCAATGTGGCGGCGGTATAAGTCTTGTATGCTTACTTCCCACTACGCTTCTTGTGATATGTGGAATTGTAAGTCCGACAAAGCCTATTACTCCGCTTATAGATACTATCGCACCTGTAAGCAATGTTGTTACCAAAATCATAATGAGCTTTAATCTGCCTGTATTTACACCAAGTGTAAGTGCAACATCATCGCCCAAAAAGCATGGCATCAAGCATCTTTCTTATTGCATATATCACGATAAAAGCATACAACAAATACAATGGCAACATGAGACAAGTCTTTCCCATGTTGAACCGCTTAGTGAACCCATCATCCAATACTGAGCGGTCTTTACCTTTATCCGATCCCGTTCTTTGCAGATAAATCATTATATTGGTCAAAGCTCCAAACATCGCCGCAACAGCTATACCTGCAAGAATAAGTTGTGTCGCTGTAACCTTATTTCTGATTTTTAGCTATTTGAAGTGCAATCACTATAGATATAACTGCTCCGATAAACGCACCCAATACAGTACCATACTGTCCGTAAAAAAACATTGAGCCGTACATAATCATAAATACGGCACCTGATGACGACCCTGTGAAATACCGAGGACATACGGATCTGCCAAGGTATTCTTTGTAAGTGCCTGCATCACAATACCGCAAAAGTGTAAGTCCGGCTCCTACAATAGAATGCGGTCAAAACTCTCGGAGTGCGGATATCCCAAATGATGAGACTCGATACTGTCATCCCATGTGGGTACTACTACTCTCCTACCGCTGATTTTTAGTTTGCCAAAAATCCTATAACATCACCAAACTTGATATCCACGCTGCCAAGTACGATTGAGACTGCAATGGATACAATCAGTGCTGCAATCATTATAAATATAAAAACAGATATGCACCGTTTTGACTCAAGCGGTAAAAAAATGCTTTTAAATTTTCATACTGTCTCCTAAAACAAGACTGCCACCAAAGTGACAGCCTCCAATCTAAAAACTTATTTGAATTTATCAGGATAGAACTGCTGCGCCATTATCTTTACCGCATTTGCAGAACCTGCAGATCCCTGCATATCCGAACAACAAGCACTGTAGATTCTTCCTTCCTTTACAGCACGAAGGTTCTTTGTAAACTCATTTTGTCTCAAGGAACTGCTTCTTTGCCTCGGTATCGTGATCATAGTCAAGTATAAGAATGACATCCGGATCTCTTGCAACAACCTCTTCCCATGAAGGTGTAGCCCAGCCCTTGTCTATATCATTAAATATTGAAAGACCGCCTGCAAGCTTTATCATATCTCCCGGTATTCCCTGACAAGCTGTAAAAGGTGCGTCCTCACCCGAGTCATATACAAAGACTGAAACCGGCTTTTTATAAACATCATCACCAAGTGTCTTCTTTACATCTTCTATAGTGTCTTTCATAGCCTGTACTTTCTGATTTGCAAGGTCTGTAACACCGAAGATATGTCCTAAAGTATCATAGTCCTTGTATACATCTTCCATGGTTGCCTTATCTGAACATGAGTATGGGAAATACGGAATAATATTATTCTTAAGACACCAGTCTACAGAGAAGTTGCTGTCTGAGAAAAGTGAATCCCAGCCTATCATAAAATCAGGCTTCAATGCAGAGAATCTGTTCCTTTGACGCCTTTACTTAAATTCTGACCGTCAGGAACTATCTTATTTCAACTTATCTCTTGCAGGGAAAATCATTTTACAGTATCAAGGCAAGCTCCTCTTGTGTATCCTGCGATACTGTCTTCAAGTCCGAGATCCAGAAAAAATCCACCATCTGGTCACCGTCTGCCACCACTCTCTTCGGTGCGGATGTAAATGTCTCTTCCATATTTTTGTCCGGCACCTGATCTCTCAAGATTTAACGTAATTGTATAAGGCTCATAAGCCTTATCACCTGACTATGCCTCATTGCTGACCTTCTCCACATCCTTTTTCTGCAGAGTACTGATCGCCTTTAGAACCGACTACTCTCTTTTTGAGAACTGCAAGCAGACATACTCACCGCTGTAATACAAAGTCCTGCCAAAAATCGCCAACTTTTTCATAAATACCTCTTCTTAGTAATGTTATTGTATCTTATGAATATCAATTCATAACATTTAGATATTCTAATATTTCCAATAAAAAAAGTCAATATGCAAAATTAAATTTTTAAGCAATATACCCATACCCCTATACTATATAAAAGTCAGAAAAATTCTATTTCAACTCCAAATTTTTTGCATTATACCAATGAAATCCGTTATCTTTACAATATTTTTCAATCTCTTGTAAAGTCACTATATCAGCTTTGTACTCCGTTAAAAACACCTTAAGTCCATCCATTTTTGCTTTATTCAAATATTGTATAAAATATTCACGGTCTTTAGCTGATTTTTTACCGTATTTTTTGTTCTCAAAGTCAATACTTGTAAATACACATTCCTGATTGACTCCGTCAAACATTTCCTTTGCATTTTTCATCTATACATTTGCTTACAAATGTATCTCCGCCGTTTATTATAGTATTAAGATTATACTTTCGAGCGCCTTTAGTATAGAACAAAGTCCGTCAAATATCTCTTCATTCTCAAACTGATAGTACACATCACAGTTATCTATAAAAAATCCATCAAAGCCTTTATCTGCTATATTTTTCCCAAGCTCATCTACTATAAGATTTTGCCATTCCTTATCAGAGACATCCATCCAATACTCATCTTCCCAGTTCTCATATGCACCAAGTGTTTTTTCTTTAAACTTATCATAGTATGGTCGATAGTTTTCCAAAGATCCTATATTAAGATAGGCATATATTTTTTTATTCTTCTCATGTAGTTTCTTTATATCATCTTTATTAAATTCTGTCGGTTCAAGTACAAGGACTTTGTAATCACTGAGCTTAATCCCCTCTTCTTTAGTCATACCCTATAAATACACCGTAATATTTTTCCTGTATAGAATCGGCTTTAGCAAAAGCAAAAAGAACAATACCGCAGATTACAGCCACAACGATCACCTTGAATTTTTTCATAGGAAAACTCCTTTCTATGTTGATACATCCTATTTATATCAATTATATATGTTTTTAAGCAAGTATATAATCTTACATAAAGTAAAATATACTTGACATAATGTAATAATAGAGTTATATTGATGATGTAAAACATATATGACATTTTGTCTGAAAGGAGTTTTTATGGAATATATTATGATTGGTTTATTTATTGTAGGTGTATTTGAAGTTTTAGCTTTTAATTCAAAAAAGTCAAAGGAAGAATATGATGAAAGACAGTTGGCTGTCAGAGGACGATGATATGCTTATGCATACTTTACCGTAATGATACTTTCAACTTTACATGTATTCACAAAAGATACTGTAGCATTACCTGTTTCAAATGATCTTATAAGTGTTATAATACTTTTTTTATATCAGGTATTGTGCTGAACACTTATATTGTTTTTAATGACGCCTACAACAGCTATAAAAATAATAATTATAAAAAGCACTTTATCCCCTATATCATTATATTTTTATTAAATGCCTACTACTTAATAAGGTCTGTAGCAGATCACACATTGTTTAAAGACGGAGTGTTACAGTTTAGAGAAGGCATAAATCTTATTGTGGCTGTTGCCTTTATTATTTTAATTTTAAACTTGGTAATAAAACTGGTGATAGACAAATGTAAAAAAGATGAGGAATAAGGGTAACTATGAAAAACCTTAAATTAAAATCCGCCAGAGCCGCTAAAGACCTCTCCCAACAGCAGCTTGCAGATCTGGTAGGTGTCAGCCGCCAAACAATAAATGCTATAGAAAAGGGAGACTACAATCCCACAATCCGCCTATGTCTATCCATCTGCCGCGCACTTGATAAGACTTTGGATGAATTGTTCTGGGAAGAAGAATAAGAGGGTGCTTGCCCTCTTATTTTTTCAACCTACTTCTTCGCCGAACTTAGATAATGTAATTTTCTTGTATGTATTAGATTTATCATCAGGGTGCGGTTCCAATCCGATAACGGTAATATCATTTTTTTCGGTCCATACACCCAAAAAAATCCTACCTGCTCTCAGGGTATTATTTTTCTAAATATGACTCCCACACCTTTAATCCGTATCTCTTTTGATAAAGAGTCTATCTCATGTGTTTGCAGACCCGGATATCTTGGATTTTTCCGACAATAATTTAAAGTGCTTTACCTATCTTTTTATATTGCTTTTCTTCATCCTTATTTGCAGTTTTATTCTTTTATCTTTGATGAGAGAGTCTTCCCAAAGACTTTTTCATCTCAGGTACACCTAATTTAATTTTTGTACATATCTCACCTTAGAACTCAGATAAGTCAGATTTCATCCGATGTAATTCCGGCTTTAATATTTTTCAACTGCTGTATCCATCATATGTAATGTATTCTCGGAAATTCTGAAAGGCTCTCTAAGTTCACGAGGCTCAAAGCAATATTGTTCCGTCTTCTTTCTCTTTCACATGGTAATACTCGAATATACATCCTCTTAAAGTAATTCTTTTCTTTGAATCTAACTTTGCATCATATTCTCTTACACTTGTATTCATAAGTTCCTCTAAAAACAAACGTTTAATTTGTGGGAATTCCCACCTGTGCCTATAGAATAACATTATAATAAAGTCCATGTCAATCTTCCCTACTACCTATTTTTATCTCCATCCTGCAAACAAATCCTGTATTCTCACCGTTAGTAAAATTTTACCTTCCATCTATGAAATGCTGCTACCTTCTTAACTATCTTTAGTCCAAGTCCATGTTTTTCCGACGCTTTTTAGTCTCAGCATATTCATTTTGATTAAGTCTTTGTAAAATTTCAGCCGGTACTCCGCTTCCGCTGTCTTCTATCTCCAAAAATATTTTCTTATTTTCTTTATATAGATTTATATAGATGTTGCATCCTTCAGGATTGTGACGAAAAGTATTATTTAAAAAGATTTATTACGGCTCTTTCAAATAATTCTTCATTTAATGAAACTTCATATTTTTGCAACTCATCATCTATGTCCAGTTCAAAAATCATACTTGAGACTGTGCATCAATATCAAGTGAATTTATCATATTACCCTACAATCTTTCTGATAAGTGTACTTAAACAAACCTTGCTTTTTCAAATCTTTTTGTACCGAAATCGAGCTTACTTGTAATATTTAAATTCTCTACCAATGCTCTGATACGAAGCCCCTGACTTTCAATAATCTCGGATTTTCTTTTTTTATTTCATCCATACTGTTTTCTTTAGAAATCATTTGTGCATTACCTAAAAATAACGGCAAGCGGTGTTCTGATATCATGAGAAACTCCGGCAATCCACTCCACCCTTTCTTCCTCAATTCTTCTTTGCCTTGCTTTATACATCCTTATCGAAACAAAGATAAACAAAATGATATTAAAAATAAATAATACAGGTGTTATCTCCAAGAATGTCAAAACATTTTGCATCATATTCAGAGTATATTTCCATATATCCGCATTCAACTTTCCGACTATAAGCAATCTGTCTTCACTGACTATATAAGTACGTACAGGATAGTCATCCAGATAATACCTTGTAAACTTAGCTACATCCTGTAAAGTATACTTTGATTTTTTTAAAGATTCAGGCATGTTTTCAGACCATGTAATATTTCCGGTACTATCAAGTAAAAAAGCAAATTCATTATTTTTTTGTAACTGTGTACTTTCTTCATCACTTAAAATATATTCACCACTATTATATGATAAGCTGTCTATTATTTCGCTTGCATCCGTATAGTTTATATCTGAGCTTTTGTACATCACAGCCATACAGATTATGAAATCCACAAACAATATGGCTATGGCAAAAACAAGTACCCACAGTATAAATTGCAATCTTCTCTCCAAGCTTTTTCTCATATTTTCTCCATCTTATATCCCAAACCTCTTACCGTCTTTAGAAAAATCGGTTTTGAAGGATCTTTTTCAATCTTTTCTCTTAAATGGCGCATATGTACAATTAAGGAATTTTCAAGTCCGAAGCTTCCGTCCGGCCAAAGCTCTTCACAAAGCATATCTGTAGTTACTATCCTACCTCTATTTCTATAAAGAATTGAAAATAATATAAGTTCTTTGGCTGTCAAGGTTATGACATATCCATTCTTTTTTACGATACCTCCCTCTATAGAAACTCTGCTTTCACCTAAAACAATATCTGAAGTGTTTTCATCAAGTGAATAACATCTTCTAAGTACCGCACCGATACGTAGTAACAATTCTTTTGGAAGGAAGGGTTTTGTTATGTAATCATCCGCTCCCAGTCCAAGACCATGGAGTCTGTCTTCATCCTCATCTCTTGCCGACAGGAAAGATTACAGGAAGTTTAGGAAATATGCCGACCCTTTTTAATTCCTCATAAAAATCAAATCCGTTGCCGTCCCCGAGCATTACATCAAGTAAAATAAGATGAATCTGAGTGCTGTCTATTTTTTCTCTTCCTTCTTTTAGATTATAGGCATATTCTATATCAGTATATCCGTCATTTTTTAAAATATCTCCTAAAACCTTTGATAATTCCGCTTCATCATCAATTATCAGTATTTTTACAATCTTTCTTTTCCATATATACTCCTAAATTGTTTTTGTTTTCTTATTATATCTTATTTGAGTAAAGTCGCTATATAAAAATACTTTTTCTTAATGTAAACATAATGTGGAGATAATCGGATCGTTAGAGTTCAGGTACTATATACTGTAACATAGGAGCAAATTGTTCTTATAATAAAACAAAGCTTACACTTGTTGTTCAAGCAGGCTTATACTATAATAATTCACTATAAATTTGCTCAAATTTTTAGGAGGAAAATCAATGAAAGTCTTATTTGTAAACGGCAGCAGTCACAAAAACAGTACTACAATGCAGGCTGTAAAAGAAATGCAAAAAGTATTCGAAAGCTCAAAATATAGAAACAGAGGTAATTCAGCTTGAAATAAGCCTATACAAGACTGTATTCAATGCGGATACTGTTATACACATGCCAAATGCGTATTTAATGACGATGTAAACGAGTTTATAGAAAAAGGCAAAGGAAGCCGACGGTTTTATCTTTACAACACCAGTATACTACGCTCACCCGTCAGGAAGAATACTTTCATTCCTTGATCGAGTCTTCTATGCGGCAGGAAGTATTGAAGAAAAATCCTTTTTAAGTTTAAACCCGGGAGCATCTGTTGCTGTAGCAAGAAGAGGCGGAACAACAGCATCTTTTGACGTACTCAATAAATACTTCAGTATTTCCGAGATGCGGTAGCCCAGGCTCAACCTATTGGAATATATCACATGGGGCAGTAGCTGAAGATGCCGCTAAAGACCTTGAAGGAATGCAAAAACAATGAGAAATCTTGCAACATGATTTGGATGATGAGAAGCTTTGCACTCGCAAAAGAACACGGTATCCCTTATCCTGATACTAAAAAGACGCACATACAAACTTCATAAGATAAAACCAAGCGATATGGGATATTCCATATCGTTTTTAGATTCAAGTTTAAACTCTTAATGTAATCATAATGTAGAGATAATCTTCATTTAATCTTCATTCATTATCCTCTCACATATCAAGCAAAAAAGGAGAAAAAAACAATGACTGAAACAATACTTGAAACAAAAAATTTAACTAAAAAGAATCGTGTACATGACTTATCCATGAGTGTACCTAAATCCTGTGTATACGGATTTCTTGGACCAAACGGAGCGGGAAAAAGTACTACATTGAAAATGATTTTAGGACTTATAAAGAAAGACTCGGGAGAGATTAAACTCTTTGGTGAAAAAGTTTCAAACAAGAATCTTTTAAATCTGCTTCATCAAACAGGTAGTCTTATAGAAAATCCCGGCGGATACCCTCATTTAACAGGACTTGAAAATATGCAAATCATAGCAAAGTTAAAAGGTGTCAAAGAAGCTGAAATAGAAAAAGCTCTGAAAACAGTAAGACTGTATGAACAAAGAGATAAAAAGCTTGCCGCTTATTCACTCGGTATGAAGCAAAGGCTCGGTATCGCTATGGCACTTCTCGGAGATCCGAAATTACTTATATTGGATGAGCCTACAAACGGTCTTGATCCTGCCGGAATAATGGAGATAAGAAAACTTATAACTTCCCTACCGAAAGAAAGAGATATAACTGTAATTATATCAAGCCACCTGCTTAATGAGATAGAACAAATGGCTGACTATGTGGGTATTATAAATCACGGTAAAATGCTGTACCAGGGAAAGCTGTCAAATCTTGAATCATCAGGTCAGAGTTTGGAGCAGATTTTCCTTAAGCTTACCGGAGAAAAGGAGTCATTATGAAACAAATAAGTTTAAACAAATCTCTATCCATTGAATTTACAAAAAAATAAATTCCTGATTTCCTTATTATTATTATTTATTGTAACAGGACTAAACTATTTCTACATCTCTTATGGAGATTTACCTAAAGGACAGGAATGGCAAATGATTTTCAGTTCGATTCCGTTTTTGAATACAATGTTGATTTCCATTATGATGTCGGTACTGGCAAGCAGATGTATCGATATAGAAAATAAAGGAAATATGTGGAATACTCTTCCAACACTGGAAAGCAGGAAAAACTCTTTTCTTCCAAACTTTTTATTTGGCCTAATACATATAGCTTTATTTTTGTTTCATACAGACAATAATGATTTTATATTTAGGTATTAAATTCATGATTGGTGGCGGATTCCCAATTTTTGCATTACTTCAGACCGAATTTGCAGAGATTATTTTCGGAATGATTATATTTCAGCTTCAATGTCTGCTGTCCTTGAAGTTCAGGAATCAATTTGCAGCACTTTTCAATCGCATTCGGAGGCACACTTGCAGGTTTTATTCATTGCTTTTTGTAAGTAAATCGGCACTTACTCCATGGTCTGTTCTGTTTTTCTTTAAGTACAGTTACTATGGATTATGACTCTGCTACAAGAAATATGCTGCTTTCATGGAATGCAATAGATATAAAAGCGATATTTATAAGCTTTTTATATTTCTTTGTTACATATAAGCTTAGTCTGTCGGTGTTTAATAATCCTGAAACAGGTAATTTTAAGATTGCTCATGTACATAGAATAAGCAAAAATGCTCATACTATATTACCTGCCGAACTTATCAAGATGAAGCGAAACCCTGTTTGGATTCCCTTTGCTTTGATTCCGTTAATTTCTGCCGGTATCGGTATTATAAACTTCTTTTCAAATCAAGGAGTGTTGTCATTTGACTGGGCGAATCTTTGGACACAGGAGTCATTGTTCTTAGGTTTGTTTTTCTTATCACCTTTAATTGCCATACTTGCAAGCCTTGATTTTCGTATGGAACATCTTGGAACCAACTGGAATATAATGCTTACATCAAGTTCACGATTCAAAGTATTAAAGGATAAATGACTTACCGTAGCTGTACAATGTCATCTATTTGTATGATATGGATTGCATTTATCTATATTGTTTCAGGAAAGATTATCGGAATTACAGGAAGCATACCGAAAGAATTCTATTTAAGAATCTTTGCAAGTATACTTTGTATCATTGCTGTTTCAAGCTTTCAGTGTATGCTTTCGCTGATAATACCGTCCTTTGCAATACCTGTAGGCCTTGCCTTTCTTGGAAAATATTTTAGGGCTTCTACTCACAGTAAAAGGATTTTTCTACGCAACACCGTTTTCAATGCTTATATACTCTATGGGCAGCTACAAATATAACCGGTGAAATAAATCTACCTGTTGTAATGATAACTTGTTTTACTTTATATTTTTATTTCTTTTTGCTATAGGGATTACTTTTATCTGAACAGAACTGATATAAAAAAACAGGGAGGTAGAGGGATATTTAACAAAAATACAGTCTTGATACTTATTGAGATTAAGGCTGTGTGTGTACTTTTATTCAAAAATAATAAACATAAAACAAATGACTATTCTGTTTGAATATTCGGTAAAATTCATCCGGTGTTACTGCGGAACTTCAGAATTTTTCAAAGTCTCTAATATTACAAGTAATAATATAGTCCGCTCCGATATCCTTCGCACGTTTATCTTGTAAGCAATCCTCAAAAATCCGAAAAAGAATTATTTTTCTATTGCATCAGTATTTCTGATTGTGGCAGATGCAACTGTAAAATCTCACATATATCTCTTAAACTCTGGCTTCTTTTACTTTCATCCCATTTCTAGTACACATACCAAATTGTAGTAATGTATGAAAGGCAATATACCCTATACATTCTCCTGCTGCACATAATCTAACAATATCTACAAGATTGTTGACTGTATAGCATCTCTGTTTGTCAGATAATTTAAGAGAACATTTGTATCAATCAACAATACCATACTTTTCATTCATTGCCTCCTCTCTTTCTTTATTAAAATCAATTTCTTTTTATTTTCTCTTCTTATCGCCTCTAATCTTTTCAAATGCTTCTATTTTTCTGTTATTATTATTGCTGATCCGCTGGAGGAGCTCGTGTATAATATAAGGAATACTTCTCTCTCAATGCAGTTCTTGTAAATGTCTCATAGAAAGCTTTCTGTAGTCTCGCCCCACTCATCAAGCATATTTCCAACTCTTTCATAAATTGAAATCTTCCAGTCCTGTCACTTGCCAGTCTTCCATAGATTTTCTCCTTTTCTTATTTTGACTCAATTATCTTCATTATTTGAATCAAATAGCGTAAATATACATTTCAAATTCCCAAAAATATTGTGCATATATTTTGTGTTTAATCAACTTTAATAATATACAATATAGACTAGGAGGACTTATATGAATAATACTATTATGTATAAAGGATATATAGGAAGCGTCAATTTTCTGAAGAAGACTGTATTTTCTTTGGAAAAGTTCTAGGTATAAGATCATTAATTTCTTACGGTGAAATGCTAAGAACTGTTAGATGATTTTCATGGTGCTGATGACTATCTTGATTTTGTAAGAATAAAGAAACTTTAAATAATTCTCCTGCTGCCAAGATAAACATATAAAATCTCCCCACATCAGATTTTTATCCGGTGTAGGTATAATCTTATTACTTTCTCAAATCAGATACATCAAATCCGCATCTATATATTCACCTTTATTTTTGAAAAGCAGGCATTTGTCCGATTTTACAAATCGAACTTTTATATAGGCTGATTCTCGAAAATTATCACTCCTTGTATCAAGGTTTATTATTTCTATTTCATTGTCTTTTGCAAAGAAATACATTTTCTAAAAGTGCTACCAATTCCGCTTCCCATTCCGATTTGGCAACACTGATGTAAGTTTGCCCTATGACTCATTCTGAGTTTCATACCGCTTATATTTACATCCGACTATATCATCATTTTCCATGCAAAATACATCACAATTCGGATCCGAATTAATTCTTTGATAAATTCTTTCTCTATCTCAGTGTATCTCCTATCCCTTCTTTACCGAAGCTTAGATTATCGGTTTGTTCACCTACAAGCTTTG
>BNJV01000054.1_pt1 | contig 43167 bp, 63 predicted proteins | sample 8540591 | NCBI WGS metagenome assembly BNJV01 (sample SAMD00202457, study PRJDB9452) | human saliva metagenome | host: Homo sapiens
TTCGCAAGTTTTCCTTTGGCTATCATAACGATATGTGCCTTTGCAAGACAATAGCGGGAAAAGCGCCCTTCTACTCAAGGACTATGCCTGAATTTAAGATTTTATCTCACATCAATACGCCGGACGATCTCGGACAGGTGAAGCTCGAAGACTTGCCGGCACTCTGTGAAGAACTACGCGAGGATATTGTTATGGTGCTCGCACAGTCCGGGCCATTTGGCTCGAGTCTGGGTGCAGTCGAATTGACAGTAGCTCTACCACTACGTCTTTACGCCGCCGTCTGATCGCATCGGTAGCGGGATGCGGGGCATCAGGCTTATGGACATAGATTCTCACCGGCCGTGGAGAAGCCTTTCCTTACGAACCGCAAGTGGCGGCATTCGCCTTTTCCTTCGCCCGAAAAGCCCTGCGATACTTTGCTTGTGGCCATACGCGCAGTCTGTATATCAGCGGCACTCGGTATGGCCGTCGCGGCGGTAAAAGAGGACGATCGCCGCTATCATATGCATCATCAAGCGATAGGGCGATGAGCGGCAGACTGGCCTTTTGAGGGACTGCTGCCGTCGGACACGCCGGAATAATCTGCTGATCATCCTCAGCGATGGCCGTATGAGCATCGACCGCAGTGCCGGGCGGTATGGGCTCGTTTCGCGCGATTGATGCGCGCAGAGTCTCGTGATACAGAGAAGAGGGTATTGCGATTCATATTTCGCCAGCGCTCGTCACGGATCAACAAAAACATCTTTGGGGATGGAATATCGCTATTTCAGATATTCAGACCAAGACTGGCATCATCCAACTGGTCGAAACGCTGCGCCAAATCAAGGAGATGAAAGGTTAAGCACTCCGCACTGACAAAGGGCAAGAGATAAACCTGCGGAACGAGCGCCGACGATTGCGCACCAGGCAAATTGACGCAAGAAAGCGGCAAACGGCAGAGCAGCGCAGCACAGCAAGCCCGAAGTTTCAGACGTGTTTGGAGCTTGCTACTCCGACACGCTGAATAAGCGAATCATCGGCGTCACGCCGACATTACTACAGGCTGCTCTGAACATTTGATGCGAAATACCGGGTAGGGCTTTGATATGGGCATCACCCGGAGATCATACTATGACGGTCTCGGCCGCTTTATCAGCGAAAGAGGGAATGCTACCCATACACGCTGCATCTTTTGCACAGCGGGCGTATGACAATATTATACACGATGACTGCTCAACTTGCCGGTAGTCTTGTGCTTGGATCGCGCGGGACTGGTCGGTGAGGACAGGCTACGCACCACAGTACTCGATTTGGCCTCGGTACTTGTTCCGAACTTTCGACGGTTAGCGCCTTATGATGGTCGCAGTGCGGCGCTTGATGTACACAGCGCAAACGCCGAACAAGGAACTTTTCGTAATTGGGTTATCCGCGAGTTGTGAATCGTTGCTCGATTGGCGTTGCCCGCTGGAGAAATCCATCGGGAAGGGACGGATGAGGCGGGAAAGGATCTGGCGAATGTCTCCAGACCTATACGCGCGTAGCGCGAATCGATCATGGAACTGGAAAGGAGACGCAGGCATCTGTGCATTACGACTTGCCGCTTCATGAAACCTCGATACACAGTACTGAACGAAATAGGCGAACGCTTTGATAAAATCGTCACCATCGAAGACAGCGCGCAGCGGAATGGGGACTGGCAATTTTAGAATATATGGGACAACAGCTGGTTCCACGCGTAAGCGCTTGACACCGGATCGTTTTAATGCCCACGGTAGCGGATGAACTCTATCGCCTCGTGGCTTGGACAAAAGACGGCATCAAAGCGGGCGGCAAAAACGCTCTGGCCGACCCTACGCTCACCAAAAGCGACAACTTCGACATGCGCCAAGCAAATTGGGCGAGATGACACGGTTTCATTGCAATAACGCTCTCTGAAAATGAAAATCATTAACCCGCGGCGCCGGCGCAATAGGCCGGCATTTGGCTAAACTCTTCACAAAAGAGCACCCACGACATAACTCTCTGTCGATGGGAATGGGGATAAATTTACTCAACATCGGAGCCAACTTCAGTTGCTTACGCTGCGCATCGCCAACTTCGCTCACCACGCTTGTGTGCGGAAATAAAGAAGCGGATGTTTATAGAAAGTGTGATGCCGGACGAGGCGCATAATATCATCAGAGCTGCATTTTGGCCAACCCGCTTGACGCCAAAGGGCCTTAACGCGTGGCAGATAACCGGAATACGCCCTTTGCAAAGGCAAGAGATATTTCAGAGCTGGGCATAGCTCTGTTTATCGAACAACTTGCCGGCGGAAATCATCCATATTAAAGCGAGGCTGGGTCCGTCAGTGGATGAAGTGCAGGACGGAGGCACTCACCAATCTGCGTATTGCGAAGATGCGCTGCTTAGACGTGCGCTGCGCGATCTTTGTGCGCCCGGTATGCCCTATCTTTGTCGCCATTAAACGCCACGGCGAGACGCTTATCCACGGCAACATTCTTGCGCTGTTTGGACGCTATTTATTTCATGGCGACGCAAAGTGTAACATGTTGCCGGAATAGCGGGAAAAACAGACTATCGGACCGTCAAGAGCGTCTTCTTCCTCGGCAGCGGAAAGACGACCGAGCGCCGCCGCGCCACATTTGCCGACTATATGCGGGCTGGAAAGTCTCTCTGAATCAGACATTCACCGCATCCGAGCAATTCGCTCGACGCTCAACAACACACGTTATGTTCATACATGGCGATGGGCGCGACGTGAGATCTGCTTGTTGAAGAAGGAGATTCACAATGCGGCAAAGCTTTTATGTGGCAGCTATCGGCAAAGCTCAGAGACCAGTGGCACTGGCCCGCCTTTGCCGCCAAACGCCCTCGGCGTTCGCAAAACCGTCGCCGTAGTTGAGAATTTCCGACTGCATGGCGATGGCCGAAAGCTGAACACTGGCCTCACTATAAATAAGCAGTGATGCCTCGCTGCGGGCCACATTTACCGCATTACTCTTGCGCAGACGTCACGACGGTGCGAGAACCTCACGGTTGCGGCCGCCGATGTCGCAGAGTGGTCGTCATCGAAGGATCTTAAAAGTGACGCGGCGTCCGGTTAAGGACCTCAAACACGCGAAGTGACGTTGGGCGGAATGGTCCGCAGCAAGGAAGGCGTCACTGATCGGCGGTAACACACTCTTGCAGACCGGCGATCGCGTTGTCGCATTTTGCCTCAGCGTTCGCTCGGCGATCAGAGAAATCTGTTCAATTGACGCCCGATTCGCGCGCAGCGGCATCGCAACCCGCGGCGGCATAGCTCCAACTCCGCGACGCGCCGCTCCTCATCTGCCGCCTGCCAGACGAATTCGAGACATACGCCCGCCATAGCCGCAAACAACAATACCCGATTATGAAGAAAGTTATATTGTGCCACTCGTCTTCGCTATCTGGTGGCGTAGTGCTCTCACACTGAGAAAGTTGTCAAAAGGATTAGACGCCCACACGCCTGTTTAGCCGGACTTCTTTTCAGCTTTCACGCTTTATCGTCTTCCTGATTTACCTACGAGGAGCCGCAACTTCGGACAACATTTCGCGCCGGCTGAAGCAGAAGTACGCGAACCCGACTTGATGCCCGCCTAGCTTTGCAGCCATCGAAAGCGAATTTGGCCCCCATCGTGCGAAAAATCGCCTTCAGCCACTACGCAGACGACATTGCAGCCAACGCCTTCGCCTTCGACGAATCACGCACCCACTTTGTGTTCAACGCCATAAAAATGACGACATCGAGCGAACAGATTTAGAATGTGGCGGAGAATATTACGTCAAGATTTGGCTCTATTGAGCGACCACGCCACCATGTAGCCTTCTCTCCTCAAACGGCCGCGCCGCCAAAGCGCTCAAAGACGAACTCGACCACATTTTCCCCGCCGGGAAGACGGCTTTAACACCGACCACGGCAAACTTTCACGCCCTCAAGCGCCCATTTATGACCAACATTGCCATCTTTGTCTCCGGCAGTGACCAATTGCGAAAAACATCATTCGCTATTTTCGAGACCCAAACGCGCCCGCGTCTCACTCGTGGTGAGCAATAAAATCGACGCTCACGCTTTAGTGAGGGCACACAAACCACGGCGTACCCACCGAAGTGTGGACAAAAGACCGATTCTCGATGCGGCAGCCACCATCGTAACTGCTTTCATCTTACAAGATCGACTTCATCGTCCTCTGCGGGCTTTTCTCCTGAAAAGTGCCCCGACTATCTAATCGTGGCCTACCCTCAGAAAAGTCATCAACGTTCATCCTGCCCTCCTGCCTCCACGGCGGAAAAGGAATGTATGGGCACCATGTTCACGAAGCTGTGAGCGCGATGGCGACACCGAAACCGGCATTACGATCCACTACGTCAACGAAGAGTTTGACGCCGGCAAGATTATCAAGCCCCGCGTGCCCGTGCTCCCCACCGACGATGTAGCGGCCATCGAGGCCAAGATTCACACCCTCGAGCAGCGCCATTTCCCGGAAGTAATCGACAGTATTTTACCCGAATAGGTCCGTACAATCTTTCAGAAGTTCACTGCCGGAAGCACAATACCCCGGCAGACTTCGACCAATTCCCCTCAGCGTACCCTTGCGTCAATAATCGCCGCGGCTGGTACGCTGTTCGATCAGTCACCACGAGCGGCGCTTCGTCTGATTTTCAATTGCGGCAACTTCATGTTTGTCAACTTCACCACGCACTATGTGGCTTTAAAAAGACAAAAGGCAAACCTCGGAGACACTTTTGCGGATGCCCGCTTCTTTTATGCCGTTTTTACAGTATTCGCCGACAAATAAAACAGAAATCAAAATACGACAACGATATGGTACGAAAGCATTGTTAATGATTCTCGATGGTTGGGGAATTGGCAACAAAGGCAAGGGCGATGTGATCTACAACACGCCGACGCCTTTCTCGACAAACTTAACGCGGAGTATCCTCACAGTCATTTGTTAGCAGTGGTGAAAACGTCGGACTTCCTGACGGACAAATGGGCAACTCGGAGGTGAGGCCATTTAAAACATAGGCAGGCAGCATCATCTGTCCAAGACCTTGTGAAGATCAATCGTGCAATTGCCGACGGCTCCATTCTAAAAACAAAGAAACTCGTTTCGGCTTATCAATACGCAAAAGAGAAAGGCTGCGGACTACATATTATGGGACTCGTCTCTAACGGCGGTGTGCATTCCGAATTGTCCCACTTATTCAAGCTCATCGACACTAGCCGGCACTTTACGGCGTCGGTAATAAAACTTACGTCCACTGCTTTCATGGACGGTCGCGATACGGATCCGCGCAGCGGAAAAAGGCTTTATCGAAAACTCGAAAAGGAATGCGACAAGCAGGGCGCACACGTGGTTACGATCATCGGCTCGTTTCTACGCGATGGACCGCGATAAGCGCTGGAACCGATTGAAGATTGCTTACGACAACCTCGTCAACGGCGAAGGACGTCAGGAAACGGATGGTGGCAGCGTCAGCAAGGCTACGACCGCTCGACGGAGGAAAACATGACACGGATGAGTTTATGGAACCCTTGGTTAACGCCAAAGTCGATGGGCGTATCGGGCCCAACGATGTCGTTATTTTTCTTCAATTATCGCAACGACCGCGCCAAGGAGTTGACCACCGTCCTCACGCAGCAAGATATGCGAAGAAGGTATGCAAAACCATACCGGGACTGCAATTCTATTGATGACAATCTTGCACGATGCATCGTTCAAAAAGGCGTCCACATTCTCTTCCCCAAAGAGAACGTGCAAAATACGCTCGGCGAATATCTGAGGCAGCCTGGGCTTTCGAAGCACTCCACACGGCCGAGACGGAGAAATATGCCCAGTCACGTTCTTCTAATGGCGGACGCGAAACGCCCTATGAAGGTGAGACCGCATACTCGTAGCCTCTCCGAAAGTAGCAACCTACGATTTGAAGCCCGAAATGAGTGCTTTCGAGGGTAAAGATAAGCTCGTCGAAGCCATTCGCACAAACACGACTTCATCGTTGTCAACTTGCCAACGGCGATATGGTCGGTCACACGGTCTACGAAGCCATCGAGAAGGCCGTGAAAGCCATCGACCAGTGCGTGGAACGAGGTCGGACGGCTGCCAACGAAACCGACTACGAGACGATTATCATCGCTGACCACGGCAACGCCGACAACGCAATCAATCCGGACGGCTCGCCCAATACGGCCCACTCGCTCAACCCCGTGCCTTTCATTTTACGTCACGGCAAATAGGGTCGCGAAGGTGAAAGATGGCGTCTTGGCCGATGTAGCGCCGAGCATCTTGCACATCCTTGGCCTGCCGCAGCCCAAGGAAATGACCGGCCACGACTTGATCGAAGATTAAGCAATTTCTTTTTCATTATTTTGATGTCTCCGCTTGCCCATTCTCTTTGGGCGGGCGCGGAGTTTTTGTATCTTGGCTATCGGTCGGCCTGTTTCGCGCCCTGCAAGTGCCATCGGTCCGCGCAGGCCTCTCCACGCTGACTTTCCGCCCTATCGCCGGACGTTTTGCGCAATGTCCGCCTCGCGCGCCGGATGCTTCGCAGGTCGTAGCAGCTTTCATTTTTTAGGGAGTCAACAGCACGCATTATGTATCCACGCAAAACCCGAAAAGGTCTTGCGCTCCCGTTGCACGATGGAGTACCTCGTTCTCACTTCTGAGGTTTTTCATCGTGATAAAAAGGTCTGCGCTCGTGATAAAGGTCTGCGCTCACGAGCGTAAGTGCTTTTCATCGTGAGCGTAAAGGTAAAAGCCGGGATAGCGACCATCGCCGACCGGCTTTTACGCGTTCACAATGGGTGAAAGTATCTCAAAATAGACAGACAGGCCGATAAAGCACAAGTCTTGCGGACCCTATCTGCCAATCTGAATCGAGAGGGAAAAGGGTGGAAGCATCACATCAAAAAGTAAAGCGGCTACGTTCAGTGCCGTTTTACGCAGAAAACAGGATGTAAGATCAGGTGTTGGTCCATCGCCTTTAAGACGCTTGCCCACTGCGAAGCAAACGCTTGCCGAGATAGCGCACGGGATAGCGCACGAGAGAAAACCTACGGCGATGACGGTGAAAAAGATCACCAAAAATGTCTTCAGCGCTCACGCTGACGGGATAGGCATCGACGATGAAGCTGCCGGCCGTTGTACCGAGACGCAGCAAACCGTATTCTTGCTGTAAAGAAACAGAGTAACAATCCTAAAAAGCAGGCCGATGAGCGCGCCGAGTACCGTAATGAGTCGACCCTCAAAAAGGAAGATGCGCAAAACGTCTTTATCCGTTGCGCCAAGATGGCGAAGCGTGGCCACGTCATCGCGCTTGTCGATAATCAGCATCAGAGACTACCGATAATATTGAAGCAGGCCACAAGCGCAATGAAGGTCAGGAAGAAGAAGGCAAAGAGTTTTTTCGATCTTCATAACGTTGAAAGTGCCCTCTGCTGCTCGTAGCGGTCCATTACTTTGAATGATGAGCCGGCCAACTTTTTGCAGTCGTTCTTTGACATCAGTCTCGTCTGCTCCCGACTTCAATTTGAGTTCTAAACCGGAGATACAGCCTTGCTTCTCAAAAAGCGTCTGCGCAAAGGAGAGGACAAACATCTAATTGTTGTCGTATTTTGACTGGTAAACTTGGGAAGCAGAGGTTCGAACTCTGAAGGGTTCCGACGTTAATATTCTCGGCGGGATTCAGCAGGTTGATTTGCTCGCCCTTGCGCGGGACGCAGATTTCCACCTCGCCGAAATTGAGTCCGCCAAAGCGAATTGGCCAGACCGAAACCGGGGACGCCGTAGTGAGATTGGCGCGCTGAAGTTCAAAATCTCCCTTGCCGTAGAGAATTTGCCGAATGCCCGTAACGTCAGCATAAGCGCTCATCGATGCCTTTTTAGGCGAATGACCGTCGGACGCCCTTTGAAGAGAATCAGGGCATCATCTTCGAGCGTGGCCGAAAAAAGGCGGCCACAGCCGGATCTTTACGGATGGCATCCAGATGCGGATCATCAGCCGCCGCCACGCTTCCCTTCATGGGCACAACTTCGAGCTGCGGATCAATATTCGTAAACAAGCCGCCGATTAAGTCGTGAAAAGCCGTTGAAACCCGAGGTACGCAAACCATCGCCATCGTGGCGAGCGCCACACCCCGACGGCGATACTCGAAATGATGTTGATGGCGTTGTGTCTCTTTTTAGAAAGAGATAACGACGGGCGATAAAGAAGGGGAAATTCATAGTGCGTGGCGCGCAGGCTTATTGCTTGAGCAGTTCGTCGATGTGTGTTCGATATAATCGAGGCGAATCGTCGATGAAGAATTTCAATTCGGGGATGATGCGCAACTGATGGCGCACGCGCTTACGCAGTTCGAAGCGCACCGTCTTTACGTTGGCGTTGATGTTGGCCACGATTTCTTCACCTTTTCTGAAGGAAAAACGCTCAAATATCCGCGGCAAACGCTCAGATCCGGAGAAATCCGGACGCGACTCACACTGACGAGCGTACACCGGGCGCTTGCTGCGTCTGGCGCTGCAGCATATCGCTCAATTCTTTTCTGGATCAATCGCTCTATTTTTGCTGTCTGGTCGTTTCCATATTTATCTTCGTGCTATTTTGCCACAAGATAAAAACAGAAAAACAGACATACGAAAGATTATCTGCTTTATACGGCTTCTTTTGTTGCGAAACGGAGACGAAAGTACCAAAAGAGCCGCCTCGCCGCGTGCGATGATCGCGCACGCGGCAGGGCCTATTGATGATAGATACAGACTTGAGCGACGCGGCGCAAAGGCCGCTGCGCCCGAATCAAGGCGACAGAAAAACCAACAGGGCTGCGGTGACGCCGGTCAGACGTATTTTTCGCCCAAGACGATTTCGGCTGTCTTAAAAAGCTTCTTGACCAATTCGTGGTCGTCGTTACGGGGCAGATGACGAGCACATCGCCGTGCTCGGCTAATCAGATAGCCGTCGAGCCCGCGAATAACGGCGCGCTTTTCAGGCGGAAGAGAGACGGATGCCCTGACTGCCGGCGAAAAAGACTTGCGGGTCGCCCAAGACGGCATTGCCGTCGACATCTTTATCTTGCAGCGGTGCAAAACTCGAGGCCAACTACCGATGTCGGCCCAACCAAAACGGCACGCCTGCACAGGACGATGCTCGCATTTATCTAGAGACTACGAGGTCAATAGAGCGGTGATAATTGGTCGGGATAGAATTGACGAACGAGGCGAATCTCGCCTTTCTTGCGGTAAGCGTGGGGCCTTCTTTTTGATGAGGGCGTCGATTTCAGGCATCAAGGTATGGAGTGTCTGCACGATGGTACCGGCATTCAAAGATAAAGTCCGTATTCCAAAAGAAACTCGCCTGGTCGACAAATTTTTGGGCATATTCGAGGTCAGGCTTCTCGGTAAACGACTTGACGGCATAGAGATCTTGGCACGGCTTCTCGTCGCCCTACGGATATAGCCATAGGCCGAATTGGCGCACTGAGCTTTTTACGCCCATCGCCAGCATCGCATCGTGGTTGGCGACAAAGGCTAAACCGGCCTCCATCTCGCTGATGAAAGTGGCTTCATCGCTAATAGGTTGGTCGCAGGGCGTAACTCAAAAATGTTGGCCTTCGGATCCGCAGCGGCAAAATGTGTAAAGAGGCCCAGACCAATAGCCGGAGCGGTAGAGAGTTGGACGGGTTCCGAGAGAATATTGTCAGGACTAATGTCGGGCAACTGCTCTTTGACCATCTCTTCATAGCCAAAAAAAGTGGAGATATAAATGTTTTCTGTCGGTATAAATCGAGCTATGCGCTCGTAAGTCTGTGTGAGCAAGGTCTTTCCCGTGCCATCGAGAAACTGCTTCAGTTTTGCTCCTTCGACTAAGCAGCCAGAGCCGCTTTCCCACTCCGCCGGCAAGGAGGATACAATAGTTATGACGTTTTTCCATATGCGTATGACGATCTCTGGTTTTGATTCTGCCGCTAATTTAATTGTTTTGCAAAGAATGAGCAACTATTTTCTGTGGCTTTCGTCTGAAAACAGCAAAAATAAAGATTTTCGGGGTGCGGATGCAGATTTAGGGCACGCGAAGTGCCGCTTACGCCTCACGCATATTTGACCAACACCGCCAAGAGCTACAGGGGTCGCTCTGATCCTCGAAATGAGGGTACACATATATATATAGCAGACTATAAAAGGGGCGAACAGGAAAAATTTTGAAGCATTGCGCGAGGCTTTCAGTCGAACCTTGCCGAGCGCGGCATCGCACTCGGCCGGACGGCATTTGGATAGCGTGGCATCGAGGGTAAATCAGCGCAGCAGGATGTCGCTTTGTAGCGGAGAAAAATCTGTTTCGCTCGATAGTATGCCCGAGCAAACCATCGTTTGTAGCCGCCAAACCATCGTTTATCCCCGACAAATAATGGTTTGCTCGCATCAAACGAAACGCATTGCTGACCCGCGCCGCCACGCCGCCTTGACCGACAGAAAGAGAGAGACATCGGGTCTTAACTATACCTCCAAAGCAACACCGCTTCAAGGGTGCGTATTATGTAAGCGGCGCGCCCGAGTTGTAAAGACTTGAAGCGCGGCATTGCGTGAATAAAACGGCGCCTAAAAGGCCGGAAGCGAAACAAAGCAATAAGAATACTTATGATCTATTGAGATAAGACTTTGCCGGGTGATTTGTTTGACTAATAAATTTATAAATCAAAATTTTTCCGACAGAATAAAGCTGATCAGCATCAACAAAATTAAACATTTGAAGAAAACAACGAATCGGCCAAAAAGGGAGAACAAGAAATTGCTTTACCACAAATAAGCAGAAAATGTGCAAGATGGCAGTAAAATAATCATTTGAGACACTTTGATATCAGCTAAATTACGAGACACGAATAGCAATATTAAGTAAAAATGGGCGCATTGCCGAAGTTGATAGTTGTCCTTTTGTTACTATAAAAGAACCGATGCACTGAAATATTTTTGAGAAATGGTTTGTGCAAATAGGGTGCATATTTGCACCCTTGTTGGAGACGAAGAACACAGTTAATCCTTTACAGGGTAAAATATTATGGATATAAAAATGCTTTCACAGGTACGCTCGAATCAGGATATTCTTGATTCAGATCACACCTTCAGAGACAGGAACGCTGCAGTTGATCTGGAAAGCAGCGTCGCTTTCCAATTCGGGGAGCAAATCAAAAAGTAATCACAGACGCTTACCGACTTGGGCGTAGACAACGCACTGGTTAAAGCAACTGACAAAGGGCCTTGGATTTGCACTGAATCCGCGCTCGTGTGACGGCGGCGGCGGTACGCGCGCCACAGGCAAGGACGTATGGGCTTAATGCCGAAAACAAAACATCTATTAGAGGAATACTATGCAACGACTAAGAGAGAACTATGATGTTCGTCCGGAAATAATCCGGGAATGATGCGGGATGCTTTTTATCTACGGCCCCTGACTCAATCTCATGCTGGACCTTGAAGACTCGGTTACGTATGGCCGAAAAGATGCGGCCTCGCCTGTTGGTACATAATGCACTGAAAAACAATCGATTACGGCAACACGGAAATGGTTGTGCGTATCAACCCACTCAATCACGGCTTATGGAAAGAAAGACGTTGAGGCTGTCGTAAAAAGCCGGCGTCCACGTGATCCGTATGCCGAAAACGGAAACAGCTGAAGAGGTACGCGAGTGGGAGAACGCGAAATAGAGCGCGTAGAGAAAGAAATCGGCTGCCTCGGCCGCACCAAAAATCATAGTCGCTATTGAAAGTACGCTCGGTATCGTAAATGCTTACGAGATTGCCGTGGCTTCAGAGCGCATGATGGGTGTCGCCCTTGGCGCGAAGACTACTGCGCAAACTTGAAGACGCAACGCTCGCCGGAAGGAACGGAGTTGCTCTTCGCTCGCCAACAAATCGTCGTGGCTGCTCGCGCAGCCGGCATCGACGCGCTCGATGCAGTCTACTCTAGCTTGAACGATATGGAAACTTTCCGCAAGGAGGTAGAGTTGATCGAAGCAATTGGGCTTCGACGGTAAATCAATCATCAATCCTCGTCAGATTGAAATCGTCAACGAAGTATTTGCTCCGACGGAAAAAGCGATTGAAAAGGCTAAAACGATTATTGCTGCCATTAAAGAAGCTGAAAAGCGCGGTAGCGGCGTAATTGCCGTAAACGGTAAAATGGTGGACCGCCCTGTAGTAATCAGAGCACAACGTACTATTGACTTGGCCCTCGCGTCAGGCATAATTTCTAAGGAGGGATTTACAATGAATAAGATAAACGACAGAGCTGCTATGATCGAGGCGGCAGCTGCCAAAATGGGCAAAACATTTGTTGATGATCTGTAAGAAAGTCGGCACGCCTCGCTTAGAATATCGAGACTTGTTCGAAAGTCGTTACGCTGGAGGAAGCTATCCGCCAAAGCGGCTTGAAAGATGGAATGACCACTCTTTCCACCACCACTTCCGCGGTGGCGATAAGGTGGTTAACATGGTCGTAGCTAAACTGGCTGAGATGGGCTTCAGGAATCTGCACATCGCAGCATCAAAGCTTGCAGGACGTACACAAACCTTTGATCGAACATATTCGCAACGGCGTAGTCAATCGCTTGTCGACTTCAGGTCTTCGCGGCGAATTGGCCAATGAGATTTCACACGGCTTGATGGATGAGCCCGTCGTATTCCGCTCTCACGGCGACCGTGCGAAGTGCCATCAAACGCGGCGACTTGCACGATGACGTAGCTTTCCTCGAGCGCTTCTTCTTGCGACCCGTTGGGAAATGCTGCCGGCTATTCTCGCTCTGAGAATCCGAAATCTATTTGCGGTTCACTCGGCTATGCGCTTCCTGATGCTGAATATGCAGATAAGGTTGTGATCATAACGGACGACCTCGTAGACTATCCGAATACGCCCTAATTCTATTTCAGAACATAAGGTAGACTTCGTTGTAGAGGTAGAATCAGTGGGCGACTCTTTCAAAGATCGCTTCCGGCGCTATTCGCGATACGAAGAACCCACGCGACATCCTTTTGGCACAACAAGCTGCGAAGGTAATCATCAATAGTGGCTACTTCAAAGATGGCTTCTCTATCCAGACGGGTTCCGGCGGTGCATCTTTGGCTGCTGTGAAGTTTATCCGCGAAAGTATGATCGAAAAAGGCATCAAAGCCAGCTATGCGCTCGGTGGTATTACGGCTCATATGGTTAAGATGCACGAAGAGGGACTCATCAAGCGCTTGATCGACGTGCAATCTTTTCGATAAGGTTGCCGCTGAATCAGTGAAAAACAATGAATTCCACAAGGAAGTTTCGGCTTCTGAATATGCCGCAGCTGACGAGCAAGGCTCTGCAACGCACTATTTGGATATCGTGATCCTTTCTGCTTTGGAGGTGAGACGTTGACTTTTAATGTGAACGTGCTTTGTAGGTAGCGATGGTATCATCCGTGGTGCTATCGGCGGTCACCCTGATACGGCTGCTGACTCTGCTCTATCTATTATTGTATGCCCTTGCTCCACGGAAGAATCCCGTGTGTGGTTGATAAGGTGACTACTTTGATTACGCCGGGTGCTACGGTTGACGTTGTCGTAACGGAATACGGCATCGCCGTTAATCCGCGCCGTCCGGAAGTGGCAGAGCGCCTTCGTGCTGCCGGCTTGAAGATTGTTGATTTGAACGATTTGAAAGAACGCGCAGAAAAGATCATTGGCCAACCCGCTGAGTTGCCGTTTGGCGAGAAAGTGGTTGGCGTTGTGATGTATCGTGACAACACGGTACTCGACGTGATCCGTATATACAGGGATAAAGTTATCGCTTTATGGGAGTTACGCTTGACCAACTTCTGGCCAGCCGCGAAAATAGATGGGCAAAACAGCAAGCATTGCTGCAGGAAAACCCTTTAGCGACGCTTGTGTGCCTGACGGTCATTATGCCGGGAAGTGTGAAGCGTAATTCCCAATCTCTCATTGTAGCGCGAGCTGCCCTCGAAGCTGTGCGAACGGCTTTTGGCGAGCGTCTCCTTCAGATGGAAGAGCTTGATTTGGAAACCGGCTACGAAGCTTATCTGCTGGTCTCCCTCTCGATTCCCGAAGCGAAGGCGATAGCTTGCAATGTAGAAGAACAGCATCCACTCGGACGATTGTTTGATGTAGATGTAATTCAAAGGACGGAGCACCCGCCTCGCGCAAAAACGATCGGAAGAGTTCCCCGTCGCTGCCTACTTTGCGATCGTGATGCACGCTATCGGCTGCGTAATCACAGCCATACGCAAGAAGAAATACACAAACGTATAGACCAACTTGTCGCAGACCATGTCCAACGACTTTTGAAATACAAAGTTACCCTTTAACCGTTCGCACTAAAACCGCGAGGCGCGTTACGGCTTTTCCTCGCTGCCAACGGGCTGCGCTTGGATGCGTTGGACTATTATGCCGTAGTGACAGCAGTTGGCGACGATCAGATTCTTGCCGGAGGCGGATTGGACAAAGACATAATTAAATGTATTGCCGTGAGCGATACTTTTAAGGGACGAAGGCATTAGCGCTACGCTCGTGTCGCACCTGATGAGTATTGCGATGAGCGAGGCAATATGAGGCGGTTGAAGTCTTTACCAAGCCTTTCTAATCAAAGATCTTTGAGAGCCTCGGCTTCCATTTGCTGGCCGAAGCTCCCAAAGCTGTTTTTACTCGAGAACGGCATTGAGCGGTTGGCTTACGTATGAGCGCTATCTAAAGAGCCTTCGACGCGAAGGCAGAGTCGGGCCTCATCGTGATGAACGCCAACCTTTCACACGCGGACACCGCTTTCCTCATTTCCCAAGCAGCTCGCCAAGTCGACACGCTCTTTTATAATTCCGTCAAAGAGGATCGCTCCGAATTCTCTTACGCAGGCGCAAAGCGATGCTCGAAGCGGGCTGCAGCGACTTAGAGAATGTGATCGTTTGCGAAGGTGGCGACCATCGCATATCCGCAGCGACGTTCCCCCATATTTCCTCAAAGAACTTGATGAAGCTGCCACAACGCAGATGAGCTTAGATCTCAGTCTGTTTGCAAAGCGCATAGCACCCGCCTTGGGAGCAAAAATCCGCTTTGTAGGGGTGAGCCGCTTGACGCAATGACGCAACGCTACAACGAACTGATGCACGAGCTTCTCCCGCGAGGGCATTTCAGTCGTAGAAATAGCGCGTTTAAGCGAAGAGGATCGAGGCCATTAGCGCCTCAGCGGTGCGCGCAGCATTAGACGAAGGAAAAATTTTCCAAAGCAGCGCCAAAAGCTTTTCCCACAACGATACCTTACTTGCTGGCCAAACTCGCAACGATGGCCCTGCAAAGCAGGTGGATACAAGTCCGAAGCCCGGTTTAGTAGATACGATTGATGCCGGCGCTCACCAAGATATGGACTACAACTTATCGTGTGAAGCATTCGAGCGCTCCATCCCCATTTCGTAGCCCTTGCTCCGCTGGGGTATCAAGAAAAGCTGCCCACGTCTGAAGAGATTCGCCGCTTGGGCTTGGAAGCCGAGCGTGAAATGCTTTGGCCACAGACAACGTTAACACGCACAAAGGTGCCTCTCTTTGCCCATGGGCCCTCGTGCTGATTGCGGCCGCACACCGATTATTATATACGATGGTGTCATTCAAAGAACAACCCCTGCGCGCAGACATCTGCCGTTTAGCTGCCGACTTCCCCGCTCCGCAAGGCACACTACGGCGACGCTGTTCGCCGACAGTATAACGTTGGCGGCGCATTAGCCCAAGCAGCAGCCGGCTATACCGACTTGTTTGCCGACTGGTTGCCATACCTACGCCAATTAAAGGGCGACACTTTTGCAGCCCACAAAACCCTATTATATATAATGACCACGCTCGACGATACCAACATACTCCACCGCAAGGGAGCGCAAGTAGCGTTCGAGGTCAAAGAAGCCCGAGCGTTGCTGAGCAACTCTCCGAGGCTGCTTTAATCAAAGCTCAATCAGCGATATATAAAAAGAAAATATCTCTCCGGGCGGCAGTGCTGATATACTTTCACTCACTTTTCTGCTCAACGCGATATTATCCCTAAATCAACATAATATTTCAAATTACTACTCATCGGTAGAACTAATTAAAGAAGGAGTTTATCTACTCAACGGTTCTGAATTTGCAAAAAGATGCAAAAGGGTCTTCCCACGCCCGATGAAGCAAGGGAAAATACCATCACTTACAGCATCCTGCGTGCACACGATGTAGATGGAAGTAAGGGTAATAAAATGCGATTAGATTCGACGCAATGATGTCCCACGACATCACTCACGTCAGTATCATACAAACGGCGCGCGCCAGCGGTTTGAGAAAATTCCCCATCCCTTACGCGATGACCAACTGCTACAACTTTTGTGCGCCGTAGGTGGCACAATCAACGAAGACGACCACATTTTCGGCCTCTCTGCAGCAAAGAAGTATGGCGGCATCTACGTTCCCGCTAACGTTGCCGTAATCCACCAGTTTGCACGCGAAGCAATGGTAAAGTGCGGCAATATGATCTTAGGATCTGACAGCCACACGCGCTACGGTTCGCTCGGTAATATGGGCGTCGGTGAAGGCGGCGGTGAGCTCGTGAAGCAGCTCCTTTGCAACACTTGGGACATCAACGCACCCGAAGTAGTTTTGGTTTGGCTCGAAGGCGCTCCCCGCAAGGGTGTAGGTCCTCACGACGTTGCCATCTCTTTGGTAAAGGCTGTGTTTGAGAACGGCTTTGTGAAAAACAAAGTGCTCGAATTTGCAGGCCCCGGCGTGAAGAATCTGCCGATCGACTTCCGTAACGGTATCGACATTATGACGACCGAGACTACTTGTCTCTTCTATCTGGATCACAGACGAGAGTTAAGAAGCACTACGACACACACCGTCGCGGCGAGTTCTACAAAGAATTGCGTCCGGGCGACGTAGCATATTACGACTCAATGATTCGCATTGACCTCTCGAAGCAAGAATCAATGATCGCATTGCCTTATCACCCCTCCAACGCCGTATCTATCCACGAACTCCAAGCCAACCCCGAGGCTGTCTTGCGCGCCGTAGAAGAAGATACCCACAAGCGTTATGGCGATAAAGTACAAATCGATCTCGTTAGCAAAGTGAAGAACGGCAAGATGGTAGCCGACCAGGCATCATCGCAGGTTGCGCCGGCGGTACGTACGACAACCTCGCAGAAGCAGCAGCTATTATGCGCAACGTCAGTCGGCAACGACTACTTCACCATCGTCCGCTTATCCCCAATCTGTACCCGTTTACCTCGCTACGACTCGTAACCACATTGCAGAAGTATTGCTCGAAGCAGGCGTTATCATCAAGCCCGCATTCTGCGGTCCTTGCTTCGGCGCAGGCGACGTTCCGTCCAACAACGGTTTTCAGCATTCGCCACACGACGCGTAACTTCCCCAACCGCGAAGGTTCTAAACCCGGCCAAGGCCAGATCTCGCTCGTGGCATTGATGGACGCACGCTCTATCGCCGCAACGGCAGCTAATGGCGGTGTAATCACGGCAGCTACTGACGTTGAATACACCAACGACTACAAGCCTTACGCTTTCGATCCCACCGTTTACGAGCACCGTATCTACAACGGCTTTCGGCAAGGCAGACGCTCAGCAAGAGTTACGCTACGGTCCTAACATCAAAGACTGGCCTAAGATGTATCCGATGGCAGAAAATATGCTCGTAGAGTTGGCAGCCGTTATCCACGACCCCGTTACTACGACCGACGAGTTGATCCCTCCGGCGAAACGTCAAGCTACCGCTCCAACCCGTTGAAACTTTCTGAGTTCGCCCCTCTCGCCGCGTACCCGAGTACGTAGGATTGAGCAAGCGCATCCAGAGCGAAGATCTCGAGCGCCGCGCAGGCAAGACACCCGCCAACGTTCTCGAAGCATTGAAGAAAGTAGGCGCTTCTGCCGACAACACTTCATTCGGCTCTTGCGTATTTGCTAATCGTCCCGGCGATGGTTCAGCACGCGAGCAAGCAGCTTCTTGCCAGAAAGTATTAGGTGGCGACGCAAACATCTGCTACGAATACGCTACGAAGCGCTACCGCAGCAACTGTATCAACTGGGGTATCGTGCCGTTCACGATCGCTAAAGAAACGCCGTTCGATTACAAAGCAGGCGATATGGTATTCATTCCCGGCATCCGCGAAAGCAATCCCTCTCAGGTAAAGAAGAAATCGATGCACAAGTCATCACGGCTGAGGGCGTAACCCCGATCCACCTCTTCTTCACCAACCTGACGGCCGACGAACGCGACATCTTGGCGCAAGGCTGTCTGATGAATTACTACGCAGCACAACGCAAGAAATAATTTTTATCAATTTAACCCATAAGCATTCATTATGAAAAATTCAGATGACCACCCATTGGTAGAGATGGATGGTGATGAAATGACGAGAATCCTTTGGAAGATGATCAAGGACGAACTGATCCTTCCTTTCGTTGACCTCAAAGCAGAATACTACGACTTAGGGTTTTGCCTTACCGCGATGAAACGCGCGACAAGTAACTTTCGATTCTGCTGAAGCAACGAAGAAGTACAGCGTAGCTGTAAGCGTGCGCTACCATCACGCCAAACCACCAGCGTATGGACGAATACAAGCTCCACGAAATGTGGAAGAGCCCCAACGGAACCATCCGTTCTATGCTCGATGGTACTGTATTCGTGCACCCATCACGATCCCTTCCATCAAGCCTGCAGTGAAGAGCTGGGAGAAGCCGATCACGATCGCTCGTCACGCATATGGCGACGTTTACAAAGGCGTGAAATCCGTAACGAAGAAGAAGGCACAGCTAAGCTCGTATTCGAAGGCAAAAGCGGCAAGAAAAGAAGAAGTCGTTATCCACGAATTCAAAGGCCCCGGCATCATCCAGGGTATGCACAACACGGATAAATCAATCCGCTCTTTCGCACACTCTTGCTTCAAGTATGCTTTTGGACACCAACCAAGACCTCTGGTTCTCTACGAAGGATACTATTTCTAAAAGTATGACGCACAATTCCGCATCGTCTTCGAAGAAGTATTCCAAGAGTACAAAGAAGAATTCGACAAGCGCGGCTTAGAGTACTTCTACACCTTGATCGACGACGCTGTTGCACGCGTAATCCGCAGCAAGGGTGGCTACATCTGGGCTTGTAAGAACTATGATGGCGACGTGATGAGCGACATGGTATCTACCGCATTCGGCTCTCTCGCTATGATGACCAGCGTACTCGTTAGTCCGGACGGAAAAATACGAATACGAAGCTGCTCACGGCACCGTAACGCGCCACTATTACAAGCACCTCGCCGGTGAAGAAACTTCTACGAACCCGATGGCTACTATCTTCGCTTGGAGCGGCGCATTCTCGCAAGCGCGGTGAGCTCGACAACCTCCCCGAGTTGGTAAAATATGCTAACGAGCTTGAAGCAGCTTGCTTCGATACGCTCAACGAAGGTATCGTTACGAAGGACCTCGTTAACTTGATGGAAGGCATCACGCCGACTGCTGTTAACTCAGAGAACTTCATCAAGGCTATTCGTCAACGTCTCGAAAAGCGTTTGGCTTAAGCCCTAAACTTTATAGATCGGACGCAACCCGCTTGCGTCCGATTTTTCGTATCTCCTACACGCAGTCGCCCCATTTGTCGCAAGGCAAATCGGGCGACTGCCGTCTGTATCCCTGCCCGTCTAAGCGCAGATCGGCCGCATCAGCTATTGCGCCACCAGACATCGATTACGAATGGTTACAAACACATAAAACACGCCTCCACGGCAAAATACCTCCATCATACCTAACCAACACACCACGGAGCCTCACACAATAATATGCGCTCGTCAACCCTGCGATGATGAAAGACCAACACTAAGGAATTGTCGTCGCTAATTGTTGCATCAGGGGTCGAATGTGTGCTCACTATCAATAAATAAATACACATTGCATCTGACCTTCTAATCATTGCAAACAATTCCCCCATCCTTCAACCTACAAAATGTCCCATCAAACTTCACAAATACAATACCATAGCTTCGGGTATTTATACGCACCTCCCATCTCCAAAAGCCATTCCGCCAGAAATAACCCCATCAGGGGTTAGTCTTTTAGCAGGCAGGGTTAAAATGCGAAGCTGTTTAACCCTGCCTAACGTCACGCGCGATCGACAACCCCTTAGGGTTGGTCTTTAAAAACATCCGATGTTCGGAACGCAACAGATACTCTCCAAATAATAACCGACAAGAGCAACGACTCACGTCGTTAGTGGCCGGTTGCCGCTCTGCTCCCTCAACCCTGCCACGATGAAAGACCAACCCTAGGGGGTTGCAAACTATACTGTCTGGCTTATCCAGGGTTAAGCCACAATGTGCCTTAACCCTGGCTGCTAAAAGACCAACCCTAAGGGTTGTTGTCGCTATCCTGTGGCATCGGGGTCGAATTATGCCTGCCCTGTCATTGTATAAATGCACATTTGATTTGACCTACTAATCATTCCAAACAAATCTCACTTCCTTCAATCTACAAAATATCCCATAAAACCTCACAATTACAATTCCATAGTTTCGGATGTTAATACGCACCTCCCATTGCCAACCAATTCCGCCGCAAAATAACCCCCATCGGGAGCTAGTCTTTTGGCAGGGCAGGGTTAAGAGGCGAAGCGGCTTTAACCCTGCCTAACGTCCCCGCGATTGACAACCCCTTAGGGTTGGTCTTTTAAAAACGTCCAATACCCAAAACGCATCGAGCAACATCCAAATAACAATCGGTAACAACAACGACTTTCAGTCGTTAGTGGCAGGTTACCGCTCTGCTCCTCAACCCTGCCACGATAAAAGACCAACCCTAAGGGGTTGTCGTTACGATTTGTAGTATCGGGGGTCGAATTATGCCTACCCCGTCATTGTATAAATGCACATTTGATTTGACCTACTAATCATTCCAAACAAATCTCACTTCCTTCAATCTACAAAATTTTCCCACTAAAACCTCACAATTACAATACTATAGTTTCGGATGTTAATACGCACCTCCCATAGCCAACCAATTCCGCCTCAAATAACCCCATCGGGGTTAGTCATTTGGCAGGGCAGGGTTAAGAGGCGAAGCGGCTTAACCCTGCCTAAAGCGCCCCACCCTTGAGCAACCCCTTAGGGTTGGTCTTTCAAAACAACCGCAAACGGAAACAGAACGAGACCAACACATAAACGAAAACGAAAATCGCCTTTTTATTGCACAAAAACTTCGCATTATAAACTAATATATTCCCATCATCGCAGTGTACCATCACGAGCGTAAGACCTTTTCATCGTGAGCGTACACCTTTGTTCTCACGAGCGTACACCTTTGTTCTCACGATAAAAAACGCTACCATCACGTGTTGTGCGAATCGAAATAAAGGTCTACTGCTTAAATATCAATGCATAATCAGCATATAATGAACACAAAACAACAAAACGCCCGCCTCGCGCCCGAGCATAGCCCCCTTAGCAAGCGTTGTACAAATTTTGAAAACCACACTTGCGCCCAAGCGGCTGACAAGGCCGAAACTGTGGCGCAGGAATCGGCTCACTACATATTACGAACTAAACTCATCCCGCCCTTTTCTTAATTGTTCACTGTTAAATAGTATGAAATAGTCAGCAAAAATGATGGTCTATTCAGACGAATACCATAACTTTGCCCTCGATCTATGGTCATCTTGGCCAGTTTTTACAGCCCTTCTAAGTTTAATCTTGGAGAAAATGAGAAAGAGAGAGCACATAAAGCGAATTTACGCGTGGATGTTATTGCTGACATTCGCTTTTATGTTCACGCTTAAAGGGGCGCACTACCACACGGCAGACTTTCACGCCGACAATCTCGGCAAAATGCAGCAAACAACGGGAGCTACGATTAAAGCATCCTGCGTTGTCTGCGATTTTTGTCTTTCAGAAAGCTACGGCTTTTAAGCCTTCGGTTTTTGTAAAGCCACTCACATCGATACCGTTCAAGCGCTTTGTCTTTTGTGATGCAGACCATTTACCGCCAAATCTTGTCGGTAAACACCAATTCTCCACCCTCACGCTAAGTTTATTCTGCTTTCTTGTCGTCTTGCAGCCTTGTCGCTCTTTGCGATGCGGGGCTTGTAAGGCCTAAAAGCTACTGATGCGCCAGCCGTTTCCGAACAAGCGAATCACAAGTTGCGTCGGCGGCAGTCGGAAGTCCTTTGCAAGTGGGCAGAATCACCCTTATCGGCAGTGTCGATAGGAAGCATTCTTCGTAAACTTTTATTATCTCTTATTTTTACAGATGAACCCTCATAAGTTTCACTACTTTCGGGGCCTATTGCTAATCTGTTTGCTGGCAGCACAAAACGCATTTGCGCAGCAGTCTGACAGTCTTCGCACGACGTCAAAACCGACCATCTTGGTGCCCGACAGCGAAACGCGGCAGCCGATTCAAGACGCCCTTTTTATCCTATGCAAAACTACGATAACGGCAGATTCTACCGGAATAATCCGACTCCCGTCAGTGCCGCGCCGACAGGAAATCTTAAAAATTTCGGCCCTCGGCTATACGACGCAGGCCCTCCATTGGCAGGACTTGACGCTGAGCGGCGGCCAACGCATCGTTGCCTTTGCGCCCTTACGCCAATAATCTGCGCGAAGCAGTCGTTAGGGGGCACAAAAACGAAGTCTCGGTCAACGCCGTCGCATCGCAAATCAACAGCCGGACGATCTCCTCTGCTATGGCCAATCGCTCGCCTCGCTACTCGAAAAGGTAGGCGGCGTAAGTTCGATACAGACCGGCACGAGTACGGCCAAGCCGGTCATACAAGGGATGTATGGCAATCGAATCCTGATGATCAATAACGGCGCGCGGCAGACCGGTCAACAGTGGGGCCTCGATCACGCGCCGGAGATTGACAAAAACAGCAGCGCACGCATCCGAGTGGTTAAAGGTGGGAGGCTGTGCGCTATGGATCGGAGGCGCTCGGCGGCATCATTATCTTAGAACAAAAACCGCTGCCTTATGGCGAGACGAATATTGGAGGTAGCGTGCAGCGGACTCGTAGGCGCGAACGGCCTACGCTACAATGCGGTCGCAACAATCGAAGGTTCGATGCCTTTTCTCCGCGACTTGGCGTGGCGCGTGCAGGGCACGTATCTGAATTCCGGCGATGCGCGGACGGCAGATTACGTCCTGAACAACACGGGTTACAGGGAACAAGACGTAAGTCTGAACCTCGGCTATCGCCACGGCCCACTGCGCCTCGAAACATCGTACAGCCTCTTCGATCATAAGGAAGGCGTGATGATGAGTTCCCAACTGGGTAGCGAAGACTTACTGCGGGAGCGCATCGAAGCAGGACGCCCGACGTACATACTGCCGTTTTCGCGCCACATCCTCTATCCTTATCACCGCGTCGTACACCATACGGCCATCGGAAAAAGTGTTTTTGGACGGTGGAAAGTGGGGACAGTTCTTCTGGCAGACAGCCTTTCAAAACGACATTCGCAAGGAATTTCGCGTAAGACGAATGAATCTCTCCCACATTCCGCAGTAAGTATGACGCTAGCTTCGTTTCAGAACCAGCTAAAATGGACTAAAAGATTACGCCAACTGGCAATCGGAGGCCGGCATCTCATACTTGCACATTCGCAACAAGAACGAAGCGGGCACGGGTGTGGTTTCGCTCATCCCCAATTACACCGAATACGACGCGGGGGCTTTTTCTCATCCAAAAATATCGGAAGGGCATTTGGAGCGGTGAGGCCGGCGTGCGCTTCGATCACCAACAGACGCGCGCCGCGAGCTGATGATTACACCGGAAAACTTTATACCGGAGATCACAAATTCAGCAATCTTTCCTACAATTTGGGCTTTCACGTGCAGCCATCAATGCTTTTTTTCGCTGACGTCCAACCTTGGTTTGGCTTGGCGCGCACCTCACGTCCACGAACTCTACAGTAATGGCAACGAGTTGGGATCCGGAATGTTTGTCGTCGGAGATGCGAATATGAAGTCGGAGCAAAGTACGAAATGGATCGTATCTGCTGACTACCGGAGCAAGCTTTTTGGCCTCAAAAGCTGAAGCCTTTGTGCAATGGATCAACGGTTATATTTACGACGAGCCTACGCATCAGTTTATAACGGTTATTTCCGGCTCCTATCCGCTTTTCCAATACAAGCAAAACCGACGCATTTTTCCGCGGTTTTCGATGCTGCTTTCGATTTGCGGCCTCTGAAATTCCTTCATTACCATCTGCAAACGTCGCTGATTTGGGCCAACGAGCGCAAGACGCGGGCTTACTTGCCCTACATTTCCCTCTTGGCGCGTGGATCAAGAAGTCGGGCTGAGCGACATCAAGTGGGGAAAGACGTCGCCTTGGATCAGTCTGCGCCATCGCTTTGTCGCAAAAACAGCGGCGCTTTAATCCGGCCAGCGATTTGGTTAATTTCACGCCGCCGGCCTACCATCTTTTTGGCGTTGAAGCAGGTGCGGAATGGGCTCTCGGCGGGCGGCAAAAGCTGCGCCTTTCGCTCACGGTCGACAACCTCTTTAATAAGCTTTACAAAGGAGTACACCAACCGCTCGCGTTACTATGCTCACGATATGGGCCGCGATGTTCGCTTGCAGGTCAACTGGCTCTTTTAGACAAAAACCACATACAATAATCATTTTATAAACACAGAAATTATGAAACGTAATGCAATCAAACTAATCTCGGCGGCCGTGTTCGCCCTCTTTTCGCCATAGCTTTTACGGCTTGTAGCATCGATCCTGTCACCCCCAATCCTATCAACGAGAAGGGCCACGAAGATCCTACGAAGATGGTGATTGAACTCTACGAATGCTCTATGCACGCCGACTGGAACAAGATCGACGTGGAAGGAGGTGCTCATCAGGACCCCGAAACTAAGGCAAAGTATCTGAAAAAGGTGCAAGAAATCGCCTTCGAGAACAAGGAAGGCAAAGGCTGGGGCTATGCTGACGGCGAGCCAGAAGTCGTTCTTCGTGCGCCAGTCGGCCACTACAATACCGGCAGCAGCTTTTACGCCGGCCCCCGTCTATCTTCTGTTCATCAAATATTATGATAAGAAGGGACAACTTATGAATAATCAATTCGTAGAAGGCGGACAGGACAACCTCCATCAGCATTATTTTACCACCTCCGACGCAACGGAGTTGATGACCAGCGCAGCTTTGGCCGACGGCACTCAGACTACGAACTACATTGATTATAAAATATACGGACACAACGCCTTGGGATAAAACGCACCACAGCGGCGAAGCAAAAATTACGGGCCGCTCCAATCCGATAGGACTCAAAGGCGCAGTGCGTTTCTTAAAGAATCGCGTAAAGTTTAACCTGCGCATACAGCTCTGGCACGCATTCAAAAGGCAAGAAAGATCCGGCTGCGAGCGATTACGACCCATTCTACAAGCGCTCGGCTTACAGCCAGGCTTTCGGCACTTCGGATATTAACGTCACCGTGCCCATCGTCGTTTACGCAAGTCGCGAAGAATACATTGACGGACTTGAAAGCAGCACGGATGTAAGCAAAGTGCCCGAAAACAGCTACGATGCAGCCGGCAACGCACTCATGCAAGCGATCATAGAGGCCTTTGACCTGACTTGGACGGAGGCTTTGACCGACTATCAGAAATTTATTTGGGACGACAGCGATGGCGAATCAGGCCACGTATGGCTCTAATTAAAAGCCTCAGCGCCCCTTGAGCGCTGCCCGACGTAAAGTCGGCCCCGCGTTGCTCTCATTCATCAGGCAACGGGGGCCGATTTTTATGCGCGGTATAGCATTCGCGATGTACTCCTTTCGCCTTCGCGACCTTGCTCTCGTGGTAAAAGGTTTGCGCTCACGAGAAAAAGGTTTCAGCTCGTGATGAAAAAGGTTTACGCTCACGAGCGTAAAAAGTTGCAAGAGAGCTGAAAGCCTCAAAGAAAGCCGTGCGGGACCACACGTAGTCAGGGACCTTGTGCAAAAAGCGTCGATCAGTAGCAAAAATCCGACTTTTGTCGGACAAACGTCAAGCATTGCAGCCCTCATTATACCGTTAGCAGTCGGCGCGGCAAAGCCTTGTATTTCAGAAAATCATCGTTATCCTCTCACAGTTGACCACGGTGAGCAGCCGGTCAAACTTGGCTGTACAATTCAAGAACATCCCTCACTCGGAAAGGGTACGAAAAACGGGAAGCGCAACTTTCGTTGTCAACTTCCCGCTATTCTGATCCCGCCGGATACGTGGGGAGAAATGCCTGCGGCACATTCTCTTTCTGATGTTTTAATAGAGCAGTGATGTTTTGTATATTCTCCGCCGGATGCGGATCGACCAGTGTTTGTATCTTTTTACGAATTTATTAAGCTTTTTGATGACGGCTTCAGTCATATTGCCGGTGACGTTGACTATGTACAAGCGCCCCTGAGTCTTGGTCAGCAGCACAGCCTCTACAATTGTGTCGCCCTTTCGGCGCACGTAAATCGTCTTGCCGTCGTAGTCGTTGAAGTGAGCAAAGCGATCGCTGTTCTGCTGAAGCAGACTTTTTGGCTTTGTCAAACAAGCCTGACGTCTCGCCGGCGTTTCTATTAGAGACTATGCGCACACTCTTGATGCATTGCAGCGCTTGCTGCGCCTGTCGATCCTTGGACAAGGTCTTCATTGAGAGCATTCGGTTGATCATCGTCGGGCTCACGGTCTGGCAGTAGAGCGAAGTGTTTGTCGCATACAGCTTCAAGTAGTTTGAAGCGAAGTCCGTTTCGACCTGCGCTTGGGCCGCGATGCACATCAACAGGCCACAAATCAGCAGTAGTATTCTATTCCTCATTGACTATCGGATCTTTTTCCACCTCGGGCGATTGCTCCCTTGGTCGAATCGGCGGAGGCGGTGCGCTGAAACATATTCAAGCCGCTTTCTACTACGTGGTAGGCCTGCGCCGGATTGTCGTATGTGTCGCTATAATTGTTGGGGTTGTAATCCCAAGCCTCCGTATCACGATTAAACGATTTCTGCGCGCCGATTCCGACCAACGACGATGGCCACTGCGGCTGCAGCTTGGAAGAACGGGCGGAAACTGATGCCGCCATTGATGCGGCGAGCTTTAACGCGGAGCGTCGGCATCGGCTTTTGCATCTGCTGCGTCGGCTCGTCGGCCTTGGTAGGCTCCGCAATGAGTTTCAGCAAGCGCTCATCGAAGTCGGCACCCAAACCGACAGACTGCTGCGCTTCTTCGTAAGCGAAAAGCGGACGATAGCGCTCCAAAGCAGCGGGCACATCGGGCTGCGCAAAGAAAGTCTTCAGGATAGCTTCCTCGGCCTCCGTGGTTTGCGTCTCCCAATAGCGCTCAAGAGTTGTTCGATGTACTTATAATCCATAACTTTCTTCTTTTTAGATATTGTTTTTTTGATGGCTTGGCGGGCGCGGAAGAGGGTTATTTTTACGTTATCTTCCGTTATGCCGAGCGTTTCGGCCACTTCCTTTGTAACTTTTCCCCTCGATGTCGCGCAGTTGCATTGCACTTCTCTGCCTTTCGGGCAAGCTATTGAATAATTCGTGCACGCGTCGTAGCTTTTCGTCGTGCTCTAATTGCTCCTGAGCGGAAAGCGAGCGATCAGCAGCCCTCGTACGCTGCATCGAGAGAGGTTTTGAGCTTCTTTTTTGTCGTGCCTATCGAGCGCTAAGTTGCGGCAAACAGTCAGACAATAAGCCTCCAGAGAATTCAAACCGCCCAGTTCTTCGCGTTTTGTCCATACGCGTATCAGCGTATCTTGCGTTACGTCCTCTGCTTCGGCTGTATCGAGCGTAATTCTGAGCGCTAAGCGGTACAGTTTGTTCTTAAGCGGGAGCAGGTCTTCTCGGAAATCGATTTCTTTCACCGGGTTGTAGTTCTCTTTTTGTGGCCCTCTGTAAAGGGAGACGCCTATGAAGCGAAAAATGTTACTTGATTTGGCATTTTGCGATTTATTTTACTGCTACGTCTTTTTCGGCGGGTGGGCAAAAGTAGTTCGCGCAGTTTTTCGGCCGTCATTCCGCCTACTAAATTACCACTATTCATCGAGAAATCGTACTTTTGTAGCGACAACATTTAGATGGGTCAGTCCCAAAGATGGCATTCCTTTTCTTAAAAATCCATCTGCCGCGGCGGCCATCGCATTATTATCATATCAACACAAACATGGAAGCATTAGAAGCCCTATTGACGCGCCGCAGTTGCAAATCTTACCGCCCCGAAATGCCGTCGGAAGAAGTTTTAAACAAGATCTTGGAGGCCGGCACTTTTGCCCCCTCGGGCCGCGGCGCGCACAAGCGGCGATCATCGTCGCCGTCACGAACAAGGAAGTGCGGGATCAGCTCTCACAAATGAACGCTGAGATTCTCGGCACCAAAGGCCGACCCGTTTTATGGCGCGCCCGTCGTGCTCGTCGTCTTGGCTGACCGCACGAAGCACACATACATTTACGATGGATCTTCGGTTATGGAGAATCTGCAATTGGCTGCTCACGCGCTCGGCTTGGGCAGTTGCTGGATACATCGCGCCAGGAAGAATTTGATAGCGAAGCCGGCAAGTCACTGCTCAAATCTTGGGGCATCGAAGGCGATTATGAAGGCATCGGTCATTGCATTGTAGGTTATCCCGACAAGCTCCCGACGACCGAAAAGCCGCGCAAGGCCGACTATATCCGCTACGTGCGATGTGAGGCAGCCGCATCGGCCGCTTCTTTTGGTGCTTTGCGCAGCGGCCTCACTCCTCTTTGCGCAGAAGAAAACGCCCGCCGCGCCGACGAGACCCCTACGGAATTGTCAATGGAGCGGCAAGGACTCGTCGATCTCCGCAGCGTGGACCCTACGATTCAGGTTAGCTTGATGTATGGCCGCGCCGACAACTTCACAGGTCAGATTCTTTATACAGAACTTCACACGGCTTACCTCCTTCCCTCCACGGCCGCAGCGCTGAAGCGGCACAAACCGAACTGAAGCGCTTGCATCCGGATCTCTCGCTCAAGGTTTACGACGCCGCACGTCCGATGTCGGTGCAACAAAAGATGTTTAATGTCGTGGCCGGGACGCCCAAAAGCATTTACGTGAGCAATCCGGCCAACGGCGGGGGCTTGCACAATTATGGTTTGGCCGTAGACATAACGCTCTGCAAGGCGGCGACGGGCGATACCATCCCGATGGGGACGAAGATCGACTATATGGGGCGGTTGTCGCACGTCAATTTGGAGCAGGAATTCTTAAGACAAAAGCGCATTTCGCCGGCTGCCGTAGCCAACAGGCGCTTATTGCGGCGCGTAATGGCGGTCGGTGGCTTCAAAGTGTTGCGCACGGAGTGGTGGCATTTTAATTTCAAAACCCGCGCACAAGCCAAGGCGCACTACAAACTCATCCGATAAGCGATGAAACCGCCGTTTTTGAGGGCTTTTTATGGAAAATGTTGAAACTTTTTATCCGAGATCACCGCACGGAGAGTGTGCCTGCACTGGCACTGCTGCTTGCCGACCGACCGCGCGAAGAGGCTGAATACATCCTGCGTCAGATCGAGGGTTGGCAGAAGTTGAACGCGAAAGTACCGGCGTGGGCTGCCGAGCCGCGACTTCGCTATCCGCGCCGCCTTTCGTTGGAGCAATGCTCCGGCGAGTTGGCCGCACGCTATAAGGCGGAAGTCATTCGCCGCCATTTTTCCCGCAGGTGGGCGGATGGTAGATCTGACCGGCGGCTTCGAGTCGACTTTTTATCTCGGACAACTGTTTGACGAGGCGATTTTACGTGGAACAGCAGGCCGAATTGTGCCAATTGGCGGCCTGCAATCTCCCTTGCTGGGCCTGCGCAACGCGCAGTTTGTCAACGGTGATGGCGTGGCTTATTTGCAGGCTGTGCCGCCGACTGATTTCATCTTGCTGGATCCGGCGCGGCGCGATGGGGCGGGCCGAAAGGTCGTGAGTTTGGCCGATTGTGAGCCCAACGTAATGGATATATTACGATTGCTGCGCGAAAAGGCGCGCTATACGCTCCTGAAACTCTCACCGATGCTCGATTGGCACACGGCGGTGAGCGATTTGGGGCAGGTTTGCGAGGTCCACGTCTTTGCTGAAAAGGGAGAATGTAGGATTTGCTCTTGCTGCTGGGCCCCTACGGACGGGCAGCCATCGATCCACTGTCGAGACGGGGTGGACTTTTCTTTCCAAACTGCCGATGAAACCGCCGCAAATTGCACTTTTACTGCCGAGGTTGAAACCTTTCTTTACGAACCTTCGGCGGCGCTTTTGAAAGCGGGCGCGCTCAAACTACCGGCTCTCAGATTCGACTTGAAAAAGTTGCACCCCAACAGTCATTTATATACATCCACACAGCTTATTGCCGACTTTCCGGGCCGCAGCTTCCGCTGTCTGCGCACGACGACAATGAACAAGGCAGCGCTGAAAGCTTTTCTGCGGCGACACGAAGCGAGCCAACATCACCGTGCGCAACTTTCCGATGACGGTAGACGCACTCGAAAGAAGCTCCACGTAAAAGAGGGCGGCGACGACTATTGGTTTGCCACGACGCTCTGCGATGGGCAAAAAGGTACTCATAGCCTGCGAAAAGTTGCCCGCAGATCATCGGCCTGATTAGTTGGTTTTTGCACCTTCCTATTCAAGGTCTCGTATCGTTTGGTCGGGCAAACGATGGTTTGGTCAGGGGCAAACAATAGTTTGGTGGGAGCAAACAATAGTTTGGCGGCACCAAACAATCGCCGAAGGGCATTGTAGGCATAAAAACCATATAGCGAAGCAGCATTTTGCGCCGCCACCGGCCTGTATCAAATGTGGCAGCAGCAGAGGTAGAGAATGCGTATTCCGAAAACGACACTTCGCGGCACAGCGCTTGCCGGAAGATACGCTAAAAAGCAAGGGCAGGTTGAAAAGGTGCACTTCTACGGCCGACGATCTTGACTTTTCCGCTCAAAACGGAGAAAGTAGCGATGCGAAACGGCAACAACGCTATTTATTTCGTAACTTTGTAGACTTATCAATCAGTGTCGCTACCACAAAACCGCACGCACGCCGACGGCGAACAACACAACGCGCGCAATGCGTTGACACATTATATTATATATGACGGCTTATGCCTAATCTTCGAGAACGCTTGGCGCCGCTGGTCGGCTCTTGTTGGCGCGTGGCCCGGTTACGACGCCGCTTGCCGATATTTTGGCCGGTGCTTTCCCTTGCGTTTCGTACCCATCGAAAAGCGCCCGAAAAGGGCGTTTGGTATGGCGATCCGTTTATTTTTAGACGTTTCGCCGCGCGAAATCACGCTCTTGGTGGAAGCTTATGTGGAGCGAAAAATTGCAGGGACACATCGAACGCCTGACCATAGCGCGCACTACGGGGCAGGGTACTCGAAGCAAAGACCGTTCTTAGCTTACCCACCCATTTGAGTTTTCCGAGATTGTGCGCCGCGATGGCGAAAATTTTCATCCATCCGGAAAACATTGCTTCCGGCGAGCACAACCTCTTCCGCTACGATCGCGCGCAAGACGCGTTTGTCTTCGATCGTTTGCTAACGAAAGTGCCACTTGTCGATGTCGTATTCCATCAATCGGACGGCGAAGAGTGGCTCATCGGCTCGATGGATGCCGACCCTTACGGGCGAACGCTGCATTTTTGAAAAAGCAAGGCGATGTATGTGAGGCCACGTCTCATTTGCGCTTTCCGGAATTTATTGCGCGCAATGCCGGCAGCCTCTTTCGCTTCGAGGGCAACTCTATCGGCCCGCGCAGATTTGCAATCGTCATTACGGCGAGGGCGTTCTGCTTCAGCCTTTAAACTATGATCCGCACACGGGATGGAGCGTCGGTAGCGGGTGCGCCTCCATTCTACCGATCCGCGCTTTTTCGCAGGGGCTTCATACGTTTAACACGTATGAAAATGCCGTTGTTGTCGACTGTCTGTCGTATCGACACTCCGAATTTGCGCCGACTGATGAATTGGCTGTACCGCCCGTTTCGCCGCTTTTTGGTATGACGGCGCACGCCGGCCGATGGCGCAAAATAAATCTTCAGTTAGGCGGCAAAAAGAGATAATCTCCCGCTTTTTGTTAGTTTTGCAAAAAAATGGCCGGCAGCCGAACCCATCGCAGCTTATAGAACTACGTCCCGGCCGTTCAGCCAAACACCACAAAAATAGTTAACAAACCGACCATAACATAAGCGCTTCTGCGCTGAACACCAACAATGAACGACGAACTCCTTATCGAACCAACTGACTGCACGCGCTCTTCGATCATCAAAGTGGTAGGCGTGGGCGGCGGCGGTGGGAATGCCGTTGCCAACATGTATTGTGAGGCCTTCACGACGTACGCTTCCCTTGTCTGCAATACAGACCGAAAAGCGCTCGAAAGCAGTCCGGTGTCTGACCGTCTGCAACTGGGGCCCGGACTTGGGTGCCGGCGGCGATCCGGAAACCGGACGCGCCCTGGCCGAAGGCGATTTGGAGGCGATTGATAAAATCTTTTGACGAAGATACGAAGATGGTCTTTATCACGGCAGGAATGGGCGGCGGAACGGGAACGGGCGCTTCGCCGATCATTGCGCGAGAAGCAAAATCGCGCGGGCTGCTTTACGGTGGCCATCGTGACGATTCCGTTTCTTTTTGAGTTGCAGCGGCAAGTCGATAAAGCCTTAGACGGCGTCGAAGATTGGCCAAAGAGGTCGATGCCATACTCGTCATCAACAACGAACGGCTCCGGAGAAATCTATCCCGACCTCACCGTCATCACGCTTTTTAAGAAAGCCGACGAAACGCTGACGAAAGCCGTCGGGAGTATTGTGGAAATCATCAAAAATGCGCGGCCGTGTCAACCTCTCGACTTCCGCGATGTGAATATGGTTTTGCATCAAGGTGGCTTGGCCGTCATATCTTCGGGACACGCAACAGGGCCTCAACGCGTCACGCGGGCCATTCGCGATGCGCTTTCATTCGCCCCTTGCTCAATAATAAAGACATCTTCCGGGCCACGCGATAGCACTATGGCCATCACTCTGTAGTTCTGAGCCCGACCAAGCCTTGCTCATAGACGAAATGAGCGAAATAGAGCATTTCACAACGCGCTTCGATGGCAACCCATATTTCAAATGGGGTTTCGTGCCCGACGCAGCCATGGGCGACGAAATCAAAGTGACGATTTCTGGCATCGGGCTTGACCTTCCATGGAAGTTGAGGAGCAAACTGATGCGCTCTCTGAGGACGAGCGCACGAAACGGGCGATACGCCGTGAACGCATCTACGGCTCGGAAGAGTGCCAAAAAGCGCCCGCACGCCTTTATCATCCGCCTGCAATTGGAGGATCTGATCAACGGCGACTTGCCGGAATTACTCGAAGTGTGCCTACGCGAAACCGCACACCGGAGATGGCGCGCCAAATACGCCAAGCGCTCGAAGCCGCACGAAGCGGAGCGCCGCAATCAGCCGTATCGGACGCCGCGAAAGAGGAGGCGACGCCGCTTATCATCAATTTTGATTAACAGTAATCATCATAAACATTATTGATTATGGACTTATTTGAACAAATCAGCAAGGATATCGTAGCAGCGATGAAGGCTAAGGATAAAATACGGCTTGAAACGCTGCGCAATATCAAGAAGTTTTTCATCGAAGCGAAGACGGCGCCGGGCGCAAACGACACGTGCTGACGGACGCGCAAGCGCTCAAAATCTTGTCGAAACTGGCTAAACAAGGCCGCGATACGGCGAAACTTTACACGGAACAGGGCCGGCCGGACCTGGCGGAAGAAGAAAGCGGCGCAGGCTACGATCATCGAAGAGTAGTTTGCCAAAGGCGCTCACGCCGGAAGAGCTTGAGGCTGCCGTGCGCGCTATCATCGCCGAGACGGGGCTACTTCGATGAAGGATATGGGCCGCGTAATGGGCGAGGCTTCAAAGCGCTTGGCCGGAAAAAGCAGACGGCAAAGGCTATTTCTGACCGGGTTAAGAAACTCTTGGCGCAATAAAAACGGCTGCGCGAAGGGCCTATATATAATATGGTATAGATCGCACCGAAGGCGCAAAGAAGCATATGAGAGTAGCAAAAGCCCGAACTCGTAGGAGTTCGGGCTTTGTGTGGTTTAGGCCGCTTTTGAGCGACAGAAAATGCGGCGCTACTGATCTTAGATCTTGAGCGTGCCGCATTGGGCTACCTTTATGATGAGGCGCTGATGTGTACTTGCGGCGAGCATCCGGCTAACGCGACCGTGAGCATCGGTCTTGCCTTGGGCCAAAAATTCGACCACGTAGATCGTAAACGGTATAGGCTACGTTGGGTTTGGCATCTTGCAGCGTGAGCAGTCCGTTTTCGCAGCGGCAAATCAGCTTTTGCGCAAACGCTTGATTGAGGCCGTCGACCACGCCCTCGTAAGTCGACGTGTAATTTTTGTGGATTTCAAGTAAAGTCCAATACTTTTTTTGCTGGCTCTCTACATCCTCACGGAAGCTACACGTTGCTGTCGGCCACCCTCAGCATCTTTTCATCACCAGACGGCCGTACATTGCAGGAATGCGGGTGGGAAGTCGTCTCGATTAAAAACGCGATGGAATCTGTATTCATCAGGTTGTCTTGAATCCACACCTGCCTCAATTGAGACTTTCCACTGAGATCCAGCCGCGCAACTGATTGTGGGAGCAGGAAAGCTCTGTCAACTTCGCATTGTTGCGTGAGATCGAGCGACTTTCACAATGGGTATGCGACACATACAACTGCTCCAAATTTGTCAAATGTGAGACATCGAGCGACTGTGCCAGCGATTTTTTCCGCAAACAAAAATCTCGGTCTTTGATTCTGGAAAGATCTATCGCGGTAATCTGATTATTTGAGAAAGAGAGTTGATATAAGGCCGTATTGTTTTGAGACATTGAGCGCGGTGAGTCGATTGCCAAAGCAGAAAAAGCGAACGGAGGTCAGCATTTTTCGTAACATCGAGCGCGGTAAGTTGATTGTCGCTGCACGAAAGCTTTCTGAGGTCTTGCAAGTGATCAACTTTCAGTTCGCTCAACCGGTTGCCAGTACAATACAGCTCCATCAAACCCGTGTTGTTTGAAACATCCAGCGCCGATAATTGGTTTTCTCCGCAAGAGAGAAGACCCAGATCTTTCTGCTTCGCGATGTTTAAGTTCGCTCAAGTTTGTCTCGTTTGGCAATACAAACTTCTGAGAAGTAGGTTTTCTTTTCAGATCCAATGTCTGAATTTCATTATTTTTCGCAGCTGAGGAAAGGTCAATTCGGGCGCGCTTTGGTCACATCTAAAGCCGTGATCTCACAACCGGCGCAAGAGACGACTCGATCTCGCCCGTGATGGTAATGGTTTGCTTCTCGATCGTAAAAAGCACTCTCTATAATTAGAGAATTTGCCCGCTTCACCCCATCACAAATGTTACACTCCCGTTTTGCCTCGATTACGAGCGTGAGTTTCTCGCCTACTCTTCCGATTGGTCGTAAACGTAATCGACGATTCAGCCACCGCAACCGCGGCAAACAGAAATAAAGAGAGCGCTAGCGATTCTCCGGATAAATGACTTGTGCTCATTGATAGATATTTTGATTTGTTATTTAATATATCCTGTTTACGCTGCGCGCATCCTGTGATCGCGCCTCGTCGGCTGCGTTCGCTGGTTTCAGGGTGGCTTGAATCGATATTGAAGTAAGCGGCTCGCGGTCTTGCTCCCAACCTTCACCAAATGGTCTTTGTCGGTTTTATCTGCACTCACGAGTATCATAAAACCAACTTTGAGCTATCAATCCACAAAGCAAAGTAAAAATATTATAGATATGCAAGAAAAACGCGGGAGAAAACTCCATAAAAATCCGATCATTAATACTCATTATTTTATTTGGTGTAGAGAGGCGCTTTTTCTAAATCAATCACAACGCATTTTTGCAATCTTTGAGCAAGAAGGCCGCTTATAGCTCTATATTTCCAATAATGCAAACCAGACTAGAGAAAAACTTAATCCACATTTTTGGATCTACTTGCCTAAAATTAAAATCATATATTTGCATCGTGATCTTTATCCCTCATTTTGCCGATCAAGGCAAGATGTAGAGGTACGCCATCAGAAAACATCGCCGCCGGAGCGCAGTATGAGCAGATTGAGCGACCTTCTTCCGCCACCGAGAATTCCCCTGCGCAAGATAATGATTTTGGAAAAGTGCAAGTTGACAAAACATTTTAAAGACCCAAATATGAAACACCAACGCTACGTTGCTTCTTTCTTTAGCAGCGATCTGTCTGCCCGGATCATCTATGGCCGACGTCTACCCAAAGCAAATGCAGGCTCGTAGAGCTCACTTTGCAGCAATACTTACAGCACACAAGGCAGGCGCTATCAAACATCTGCGTCAAAAGCGCCCAAGCGCCGGCCTTCGGTGGCGGCGAAGGCACGCAGGCCAGTCCCTTATCTCGTGAAGACTGTCGATGACCCTGAAAGCCCTCCAAGGCTGTGGAAGAGGACAAAAACACTTTCGCCGGCAAATTCTTCCGTATGGAGAACGACATTAACCTCCAAGGCGTAGAAGATCTGCGCCCCATCGGCAACGGCTTTGACCGCACCGCTGAAGACCCGACCAGAATTCGCCCGTTTATGGGTACGTTCTGCGATGGCAACAACCACAGCATCCGCAACTTCACTTTCACAATGACCACTACGCCATATGCCCGGCTTCTTCGGTATCGTCAAAGGCGCTACGATCAAGAACCTCACCATCGCAAGCGGTAAAGTCGAAGGCGACCACATCATCGGCGGCATCGTAGGCGTGGGAATGGATGGCACAAAGATCATCAATTGCCACACGGGTAAAGATTATGAAGTCAACTGCCACAGATTTTACGGCGGCGGCATTGTGGGCGGACTCATCGGAGGCGCAGCGAGCGAAATCACAGATTGCACCAACGACGCGCCCCTTACTGTGCTACTTCGGCATCACCGGAGGTCTCTGTCGGCTCCAACACGCAAGACGGCACGAAAATCGAGCGTTGCGGCAACCGCGCTGCGGTTAAGGAGCACAGCACCAATACCGGCGGCATCATCGGACAAATTAAACGCTCCATAACCATCAGAGATTGCTACAACACCGGCGAAGTTAGCGCTCTCAACGAACAAAGCGCGACCGACGGCACCATCGGTGGCATCATCGGAAATACGGAAGAGGCCGTCGACGGAAGCATTATCGAGATCACCAATTGCTATCAAGCAGGCGCTTTGATTTATAGTTCGCCGACGCTGATGGACCCCATCGTACCGGGCGCTTTCCAACAACGATTTTCAACAGCTATTACGCAAAAATGGAGGACGGCAGCACCTTCTCAAACGGCATTGGCATCGACTACGACGACATGAAAAAGCAGGAGTTTCGTTAACAAACTCAACGAGAGTGAAGAGTCAGGCATCTGGATCATCAAGGCGGGCGTCAAACAACGCTCTCCCGTGCCCGAAAAACAACACGACCGGCATCCGCAACATCAACCAAAGGCGAGCAAGCCTCCATCGCGATTGTCAATGGTCAGATCCAAGTGAACGGCCGCTACAATACGCTCCAAAGTCTACACGACTGACGGCCGCCTCCTCCGCTCGGTGCGCAATTGGAGAAAGGCACGTACATCGTCGCCCTCGTTTCAGCCGGCAAGAACTCTCACGTATAAAAGTGAAGTTGTAATACATTTTTCGCTTGCGCCTCATAGCCACCCCACGGCAATGAGCCGGCGCACAACAATCCCCTTTGCTGAGTTACCGACCGTTTCTTGTCGGCATCCCAACAAAGGGGATCTTTCTGTCCGCATCGCCGCGCCGCAAACCTTCACCGCCCATAGCCGCGCGCCCATCCCGGCCGGCCGCCGGAAGCGCGTTTACCTTCGATCGCATAACGTTTGATAGCGTTGACATAGCAAGTCGCTAAATCCGCAAAGAGCCTATATTCTCCGCTTACCACTATAATTCTTACCATCCCTACGCTCATCTTTCTTGCTAGAAGGCTTCCTTCTCTCTCAGATGCATCCAGTGAGGAGTGGGAAGCCCATCGGTTATATTATGTATTGTCTAAGCGAAATCGAATCGTTATTTTTCGCCTTGTTTTTTGTATCTTATACACCTGTTCTTTTTGCTTCTTTCAAAAAGTCCTATGGTAAATGAATCACGAGTCTGTTGTGCTAATTCATCCAATGCCTTTGCGCAAATTTCCCGCTCTGTTTTGCGACAAGTTTTGCGCATTATCCTTGCAGAGCGACAATAAGCGGTTGGCCAATGTCGGGCGCAGATAGCCGTTACTCAGAAAGCTCTGCGCAAACCCTCAAAATTCGACAAGAAATCCTCGGCACTCATTCCCGCAGCCTCTGCTTCATCGTCGAAAGGGAAGTTTTCGCTGAAAGAGACAACGTCACCGCCATTTCTTTTTCTGCAACTTCAGCGCCAAATTGTTAATCTTATCGGCCAGCGCATTGATCTCTTTCGCGCCGCTTCCGTTCTGCAGGCGAGAGTTTCGATGCTTCATTCCCAAAGGCCGTAGTCAGCTCGCCCAATCTTGTGGATAAGCGCTCCAAAGTTTCCATAGCGCCTCGGTCAATGGCAAGTTCGCCCAGTTGCTCACCCCATTGTGTCCAGCCGTCCACTTGTCCGGCCTCTTTCGCAGCGTCAGCTTCGGCGCAGCTTCGCTTTTCTTGTTCGAGCACATCCGGACGCAAGAATGAATGAAACAAATACGCCCCTCAATCGTCCCGGTTTCCGGTCGTTTCGCCCATTCTATCGCATAAGCATAGCGCAGTTTTGTATCAACATTGTCATCCTCGGTAAGGATCAGCACGTTATCTTGCAAAACTATTGCCCAACGTAAAACTCCGCTCGTAGTCTTTTTCCGTAATCGAAAGATATCGTCCTGCACTCGAAAACGCAACATTACCCGGTATCACTGGTGATACCACCGCCCTTGACCTTCACTTCCGGTATCTTGACAAAGACATCGTTGCCGCCCGTAGTGGCTCTAAACTCGCCTTTTTGGTTTTTGACAGGTGTTCCGCTCGCATCCTTGCGAAAAAGATTTTCGTCGCCGTGTAGCGATCTTGCTCATAGGCTGTGTAAATATCGTCCAACCATTTCTGTTGTTTCCTTTCGCTGAAAGCATAGATTTCCACGCCCCTATCGTCCGATCCGGCAGCCTCCACGCGGTAATCCACGATGCGCGGCGGCAGGGCCGACGTCTTTGCTGTCTTACCGGCATTCTCCTTCACCTTGCTGACAAAGTCGCGGAGCGCCTTATTGAAGCGTTGCTGCGCCCAGTAGCGTCGCCGGCGTCGAGAGTGCACGCGACCAAGCAGGCCGACAAAAGATTTTGATCTCATAGTCTTCATTGCCTTGTTTTGTATAAATAATATGAGTAATAGAATTGGCATCCGACGCATCCGCGGTTGTCGTCGAAGGTTTATCCTCCCAGTAAATAGCATCGTTGAGTGCAGAGACGGCCGTCTTATTGGCGTTCTCTTCCTTCGCCCAAGCCCTCACTTGCTCCAACCGATCTTTTCGCCTCATAATCGAGGAGCGCCAACGCGTTTTGCATCGCGATGACTTTCAGCCGCATATCCACTTGATGCTCTTGATCTGCCTGCTCATCGTTGTCCGCATCGTGTCGCGCAACTTTTGATTTTCGGTCGCGACCGCAACGGCTCACTTTTCGCCGGCACCGCTTCCGGCGTCTCCTGTGAAGAGATAGCGGGGCGAGCGGCGGCAATCGGAGCAGCGGACATCGGCCGTTGATCCACTTCACTTGAAGGCGACAAGAGGAAAGCAAAGCCGACCACTGCGGCAGCCGCTCCGCTCAAGCCTAACGACAAGAAACGCGTCCGTCGACCTGGCTTTTTCGGTGCAGCAGGCACCTGCGCTTCGCTTTTGTTAGCAGTATGCCCGCATCAAAATAAGCAAACATCTCCCGATAGTCGGCCCATTTTTCGGGCACATATCTGGCTGCCGGAAGAAAAGCGCCCAACTGCTGTCTCTTCGCGCGAAGTTTCGCCTGCCATAAAGCGCGCCAGCAAGCGCTCAACGTCGACTCGACGGAACAGTGGGTGAATATGTGGCTACTATATGCTTCATTTTTCTGCTGCGTTTCTTTTTCTGATTTCGTTAGCAGAGTTGCGCGCGCGAGCCAAGAGTGTGGCGACGGAGCGTGCTTCAAGCCCTAAGAGGCGGGCTATTTTTCCTTCGAGCGCCCCTTCTACTCTGGCGCAAGTGTAAGACTTGATACTCGTAGAGGGCAAGGTTTTGAGCTTTTGTGCCAACCAGCGCTCGTTATCCTCTTCTTCCAAGCGGGCATCGGCTGCAATCAGCGTCGAGGGAAACTCTCCGGTGAGCGCCTCGCCCTCTTCCGTGCGCCGCCGAAAGCGATCTATGCAAAGTCTGCGCACACAACGCCGGCCAAAGGCCACCATACTTTTGAAGCGCTCCAAATCTTCGCGCATCGACCATGAGGCGTATCAACGTCTCTTTGTGCAATATCTTCGGCCGAATGCGGATCTACGCCCATCGCACGACTGGCGCTCAGTGCGCTCCGGCGTGCCGCTGTGGCGTGAGTTTCAAAAGTGGCTTGATCCATATCGGTCTTGTTGCTTGTTGTGCGCGTTTCGCCGTCTCGTTGGTTGATGTCTGCCGCCGGCGGCTGAGTTCGGCGCGTCGTGACGACGATCTGTGCGCCTTGCGTCGGCTGTTGGTTTGCGCCTTTATCGATTAAACGTAAGTCAATGGCTTTCGTCAACGAATTTAACAAAGTTTTTCAATTCCAACCTTTCATCTACGCTTTGAGGCGCACTGATTTTAATGCTGCCGAGCGATTTTCCCCGCTCAAGGCAGCAAGGGCGGCGCCTCGCCTGCGGTTTCACAGGCGCTGATGGCTCACATTACGCCGCCTCGAGTTGATCGAAGCAACAAGAAAGGCCGAACTTTGAGTGTACGCTCACGATAAAAAGGTCTGCGCTCGTGAGAACTAAAGGTGGCGCTCACGATAAAGGGTCTACGCTCACGAGCGGTACAACTTCTGCGCCAAACTTCAGCGTGTGGTAAAACCTTTGGCGTGCCGGTTTTTATCGGACTTTCCCGTGCTACTTTTTGCGAGAGAAGACTAAAACAAGGACGACTGCTGAGGTTGCTTGACGGATTTCGGCGCCCCGCCCTTGGACTTTGTGCATCTATTTTCCTGGCAGGGCAGTCATTCACGCACCAAGTTGCAGCAAATGCGCCAGCCGCTCGGTAAAGCAAGAGAGAGCCGCAAGCCTACCTGTCAGCCCCCTTGGTCGGCCCAAGCCTAACATTAACCCCTCCCGCCAAACTTTGGCGAAGGCAGCAGCCATGGCTTTCTATCTCACATTTTATACTCATTAAAAAGTCAAAATTGCTGGTCGGGATGGCAGGCGGCGTCGTGCGGCGCGGCTCTTCCGGCTGCGGCGCATTGCCTTCCTGGCGACCTCTAACCTCTTCGCGGCGTGGGCGATCGTTGCGGCGTTCGCCACCTTCGCGACGCGGACGGCGAGGCGGACGCTCTTCCCAGCCCCTCGGGTTTGAGGTCTGAGTACGCGATGAGAGAGGCGGAACTTGCCGGTCTTATCGTCGATCTCCAAAAGTTTTACAGACGTGTGATCTCCTTCGTGCAAGCCGGCTTCTTCTACGCTCTCCAAGCGCTTCCAAGCGATCTCGCTGATGTGGAGCAAGCCTTCCTTGCCCGGCATAAACTCTACGAAGCAGCCGTAGGCATAATGTTAACGATTTTTGCATCGTAAACCCCGCCTCACTTCAGGCATCGGCAACGATGGCGCGGATCTTCGCAACGGCAGCATCATCGCTTTTGCTCGGAGCGCTTACTTTGATCTTGCCCAGCTGCCTCTTCTTCGATGGTAATCGTAGAGCCGGTTTCTTCTTCGATGCTCTTGATGATCCGCCCGGGCCGATAACGGCGCCGATAAACCTCGAATTTCAAAGGCAAACGATGCGCACGCTTTAAAGTCGGACGCGGCCCAGCCAGCGTTTCGCTGATCTTTCCGAGGATGTGTTCGCGACCTGCTTTGGCTTGCATCAAAAGCTTTTTCCAAGATTTCATAGGAAAGACCGCTCGCACTTGATGTCCATTTGCGTTGCCGTCAAACCGTTGATGGTGCCAGCCGTCTCGAAGTCCATATCGCCCTGCGGGTCTTATCGCGTATGTCGGAGAGATCGCATACTTTCGCCGGGGTTTTTGATTGCCCATGGCGATACTCGCTTTACTGACGGTTCATCGGAACGCTGGCATCGAGGAGCGAAAAGGTACCTGCGCAAACGGTAGCTATAGATGAGGAGCCGTTTTGATCTGAGGATGTCGCCTGCAACACGAACAGTATAGGGGAAATCTGCGGGAATCTGATCTTTAATGCGCGCTGCTGGCGTGGCCGGGCCGATCTCGCGACGACCTACGCCGGCCGCCTTAGCCTCACCCGTAGAGAAGGGCGGGGTTGTAGTGGAGCAGGAAGCGCTGGTAGCTCTTGTCCACGGCGTCATCGACCATCTTTTTCGTCAAGGCGTGTGCCGAGCGTAGTCAGTAGCCAGGCTTGCGTTTCGCCACGCGTGAAGATGGCAGAGCGTGGCATCGGCAGCGGGCCGGCTTCGCACCAGAGTGGGCGGATCTCTGTAGTCTGGCGGCTCATCTAAGCGCTTGCCTTCATCGAGGATGCAACGGCGCATTGCGTCGCGCTCTGTGTCATTATAGTAGCGGTCGATCAAAGCGTTCTTCTCGAGTTCGTCAGGGTATATCAGCGTGCTGCGGCATAACGCCTCTTTGAAGTCTCTCACGACCGTAGAGTCTTCGCAGCTGGTGCGCATCGCGATTGCCGGCTCAGCGAATGGCATGGGCCGCCGATAGCATCTCATCTGTTACTTGCTTGCGCAAGTCTTCGTCGTTAACTTCGTGGTCGTACTGCGCTTAACGTCGCGCGCCGAGTTCTTTCATCAGCTCCTCTGCAAACGACACAGGGCTTGATGGCCTCGTGAGCCGCCTTGAGCGCTTCTGGAGCAAAGCCGATTCGGGCACTTCGTCCATCTCGCCTTCGACCATCATAATGTTTTCTTCCGTAGCACCCACCATGATGTCCATATCGGCCTGCTTTGAGTTGCTCGAGCAGGATTGAGGACGTAAGA
>BNJV01001177.1_pt1 | contig 43124 bp, 78 predicted proteins | sample 8540591 | NCBI WGS metagenome assembly BNJV01 (sample SAMD00202457, study PRJDB9452) | human saliva metagenome | host: Homo sapiens
GAAGTTACGTATTGCTCGAAGACCTCCGTAATCGGTCATACAGGCAATTCTTCTTTGTGGGAAAGATTTTAAATGTGGAGAAGGCTACCCATGGATAAAGGTTCTGGCCAATGCCGAGATTAAGACCATGATCAATGCTTTCGGGATGCGGATTTTCAGAAGAAGCCACGAAACGATTTTGATATTTTCCGCTGCGTTATCATAAAATCATCCTGATGACGGATGCCGATGTTGACGGAAGTCATATCGATACACTTTGCTGCTCACCTTCTTTTATCGTTTTATGCCGGAGTTGACTACAGGAAGGACATGTTATGTCATCGATGCCTCCTCTCTATCTTGTGACGCTCTGAAGAAGACTGGACTCCGATTTATCTCTCATGATGAAAAAGCGTTGAGTGAATATCAGAAGAAGCACTTTGAGGCGAGGGGGTCTGACCTGAAAACGGTCCAAGGACTGGGAGATGAACCCGAAGGAACTTTGGGAGACTACGCTCAAATCGGAAAATCGAGGTTTTAAAGCGTGTGAAAGTGAGGATGCGAAACTTGCTTCCAGAGTAACAACGATGCTTATGGGAACGAAGTCGGCAGAAGAGAGTTTATTTTTAATCATGCGAACGAGGCGGAAATCGATACGTGAGAAAGAAAGTGGGATAGCAGGAAAGGAAAACTATGGCAGAGCAAAGTTTTAAAGCACGGAATTTTCTGAGGAGGTCTGAGTAGGTCCTATCTGGACTATCGCTAATGAGAATGTCATTACAAGCGAGAGCGTTGCCAGAGGACTGATGATGGAGACGACTGAAAGCCGGTACAGGAGAAGAGTCCTTTTTCGATATGGGGAGAACCACGGGTTTTTCACGATCGACCGACCCTAAAGTCTGCAAGAATCTGCGTGGAGATAGCTTCATGGATAGTCTCATCCGCACGGAGACAGTTCCATCTACGAGGCTTTGTTGTTTTGGGTGCACAAGGCTTCAAGCGGGATGCGAGCACTGGTGGAAGGACAGGAAAGCTTTCGGCTCTATTGACAGGGACTCTGCTGCGGCCCCGATTACACTGAGGCGAGGCTGGAAGCTATTTACGGAGAGAAACGATGCTGGAGGACGCTTTCCACTTTCTTGTTCCGTTTCCAGCCGGAGTGGCGATGGAAAGCTTCTTGAACCGGTCGTTCTTCCGGCAAAACTTCCGTATGTTTCTTTTAAACGGGTCGGAAGAGGATTGCGGTAGGCATGACGACCTCGACGCCCTCTCATAACCTTAAGGAACTTATTGACCTGCTGATTCTTGCTTATATGAAGAATCCGGAAGTGCGTCTCAGAAAGAGATGCTGGAAATCATGAAAGGCCCGGGCCCTCCTTACGGGCGGCTGTGCCAGCATGAGATGATTTAGCGGTATGGCGTTACCGGGCAGGGAAAAACTCCGCCTTCGAAAGCTCGTCTCTGAGGAGGAGGGAAGAGCGATAAGGATGAGTTGGTTGTCGCGGAAATTCCGTACACACGATGATTGGGCAGGCATCAGCAAGTTTGTGGCAGGATGTAGCGCAACTCTGTGACGAAAAGAAAGAAATTGACGGATATTACGGATATTTCGAATCAGTCAGGGAGAACAGGGTATTCGGATTGTTCTGGAACTGAAGAAACAATGCGGATGTGTGGAGACGAATCAAGAATATCTTATATAGAGAAAACCAAACTGGAAGACAAGCTCTCGGTGGTACATGCTTTGCTGCAGCCAAAGGAAGACCAGGAGACCCCTTTCGCCAAAGCGTATTCTGGAGGAGCATCTTCTTTTCAGGAAGAGCGCTTTACACAGTAAATTTGGAAAACTCCTGGAAAAGAGAGGAGAAAAAGAGGGAAGTGAAGAAGGACTCATCCATGCCGTGGATGTGATTGACGCCATCATTGCTTTGCTTCGCGGAGCAAAAGAGTCAAAAGAAGCCAAGACTGCTCTGATGGAGATAGCAGTGTTCTCAGTAAGACAGGCTCTTGTTTCTCATAGGATATTGAGCAGTTTTCTTTTACGGAAGTACAGGCACAGGCAGATTACTGGATGTGCGGCTTTCCAAGTTGATTGGACTGGAAATCCTTTCTTTCACAGAAATCCCATCGAAACTGAAAAATATCAAAAATTATAAAGGCCATTCTTTTCTTCCAAGACCGGTCTTATACCGGCATTTAGAGACGGAACTCACGGAGATTCGTGCAGGAGGTTCGGCAGAGAAGCGGAGAAAACGGCTATCATTAACCTGGAAGGAAAGCGGTTTGGCGATGAAAATGCGATTGTGGAGACGGAACTTTTCTTTGTACAGGATCGTTTCGGGTATGGAAAGCTTCTGGAAACCGCAGGTTTATCAGCGGAATACGAAGCCGTTATCATAAGCATCATCCTTTCGTTGTTTCCTGCAAAAATACGGATAGACTCTCTTTTCTTTACCAGCTGAAGGAAACCTGCACTGCAGGTAAAGGTACGATCATCCGATAGCCAAATTTAAAGATAGGGAGTTCCTTTGGATAAATCTCGTGTCGTTTTTCTTCCGATAGCAGAGCAAAGTACTTTCTGTTTTTGTCAAAGACAGGTTTACTGGGAGAGAAGCTTCTCTTTGTTGACATGCGCTGGTAGCAGGTAGAGGGAAGAGTGATACCCAGAATCGTTTAGTGCAGGCAACAAAGCTCGTAGAGGACAGCCTTCTTTTCTGTACACGTACGGTGAAGGAAGGAGAGAAGAGCTTGTGCTGGAGTCCGAGGATGCGTACTTCGCTTCGTTTCTACTGTCGGAGATTCGGATGCAGAAAAGAAGACGGCAAGAGGAGTATCTCATGAGTACGAAAAGGAGATAGCTGCAAAGCGTTTATCTTCTTTCCAGAACAAAAGTGAAAGATGCAAAGAGAGGATAAATCACATCGCTTCTTTCCCGTTTGAAGCAGGAAAGAGGGGAGGAAAGGGAACGAAGCGAACTTAAAGCATTACAGGCGGAAAAGTTTTCTGTAAAGAGACAGCTTTTTGAAAAGTGTAGAGTGGAGGTAAAGAGAAAAGAAAGAGGCAGAAATGGATAAGTTTAATGGTGGGTATTTAGGAGCGACAGGAATGGTCGGACAGCGTTTTATCACGTTGCTGGAGAAATCATCCGTGGTTTAGCTTAACAACCCTGCGCATCACTCGTGTCTTAAGGGAAAGCAGCGATGGCGAAGAGGCTATTGGCGATCGTTGGAAGCTGGATATTGCCGATGCCGGATTTCAGTAAAAGATATGATTGTGAAGGATGTATCGGAGGCTGATTCGGTGAAAGAGAGGCTTGGACTTTTGTCCGCAGTGGATATGAAGAAAGGAAGAAAATCAAAAGCCATTGAAGAAAGCTTATGCGAAAGCGGAACTTCCGGTTGTAGTCCACAACTCTGCACACCTCGTTGGACAGAGGACGTTCCGATGGTGGTTCCGGAGATTAATCCCGAACATTAATCTCAGTTAACTCGATAGACGGAAGAAAGCGTCTCGGCACGAGCGAAAGGTTTTATTGCCGTGAAACGCAACTGTTCGATTCAGTCTTATACGCCGGCACTTGCGCATGGAAAGCGTTCGAGCCGTATCGAGCGCGGTTTCTACCCATCAGGCCGTGGCGGTGCGGGTAAGAATTTTCCAGACCCGGCCGGAGAGATGGTAGGGAATATTATTCCGTATATCCGGGAGGAGAAAGAGGAAGAAGTCGGAGAAGAACCTTTTACGCGTTTTAGGCACCCTCACGGATCATGGTGTACAGTTGAAAGAAGATCTCCTGATCAGTGCACAGTGTATTCGTGTACCGGTTTTAAACGGGCATGCGGCAACCGTGTCTCGTGTCTTTTCGAAAGAAGCCCACAAAAGAAGAGTTAATCGAAAAGCATTGCGGAATTTCGCTTACTGCAGGAAAAATGCCTTCACCTCTGCGCCGAAAGCAGTTTATTCGAGTATTTGGAAGAAGAGAACCGTCACTTCGGTGAAGGAAGATGTGACTTTAGAAACAGGGCATGCGGAATTTCTTGATCGGAAGACTTTCGAGCGACAGTCTCTTTGATTGGCAAGTCTGTCGGTTTAAGCTCGTCATACTTTGCGAGGAGCGGCAGGAGGCGGTGTTCTTTCCGCTGAGATGCTTGTTGCGATTGAACTATATTACGAAATAGAGAGTAGGATGCAGGAAAAAGAAAGGGCTGGAGAAAAGACTTTTCTTTTCCGTGCATCCTCTTTTATCTCTCGAGGGTTACGGAAGGAGCAGGACATGAAGTGAGACCTTGGGACATTTTGTGGATGGAAGAGGCGTGCATCTTTATACAATGAAGAATAAAAGCGGTGTTCAGGCCAGCTTCGTGACCTTGGAGGAGTCTCGGCTTTCTCTTCTCCCAATCGCGGTGGAAAACCCTGAGATCTTCTTCTTTCTGTCGGAGACTGGCAAGATATCATGGAAAACCCGGGCACATGGGAGAAATTGTAGGACGGAACAGCAATCGCAGTGCAGGAGGAACGTTTTCGCAGATTAACGGAAAAAGAATACCGTCTCTCTCGAATGACGGGCAAACGAGCAATTGCCATTCCGGTCCGGATTATTACGGAAGAAGACTTTTCAACTGAGGCCTCTAGCGAGAATACGGTGACTTTTGTCCTCTTCTCCAAAGATATGGACCAGGGATTTCCGGGAGACCTCGATTTCACGGTCAGCTATACCTGGACGGAGGAGAATGAGGTACAGATTCGCTATCGGGGAAGAGCAAATAAAGATCGCTCATGAACTACGAACCACGCCTACTTCAATCTTGATGCAGCTTTACAGGCCCTCTCGTCCGAAACATAGCCTTTACCCTCTATGCGGATTATTACACGTCGGACGGACCATCTCATTCAAGCGGAGAAACTCGAAGCGTTGCTCGGAACAATCTTTGATTTTCGTTCAGAGAGACTCGCATGCTTGCACGGAAGGGACACAGAAAAGATGAATTGAAAGAAACGAGCGGTTTTCGATCCTTAATTTCTGTATAAGAAGGGTGCGACGGGACAGGAAACGGATTGCAGCTACAGGAGCTTACTGTAAAAACTCCGGAAGTTCTAATGGAAGTGGAAACGGATTGTCCCGATGCAGTTTCTTGTACGGCAAACTTTCTCTCCGCAGATGGGCTGAAGTTGAGGAATAAGTTACGAGTGCGCATAGCGGTTTCTTGCTTTAGAAACGCAATTTTATCCGGATGCCGTTCACCATCTTCGATTTTTCCTTCTACTATTGTTCTAGTGCCGGTGTGGCTATCGTTCCGGAAACGACCTATCGTGGTTTTAAGAAGACTGACGTAAGATGAAAAATTATTTATTGCAGAGAAAACCTTCCGTGTGCAGCAGTTTGCGCGAAGCACTGGGGGTAGCTCCGCCGGAGGCGGAAAAGGCTTTACGAAAGCGCGGAGTATATATACCTGGTGCGTGGGGCATCCATCAGTATGAGCTATCCGGAGAAGTATGACAGTGCACTGCAAAAATGGAGAATGGATACGCTTCCCTTTATTCGGAGAAATATCTTTATGAAGTGATTCCCTCTGTAAAAGAGCAGTTCAAAAGTGGTTTCTTCTCTTTTGGAGAAAGGATGTAGAAACGATTTATATTTGTACGGACTCGGACAGGAGGGAGAATATATTTATCGTTTGGTTTTCAGCGGAGTGCCCTCATATAAGCGCGGAAGAAAAACGGGTTTGGATTGATTCCCAGACCAAAGAAAGAGATTCTTCGCGGGATACGGGGAAAGCGAAAGCCGAAGAGACTATGACTTACTTGCCAGCAGCTTTTCTCAGGGCGAAAGAAGATGCTTAGGGAATCAATTTTCCCAGTAGTAACCCTCCGTTGCGGGAAGCCTCTCAAGAGCGATAGGGCAGGAGAAAGCAAGCGTCATGGCGGTGGGACGGGTTATGAGCTGTGTTTTCCATGATTGTGGAGAGAAAGAGATTCGTTCCTTTTCTGAAGACCGGATTTTGGAGGTAAGTGGAGATTTTCAATGGTCGGAGTCGGGCGCGGTTTTATCCTCTGAGTTTAGAGGAAAGAGGGAGTCCCTACTATAAAAAAGTGATTTATATAAGAATATGGGTTTCTTTTCGGAAGAAAAGGCAAGAACCTTTCAGAAGGGTTTTTACGCCGGAGCCCTGGAAGGGAGGTCTCTCTTCTGGAGAAGGAAACGAAGAATCCGCTCCCCTCCCTTTTAATCTCGCTGAGCTTCCAGAATGAATGTGCCAGAGTGTTAAAAATCAGTCCGGAAGAAACCTTGAAGGTGGTACAGAACTCTATGAGAAAAACTCTGCACCTATCGAGAACCGATGCAGAGTCCCTTTTCTTCCGCCGTTTCGAAAGAAATCGAGAAAAATATCCGGGAATTTGTTCTTTTTCAGCCCTTATCGTTTGTATGCAAGAGATTCTAAAGACGAGAACTTTCTCGGGATTGCCAAGACGAAGTACTGTGACGACAGAAGATAACCAGACCATTATGCGATTATTCCTACAGGACGAGGAAGGCGCAGTATGCTGCCCTGGGAAAAGTACAGAAAAACCGTACTTGATTTTATTGTGCGTCGCTTTCTTTCCATCTTTTATCCGGCGGCAGTGTATGAAAATACAATGTAGCTTTACCGTGAAAGGAGAGGATTTCTCCAGCACAACAAAGCAGTTGGAAAAGGGAAAGGATACCTTACTCTTTATGAAAAAGCCCGGAGAGAGAAGTAGCAGAGAAAGATGTGGTGGTTGGATGAACGAACAAAATCTCTTTTTCCGGTTTCCAGTCTGAAAAAGGAATGAAAGCTTTCTTAAGAGTGCCAAGTTTGAAAAGAAGGAAACTCTCGCCGCCGAAGCGTTACGCTTCCGGAACGATGATCTCTGCTATGGAAAATGCCGGAAAACTGATTGAGGATGAAGTGTGCTGCGAGAGCAGCGAATCAAAGGTCTGGGAATCGGGACACCTCCGCGACGAGAGCGGGCATTTGAGTAAACTGGATGGCTATATTTCTGTGAAAAGAAAAATCAGCAGCTGAGTCCAACTATTCTCGAGAGAACGGATTGTGTGGACATTTTTAAAGTTTCCATTCCTGCCTCTCTTGAATCGACGCTTACGGCTTCCCTGGGAAGGGACTCTCTTATGTGGAGGAAGGAAAAGATTCAAGAAGAAGAGTACAGGTTGAAGTTGGAGGATTTTGTGCGAAAGAATAGAAATAAGGTCAAGATTCGCCTGAATCCCATTGTTTAGGAGCAGTTATGAAGAAAGAAAGATTAGCAGGACGGAAATGCTTTTTCCCGGACTTGGAGGAGCCGTTCAATTGGCTTTTTCTAGGGAACGAAGTATCCATGGGAAAGCACCTCCAAAGATAAAAACCTGGATTGCCGCGTTACAAGAAGGCTTTATCGGAAGAAATTTCAGGAAGTGAAAAGGGGTCTATGTGGCATAAAACGGTCAAACTCCTTCCCTAACGTCTACTTTCGGAGAGAACATTCTGATTGCGAGAAGGGGTGCGAGATTCGTCCGGGTGCTTTTTACAGAAAATGTCTATGCCGGAGAAGGTTCCGTTCTCGGCAATAGCTGCGAGTTTAAGAATGCGGTGCTTCCCCCATGTGCCAGACACCGCACTATAACCATGTCGGCGATTCGATTCTCGGCGCCTATTCATCTCGGCGCGGCAGCGCATGACTCCGCAATGTGAAGTCGGATAAGACGCTGGTAAAGCCGCATTTTGAGGATGGCGACGTGGAGACTGGATTAAAGAAGTTCGGATCGATTCTTTCCGATCACGTGGAAGTGGGTGTCAATCCGCTTTTAAACCCGGGTACAATTATCGAATCACGAATGTCTCATCCATTGTTCCTCTCGTAAAGGTGTAATACCGGTGGCGTGATTTACGCCGGACAAGAACCGACTGGTAAAGAAGAGAGGAGAGATATGAATAAGATGAGTGAATTTGGTGAAAATAGCTTTGAGTATTTTGGATCACTTGACTACGCATAAAATCTCGATCGTAAGAGGTAAGAATACGGGAACCAACGAAGTTTTCGGCAGCTGTGAAAGAAAGTCGCGATGCTCATGGGTTTTGTGTGGCACTGTCCGATCTTCCTATGACCAAGACACCGTGTCGAGACACCGATTGAAAAAGGCGGAAACGTAGTGATTGCCGGTGAAAATTGGCGATTGTGCCGATTCTTCGTGCAGGACTCAGTATGGTCTTCCGGACTTACCGCTCTGGTTCCTTCCGCTAAAATCGGACATATCGGTCTGTATCGGAACGAGGAAACACACAAGCCTGTAGAGTATTTCTGTAAGTTACCGAGTCCGATTGAAGAAAGAATCATCGCTGTATGCGATCCGATGCTTGCAACGAAGCAGCCGGTGTGTGGATGCCCGGGCCACGTGATTAAGAAGAAACATGGCGGCAAAAGCATTAAGTTTGTTTGTATTATTGTGGCTCCGGAAGCGAGTACGGAAGATTCATATGAAGAGCATCCGGATGTGCTGTGATTTATGTTGGTAATCTGGATCGGGAGTTGAATGAGAATGCCTATATCTGTCCGGGTCTCGGAGATGCCGGCGATCGTATCTTCGGTACGAAATAGTTGGAGAACGAAACGAGATATCGTGTGCCATGCGACGATACTGTTGAAGAACAAAAAGAGGAGTGAAATTTCTTCTCTTTCCTGCTGCCGCTGGCCGGACTTGGAACCGGCACGAGCTGCGCTGATTTTGAGTCAGTGCGCGTCTGCGTCCGCGCAGAGCCCGCTATGCGCCATAAAAGAGTAGCATATATATATTTCTTGCAAGAATATTTTCTGAGGCGTGCATTTAAGGCAACGCGCGCCTGATCCCGTGGCTCTTTGTAAGAGGAAGATAGGAAAGATGGAGTAGTTTAGTAACCGTTTCGGAAGCGAGAAAATATATCTATGATTATGTGCAGGAAAATTGGGAAGAAGAGAAAATGGAGGACTTCCTGAAACATATTGCAACTTGCCCGGACTCGTAGAGAAGAAACCGAGAATTGCTACTACATGATCTATCAGCTCGGCATTCGCAGTCTGGATGGCGAGGAGGTGATATGAATATGGGAGCATTCTCACTGGGAATTGGAGGAGGAGGCACACCATTTCTCGCTGCCATCTCTGCAACACGTCTGCTGGTTTCGAAACCTTTGGTTTTTGGGCCATTGCTTTTTCAGGCTTTTTATTTTCTATTTGCCGCCGTAGGAGGGTCTCCGGATAAGCATAAATTATTGTTGGATTGATGGACAGGCAGCATTTTATCGAGGGCTTTTTACGGAGTCCCTTATTTTAAACAATAATAAAGACGGTGTTCCTACGAATGCGCGTTTTCGGTTTTTAAACATTTTCGTTTAAGCAAATAGACCAGTGAAGAGGGCGGAACATTCGGCAGTCGCCTTTGATATGCCTTTGCCCCATCTTTTCGGCATACGATGTATTCTGCGTACAAAGGAACAAGAAAGGCGATGCCGGACGAATTAAAACAGCAGGTCTCCATGATACGAGGAGATGCTTTCCGCCATGCATGTTCCGATTCTACGAAAGAAGGATATGCGAAGCGGATGATATTCTCGGCACCGTCGCGCGAAGCGGATGCAGGAAGCAGGACACGGAGAGGTTGCCGATCGCTCTGGGGGACGAGAGATCTCCCTCCAGCTTGCCGACATCCATACCGCGATCAGTCTCCTGTAGCATTTCGGCGAGAGGAAACCACGGTCTGGCATTGCTATCCTAAAGATGTCGAAGCCGAGGGGCGTCAGCCCAAAGGAATTTATCGATTTGAAAGCCCCGATGGGAGAGCAGTCTCCGACAATATCCCGGCGTTCCCGGAATGGGAGACAGCATCCCGCTCATCCAAAAGTATCATAGTATTGAGAATGCCTCGCGCATGCCGAGTGACCCCATTTAAAAGTGCCGAGAAACCGAAAGCGGGAGAGGAACTGAAAGAGAACTTTTCGTTGGCGAAGCTGTCCAGTTGGGCGAACTGGCGACCATTTGTCTCGATGCACCGGTTTCTTTCTCCCTCGGGAGGTCAAAAGCCCGACCTGATATGCGAAACCGAAAAGCCTGAACTGGTCCGCTGAAGTGTGAATTCCGTTCTCTTATTCCTGTTTTAGTGCAGAATCTGCTGAAGAAAAGAGGAAGGCTTTGTTTCTACCGCTGTGGAAAGCAGTGGAGGACCCCTCATCTCTTTCCGTCTTGTAGTCAAAAGGATGCGTGCGCGCAGGAGAATTTGCTTTCTTCTTCTCAAGGAAGAAGAGGGAGAGAAAACGGTCTATCTCGCGCTCGTGAACGGCTTTATCGGATTCCTTTCTCCGTTTTTCAGGAGAAAGCGGCTTCCCTTTTAGGGGAAGTAAAGTCTACACTTTGGATGCAAAGAAGGAAATGCATCTTGTAGAGATGGCTGTGGCGGAAGCTCTATGATCTGTCCCTTGCGGCTTATCTTCTAAACCCCTTGGAAAGACAGTTATTTTTATGATGATTTGGCGAGAGACTACTGTATCGCTTATCCTTCCGGGAGAGAAGGAATGGAAAAAGAAAAGAAAGAGTTAGGTATCTGTCAGGCTTTGGTGTGCTGGAAAGCGAGATGTCCTGTTTAAAAATTACGGGAAGAAGAACTATGGAAGCTTTTACCGGAAGTGGAACTTCCTCTTGATTCGTGTGCTGTTTTCGATGGAAGAAAGTCCGGTATCTCGTGTAGATCGGGGAGAAACTGCCTCCTACGGAAAAAGTTTTTACAGAGAAGATTGACGGCTTACAGAAAGAAATCTATCAGATGGCGGGAGAAACGTTTAATCTCAATTCGCCGCAGCAGCTGGGAATCATCCTTTTGAGAAAATGGGGATACTGGCGGAAAAGACAAAAACCGGATACTCTACAGCAGTGGATGTATTGAAAAATTGCAGGAAGACTATCCCTTTTGTAGGAAAAATTCTGGAGTATCGGACCTATGCAAAGCTGAACTCCACCCATGCGGAAGGGCTTTAGGCTATATCGGAGAAGATGAACGAATTCACTAGCGTTTTCCAGCAGACGGTGACGCAAACGGGAAGACTTCTTCTCACTCGATCCGAACTTGCAGAATATTCTTATTCGTACGGAGATGGAGAAAAGTTTCGTGCCGTCTTCATTCCGAAGGAAGGCTGTGTTTTCGATGCGGATTATTCTCAGATTGAGCTGGATTCTGCGGCGCTTCCGGGATGAAAAGTTGATAGAAGCTTCATCGTTCGGATAGGGATATTTCATAAGGTTACGGCTTCTCAGGTTTTTCATGTTCCCCTTCTGCCGTGACGGATACCTTGCGTAGAAATGCGGAAGGCCGCGAATTTTGGAATCGTTCATGAATCTCCGCCTTGGACTGTCAGAAGGGCTGAGTATCGAAGAGCGAAGCGAAGGAATATATCACAAGATATTTTTGAGACCTATCCGAAGGTCAAAGAATATCTTGACCAGGAAATTGAATTTGCAAGAGAACACGGTTATGCGAAGACCCTTCTTGAAGGAGAAGACTGCCCGGAGATCTTTCACGCTGTAAACTTTATGCGTCGCAGTTTCAGTGAGCGGGTGGCGATGAATGCCCTGATACAGGGAACTGCCGCGATATGATGAAGACTTGCCATGAATACGGTTTTTCAGAAGCGTCTGGAGGAGAGGAATCTCCGAAGCAAAATCGTTCTTCAGGCACATGATGAGCTGCTCTGGAGGTGCTCGAGCAAGAACTTTCAGAAGTGAGGGAGATTCTCGTTTCTTCCATGGAGAACGCGATGAAACTTCCCGTGCCTTTTCTTGTAGAAGCGAAGAGCGGAAAGAACTGGGAGGAAGCGCACTGATGGAAATTCGATAAATGGATCTCCTTCCTTTGAGTTACCTGAAAAAGCACGGTATACCGGTTCTTTTCAGGGATGCGCTATAGTATGTGAGAAAGCGGAAGAAGGGGAAGACTACGCTTGAGACTCTTGTCTGAAGGAGCCTTTTTCCTTTGATAATACGGAGGACAGGGAGAAAGAAATTTTTCTTTCCGTTTTCACAGAAGGAATAGAAGAAACCGACAGTTTTCAGTAAAAAGGGCGGAAAACGTATAGTGAGATAAAAAGGAGAGAGCCTATTTTGCAAAAAGATATCTTAGCGGTAATCGGCGGCATGGGAAGCGGCAAAAGCACGGTTTTACATCTCTTTGAGAGAGCAGTTTCATTATGAAACGATAGAGATGGATCGTCTGGCCAAGGATCGTTATCAAGATCGTGCATTCCTGTTCGCGCTTTCGCATTCTCCCGAAAAAGTATTTCAAGAGAATGAGATTGGCATTTGACGCTCGAAGTTTACTGCTCTGAACGGTACGTACAGGAGTAGAAACGTTGGTTCATCCCATGGTTTATCGGAAAACGGAAGAAAGAATCCATTTGACAAGACAAGAAGGGGAAGCTACGATTGAGACTCGCACTGCCCAATCAAGCTTTTTGTCCCTTGCGGATGCCGTCCTCTTCAGAGGCGCTCCTTGCTCATCCGTATCGCCCGATTGGTCGATAAAAAGAGGCTATACGGAGAGGGAAGCAGGGAAATGATAGAGGCACAGTACACGAGGAATACAGGATCGTGCCGATTTTGTTTTTACAGAATGCAGGAGACGTAGAAAGGGTGAAAGATGCGCTTTGCCAGTTTATCCAGCGGATTCAATGGAAATTGTAGCTATATTGGAACGGAAAACACAGCATATTTTGCTGGACTGCGGGAGCGGAATCCGACGATTGAAAAGGGGATTAAAGAGCATTCATCTGAAACTTTCGGATCTGGATGCGATTTTCATCACGCACGAACATATCGATCATATCAAAGCGCTGGGGCAATTTAAGAAAAAGTACCGATTCCTGCTCCATGCTAGTCTCGGAACCTTATAGGAATTTCTGCTTTGTAAAGCGTTAAAAGAATTTCGAAAGGACTCTGCACCCTTCATTCTGACGGATGCGTGTTTCCTATGTGGGATTTGCGGCTTATTCCGTTCAGTATTTCCCATGATACGAGAGAACCTGTGGCGTATAGAGGAGGAAGGGGATAAACACCTTGCTATAGCAACGGATCTCGGAAAACTTTGACGCTCTATACGGTAAATCATTTAAAAGATCTGATGTTCTTTCTCTTGAAGCAAACCATGACATCGCAATGCTGGAGAATGGTCCTTATCCCTATGATTTAAAGAGGAGAATCCTATCCGATTACGGGCATCTATCCAATGAGCGGAGGTGGGAACTTTTGGAAGCGGTGATGGAAAGAAGCTGAAAAAGTTCTTTTAGGGCATTTGAGTGCGGAGAATAATATGGAAGAGCTTTGCACTGGAAACGGTTAAAAAGCATCTTCTGTCCACATCCCTTTCTCACTTGTGGCAAAGAGGGGTATATCGGAGATTATCGAATGGTAGACGAGAGTAGTGGGTGTGATTACCGAGTTTAATCTGTTCCATAAAGGGCATGCTGCACTTTCTACAGGAAATTGAACGAAGTATGAAGCAGACTATATTCTTGCCGTAATGTCCGGCGATTTTGTACAGCGCGGTGAGCCGGCCTTTTTTTCCAAGTTTGAACGGGCGAAAGAAGCCGTTCTTTCCGGCGCGGACTTGATTCTGCAATTGCCCGTCTTTTCTCTTTCGGGAGTCGTGACTTTGGACACGGGGCGGTAAAATTACTGAAAGAGTTGCAACTTGTAGACTGTCTGGGTTTTCGGGTCGGAGTGCAGGGTGATCTCAGAAAGAGTGAAAGAACTTGCCTCTTTCTTTTTGCATGAGGAAGAAAAATCCGTGCTACCGGGAACGCTTTCGTGCATTCCTTTCGAGTGGCTTATCTTATCCTGTCGCGCGAGAAAGAGCCTTGAGGATTTTTAAGGGACGAATTCTTCCCTAATGATACTTTTGGGTATCGCATACCTTATGGCAATGGAAGAATTGTTCGTCGACTTTACGGCAGCGCTTGTTTTCAGGGATATGCGTTTTCCTTCCGCCTGCGTGCGTTAAGAGAGCATTTTCGAAAGACAAGGGACAAAATGTTTTGCGGATGGAGCGGGTCTTAGTCGTTATCTTTTTATCGTCTCATGGAACTGGAGAAAGAACAAACGGATTTTACCGTATTCCGAGATGTGAGCGGGCGCTTTCTGACCGTATCGGGCATTTTTGAAAGACTTTTTCTTTTTGTCCGAAGGAAGAAGAAACTTTCAGCACGATTGTGCAGGCATTAAAAGGAAAAATTACACCTATTCCCGAGTCAGTCGTGCACTGCTCCATATTCTTCTGGATATTCGGGAAACGGATGTAGAGGAGGAGAAAAGAAAAGCATTCCGCTATTATAGAGCGCTTTGCTGTAAGCAAAGCCGGTACGCGACTGCTTCCGTATTTGCCGAAGGACACGATTTACAGTTTGGGAAAAAGTATCCGGGAAAATCCTCTGCTTCTTAGGAATAAGAGTTTTTCAAAACCGATCTCTTTGCTGCAAAAATTTATCAGAGTATTGCTCCCCTTTGCAAAGAATGAATTTCGTGAATATTTTTTTAAAAATATGATAAAATGGATAGTCAGTGAGAGTGGTTTAGGCTTTCGCCGGAAAGGGCAGGATATGAAGCTTGTTTATGCGATTGTACGAAATGACAATGAAGATGATGTTGTTACTGCATTGATGCAGGATCATTTTATGGTGACCAGACTTTCCACCACGGGCGGTTTTTGAAAAAGGAAATACGACCCTGATGATTGCATTGGAAGATAAAGATCTGGATCATTGTATTGATTTGATTAAGACGCAGTGCGGAAGAAGGCAGAATATCACGGTGAACATGCCGTATCTTTCGGGAAGTTCTCTAATGAATTATACGACGATGCCGATGGAAGTGGAGATTGGCGGAGCAAACCATTATGGTGGTACTGCTGGAGCGCTTTTGAAAATATTAAATTGATATTTTTAAGAAAGAGAGAGAGAAACGAGATTATTATTTCTTTTTCCTCTTTCTCTTTTTAAAAATGTATTCCTTTTGCTATAATGAAAAACGTTTTGTTACGACGAAAGTTTCGTGGAATCTTTTTGTCGTAGATTTTATTTAAGAACAGAAAGAAGGAAGATATGTCATTTATTGAGGATGTAAAACGCAAGGCAAAAGCAAAAAAAGAGAACTATTGTGCTTCCGGAAGCGGAAGATAAGAGAACTTTGGAAGCGGCTATGCAGATTAAGAAGGAAGGATTTGTAAACCTTTGTGCTTCTCGGTGATCCGAAAAAGGTAGAGAAGGATGCGAAAGACTATGGTTTTGACCTCTCCGGTATTCCCGTTATTGATCCGAAGACTTCCCTTCTTTGGAGGATTATGTAGCAACCTGGTAGAACTCAGAAAAGCCAAGGGGATGACCGAGGAAGAGGCAAGAAAGTTACTGAGCGAAAACAATACCTATTATGGGGTAATGATGGTAAAGAAAGGGATGCAGACGGTTTGGTTTCCGGAGCTTCACACTCCACGGCGGATACGCTTCGTCCTTCTTTACAGATTTTTGAAGACGAAACCGGGTACCAAGATTGTTTCCGCCTTTTTCGTTATGGTTGTACCGGATTGTGCTTACGGAGAGAACGGAACCTTTGTCTTCTCTGACTGTGGGCTGAATCAGAATCCGACAGCGGAAGAACTTGCCGCTATTGCGGAGTCGTCCGCCGAGTCTTTCCGTTTCCTGGTTGGCGCGGAGCCGAAAGTTGCCATGCTTTCCTACTCTACGATGGGTTCTGCAAAACATGAGGATGTTACAAAGGTGCAGGGAAGCAACGAAGATTGCGAAAGAGAACAATCCGGATTTGCTCGTCGACGGGGAATTGCAGCTTGATGCGGCACTCGTTTCTTCCGTGGCGGAGTTGAAGGCACCGTCTTCCCCTGTTGCAGGAAAGGCCAACACGCTGATTTTCCCGAATCTTGATGCGGGCAACATCGGTTACAAGCTTGTGCAGAGATTGGCAAAGGCGGAGGCATACGGACCTATGACACAGGGAATTGCAAGACCGGTAAACGACCTCTCCAGAGGATGCAGTGCAGAAGACATCGTTGGGGTAGTTAGCTATACCGCTGGCAGTGTCAGTTATATGATTAAAGTTTCTTTCCGTGCATAATCGGACAGGAATTTGCCGGCTTTAATGGCGCAGTAGAGAGGCATGACGAAAGGTTCGTAATGGGACTTTGCAGGAAGAGGAACAGAGGCGAACCGGAATGATTTTTGGAGGAAGTATGAAAATTTTAGTAATCAATTGTGGATCCTCTTCTTTGAAGTATCAGCTCATGGATATGGATGGAGAGAAGGTACTGGCAAAGGGACTTTTGTGAGCGTATCGGAATTCCGGGTTCTCGTATGAAACATGAGGTACCGGGAAGAGAAGAGTATATCGTAGAACAGGATATGCCGGATCACTCCGTAGCGGTGAAACTGGTTTTTGATGCTTTGACGGGCGAACACGGCGTGGTAAAGTCGGTAGACGAGATATCCGCTATCGGACATAGAGTGCTCCACGGCGGTAATAAATTCACGGAGAGTATCGTTGTAAACGAAGAGGTAAAGAAAGTGATACGGGAATGCTTCGACCTCGGACCATTGTATAATCCGGCGAATCTTATGGGCATTGAGGCCTGTGAGAAGGTTGTTCCCGGTAAGAAAAAAATGTGGCTGTGTTTGATACCACTTTCGGTATGACCCTTCCGGAGAAAGCCTATTACTATGCGATTCCGACAGAGTATTACGAGAAGTATGCCATTCGTCGCTATGGTTTCCATGGAACCAGCCATGCTTATGTATCGAAGGAAACCATTCGTTTTGGAGGACTGGACAAGGATAAGGCGAAAGTCATTGTTTGCCACCTGGGAAACGGAGCCTCCATCTCTGCGTCTATCGGAGGAAAAGCGGTAGATACTTCTATGGGACTTACCCCGTTGGAAGGTCTTATCATGGGAACCCGTTCCGGAGACATCGATGGAGCGGTCATCCAGTTTATTGCGAATCATGAGAACCGTACGGTTGATGAAGTACTGAACATCTTAAATAAAAAGTCCGGTGTTCTGGGCATGACCGGTGTTTCTTCCGATTTCCGTGATGTAGAGAAGGCTGCCGCTGAAGGAAATCACATGGCGGAAGTTGCCCTGGATGCATTTTCCTACAGAGTTGCTAAGCTATATCGGCGCTTATGCTGCGGCGATGAACGGTGTAGATGCCATCGCTTTCACGGCGGGAGTCGGCGAGAATGATAAAACAACGAGAAAGCTTGTAGTGGAACAGTACTCGGTTTTCCTCGGTGCAAGATTGATCCGGAAAGAAATGATGTAAGAGGCAAAGAAGCTTTTGATTTCGTCGGATGATTCCAAAGTGAAGATTTTCCTTATCCCGACAAAATGAAGAGCTTGCCATTGCAAGAGACACAAAGCGTCTTACAGAGTAAGTATGGATTTATAAATTTTTGCTTGCTTTTGCAGGAAGATAGTGTATTTTTATCATGAGTGTGTTTTTCGACGGGACGAAACATAAATTATTCCCTGCAAGAAGCATAGGGAAGGGCCTGTGCGACTATAAAAGCATGAAATTCTCACCGAAGTCCATTCGGTTAAGACGGGAGGTGTAAAGATGTCTATTTGTCCAAAAATAAATCGTCCAAGGCGCGTAGAGACAGCAGAGAGCCAATTGGAAGATGGGGGCAACAAACCTGGTAAAGTGTTCCAAGTGCGTGCGCTTGTTATGCCTCATAGAGTGTGCAAAGCATGCGGATCTTACAATAAGCGTGAGATTGTTAAAGTAGAGGACTAAGAGCAATAAGAGTAAGAGGACTTGCAAGAGTCCTCTTCTTTGTTCTGTCTCTTCGTTCAGCTCTTTTTGATTTTCTTAAAAAAACAAAAATTATTCCTAAAAATCACTGGACTTGCGCACAATCTGATGATAGTATACGAGCGTGTTTCAGCACAGAACTTAAGTTAAATAGAGTTTGTTTGAAAAAGGAGATTAAGATGAAGAAATATGTATGTACTGTTTGCGGCTATATTTACGATCCTGAAGTAGGCGAGGAGAGCGCGGGCGTTGCTGCGGAACTGCTTGGGAGGATGTACCGGATGATTTCGTATGCCCCTCTTTGCGGAGTAGGGAAGGATCAGTTTGAGCCGTCAGAGGACTAAAAAGAAGTTTCAGTAGAACAGAGGGTTGAGCGCATTTGCATCGTCAGAGGAGTAGGATAAGATGTATTCATGCAGAAAGATTAAAGAAGATTTGGTGTATGTGAGGGGTAGAGGATAGGAGAATCCCTCTCTTTGAGAATATTTTTCCGTTGGAAAGAGGCGTAACATACAATTCTTATTTACTTTTTAGATGAAAAACGGTTTTTGATGGATACTTGTGATCAGACAGTAGCGACACAGTTTTTCAAAATCTGGAGCACGCCTTATCGGGAAGAAAGCTGGATTATCTCTTGATTCATCACATGGAACCCGATCATTGCGGGTGCATTGAAGAACTTTGCAGGAGATTTTCCGGGCTTATCCATTATTTCGAACAGCAAGACTTTTCAGATTTTTAGAGCAATTCTTTTCTTTGACGATTCCGGAGGAACGGAAGGTCGTGGGTAAAGGACGGTGAAGAGTTTTCTTTTGGAAAGCATCAGTATAAGTTTCTTTTTGCACCCATGGTGCATTGGCCTGAAGTGATGTTCTCCTATGATGAGGCAGATGGCATATTGTTTTTCTGCGGATGCCTTCGGGTATTCGGCTGTAATAACGGCAACATTTTTGCAAAAGAGCTGGATTATAAAGCAAAGGATTTTTGGATGATGCAAGACGCTATTATGCCATATATTGTTGGAAAATACGGCACGCAGACCCAGATGGCTCTTAAAAAGCAGCCGCCTTACCCTCCATTAAGATGATTTGTCCGCTTCACGGTCCGATTTGGCAGGAAGAAAGTGCTTTTATTTTTAGAGAAGTATGATCTCTGGTCCCGTTATGTTCCGGAAGAAACAGCGGTTGTGATTATTTATAATTCCGTTTATGGCAATACCGAATCCGTTGTGAACCATTTTGCAATGCGCCTCGGGGAAAAAGGATGCGAAACTGTAAGATTTATGATGTCTCTAAAACGAGTTTTCTCTTATCTGATTGCGGAGGTTTTCCGTGCGAGCCATCTTGTCTTTGCGGCGACGACCTATAACAACGGGCTCTTCCCGAAGATGGAGAGCTTGCTTACCGATATGAAGAATTTAAATGTACAGAACCGGAAAGTCGCTATTTTGGAGAACGGTACCTGGGCACCGCAGAGTGCGGAAGCTTGTGAAGGAAATTCTGGATAAGATGAAAGATATGACCTATATCGAGAACCCCTGACCATTAAGTCGGCAGCGGTCAGCATGGAGCTCTGGAAAAATGGCGGATGCCGTAACGGAAGATTATCAAAAGGCGCTGTAAACTGTAAGGGACGAAGAATCGGGATTCGTTTATTTTTCCGTCTGTATGAAGGCGTTCATAGCAAGGCGTGAAGTATAGAATCTCGTTTAGGAAGAGTTATAAGGATTAGGTATTTCCTTATAACTCTTTTTATAGCTTAAGCGGCATTATTTTATTTTCGTGCTGACGCTCTTTTGTCGTTTCCCAAAAATTTCTTGAAATAGAGTGGTAAAGTGGTATAATCGGACTAGATTTTCGATAAAAGTGGGAGGCTTATGAAAAGGAAGTCCATTCTTTTGCTTATTTTCTTATCAGTGTACTTTCTTTTTGCGTGCGGAAATAAAGCGCCGTTGAAGTACAAAGTCAACAAGACCCCTGAGTTAAAAGCAATATGAATCGAGGTGCAGGAAAAGGCGGCTTTCCAGCAGTCTTTGGCAGAAGAAAGTATGGCGGAAAAAGCCAGACTGGAGGAAGAGGAAAAGGCGAAAGAAGCGCTCGTTTGGAAGAAAACGAAGGTAGAAAAAGAAAGAAAAAAAGTGCGAGGCATTTATATTACGGATAATACAGCCGGTTCCGAGCGTATGGATAAGATTCTCGACGGCATGCGGAACGGAGTTGAATGCCATCGTTCTGGATATCAAAAATGACCAGGGACGAATCAGCTATAAGATGAAGAACAGTCTTGTCGAGCAAAACGGGGCAAGTATAAAACGGGATTAAGGATATGCCGGCTTTATTAAAGCGTTGTCATGAGAGGGAATCTATGTGATTGCACGACTGGTTTGTTTCCGTGACCCTACTATTGGTACCAAGCATCCGGAGTGGATGAACCAAAAAGCGGACGGCAGTCTTTTTCAGGACAGCAATGGACTATGCTGGGTGAATCCTTACCAGAAGGATTATTGGGAGTATATTGCTTCCATTGACGGAAAGTTGTGCGGATGACGGTTTCGACGAAGTGCAGTTGGACTACGTTCGTTTTGTACGGAAAAAGGGATGAAGGATGTCGTTTATCCGGAGGAGGCAAAGACGGACAAAACCAAGATTATTACCGAGTTTGTTCAGTTTATGTCTGACCGGATGGCGAAAAAGCAGGATTTCTCTACGGATGTATTCGGAACCATCATCGGTTCTGATGTGGACAGCATGGCGGTAGGGCAAGACTACTCTGTTATGGCTTCCGCTGTGGACCTATATGTGTCCGATGATTTATCCGTCTCGTACGGAAACGGCAATTTTGGTATTGCCTATCCGGATGCGAGCCTTATAAGACGATCCAGGGTGCTTTATCTTCCTCCCGGAAAGCGCTGTCTTTAGAGACGGAGAACAGTATACTGAGCAAGTATCCGTCCCTGGTTGCAAGGCTTTTACCGCTTCGTATCTCGAGCATTATATTCCCTACGGAAAAGAAGAAATTCATAGCCGAGATTCAGGCTGTTTATGATAGCGGTTGTGACGAATGGCTGATTTGGAATGCATCGAATAATTATGATTTTTTCCTGCTTCTTATCGAAGAAGAAGCAGAACAGGAAGAGGCAAAAAGAGAAAAAGAGCGTAAAGACGAGAGATCAATCACGCAGAGTGCTGAACCTGCACAAGGAGAAAAAGCAGAATGGTCGGATAATCCGGATTATCAAAAAAGGAAAGCAGAATTTAATATCCCAGAAGAACTCAAAAGCTCCCGCGTCTTCCGGGAGTTTATTTAATGCATGGCCCGATGGATGAGATTATTTATGTAGGAAAAAGCGAAAAATCTTCGTAATCGTGTAAAACAGTATTTTCAAAAAGTCGTATAAAAATCCATAAAGATTCAGCAGATGGTTTCTCAGATTCAGCGTTTTGAGTATATTGTGGTAGATTCCGAACTGGAAGCGCTGGTTTTGGAATCCAATTTGATTAAGGAGAACAAACCCAGGTATAACACCGTTTTAAAAAGATGATAAAAGCTACCCCTATATACGATTCAGTGTGGAGGAAGATTATCCCAGGCTGTTTATCACCCGGTCGAAAAAAGAAATAAACGTTCAAAGTATTGCGGACCCGTATACTACTGTTGAACAGGTGGAAGGGATTGAGCTTCTTCGAAAAACTTTACATATTCGGAACTGTAATAAAATTTTTTCGGAAGAGAAACCGCTGCAAGACCCCGTCTTTACTATGATATGGGACAGTGCAATGCGCCGTGTACCGGACAGCAGACGAAAGAGGAGTATAGAGCGGTTATTCCGGAAGTTTCCGCGATCTTATCTGGAAAAACAGAGGCTGTGGTAGAAGAATTACAAAAGAAAATGCAGGAAGCGTCCGACCGGTTGGACTTTGAGAAAGCCATGGAGTATCGGGATCTGATTCACGGCTTCCATACGATGGAGAGAAGACAGAAGATTACGGCTCTGGATGAGAAGACCGGGATATTCTGGGGCTTAGACGGGACCACAGTGACTGTGTGATTCAGATTTTTTCTTTGTACAGGGACGGGAAAAATAGTAGGGAGAGATCACAGTTTCTTAAAAATTGATGAAGAGGAGAAAGATGAAGAGATTTTTTCGCTCTTTTACGTCAGTTTTATAGTGGTACGCCGTTTATCCCAAAAGGAAATCTATCTTCCCTGTACCCTGCCGGATGAAGAAATGATTGCCGAATGGCTGAGCTCCATAAAAGGAGGGAAAGTTCGTATTGTGCAGCCGAAACAAGGCGACAGAGAAAAATTGGTAGAACTTGCAGGAAAGAATGCCGGTATTTTTGATGCTTCGTTATGTTGAGAAGTATCGGAACGAGAAGAAAAAAGCAGGAACAGGCTTTGGAAGAACTAAAAGAATATGCCGGACTCAAAACCTTACCTTTACGCATCGAGTCGTATGATATTTCCAATACTTCCGGGTGCTCAATGTGGGATCCATGGTTGTTTATCAGGACGGGAAAGAAAAAGCCGAATGATTACAGGAAGTTTCGAATACAATCGGTGCGCGGGCAGGATGACTATGCGTCCATGCGGGAGATGTTGCATCGACGCTTTTCTCACAGTCTTATGGAGAAAGAGAGAAACAGGCAGGAGGGGCTGGAAGATTCGCTGGGATCATTTTTCTCAGTTTCCGGATCTGATCTTAATGGATGGAGGTAAGGGACAGGTAAGCAGCTGCCTTTCCGTTTTGGAAGAACTGAAGATTTCCATCCCGGTTCTCGGAATGGTTAAAAGATGAGCATCATAGGACAAGAGCCCTTCTTGTACAGAACAAAGAAGTACCGATACCGACTTCCGGGGAATGCTTCAAATTTTTTAACCAGAGTACAGGATGAAGTGCATCGTTTTGCGATCAGCTATCATCGCCTCTTCGTATGAAAGAGCAGGTGCATTCTTTACTGGATGATATTCCGGGAATTGGGGTCAAAAAGAAAGAAGGCGTTACTGAAAAATTCAGAGATATGCATGGCATTGGGCATGTCTTACGAAGAAATCGATCCATTCCCGAGATGGATGAGAAAGCGACAAATGCCGTATTGCATTTTTAAGAACAGGAAGGAGGAGGAAGCGCGGCAAAAGACGGAGTCTGATAGAATATAGAGGTTGGAAACGAGGAATTATGCCTGTTTTATGCTGTATTGGAAAAATGCTTTAAGAGTGCTTTTATGCTTATTTGTTTTGTAACATAAAACCGATAATCATTTGTCAAAGTTCCAAAAATTGTATAAAATAAGGCGGAACTGAGTCTGAGGAGAATGTGAAGTGGTTAAGACTATTTTTGCTGAAACAGCATATCGGCGCTCCCGATATGCCTGTTGTGAAGGTAGGGAGACAAGGTCAGAAGGGGAACTCTCCTTGCAGCTCCGGAAAAGTTAGGCGCAAATATTTTCTCCAGTGTGGATGGTGTGGTGAAAGAAATCACGGATGCGGCGATTGTGGTCGAGGCGGATGAAAAGCAGAGTGATTCTTTTGAACCGATTTCCGGTGAGGATAATCTGTCCTTGGTAAAGGCAGCCGGAATTGTAGGAATGGGTGGAGCAGGATTTCTACAGGCGTCAAGCTCGGCACAGACTTAAAAAGGAGGATATCTCTGAGTCAATGCCGCTGAGTGTGAACCGCTTGAACATAACATGAAGCAGATTATGGATGAGCCTGAGAAGACCATCCATGGCATTCAGTATGCCATGAAAATCTGCAATGCAAAACAGGCAGTGATTGCCATCAAGAAGAAGCACGAGAAAGAGATTGCGCTTCTTCTGGAGAAGCTTAAGGATTATCCGGAGATTACTCGCATCTTTTACCGGATATCTATCCGATGGGAGAAGAGAGACGGTTGTTCGTGAAATTTTAGGAAAGTTGCTCCCTCCCACAGCACTTCCGTCCGAGGCGGATGCGGTAGTTATTAACATTGAAACTTGTCTGAGAATTGCGGAAGCGATTGAAGATAAGAAGCCTTCTTTCTTGAAAAACATTACCGTAGGCGGTAAGTTGAAGAAAGGTACGGAATCTCAGGTATTCCTGAATGTTCCCGTAGGAACGACGGTTGGGGAGCTCATTGAGATGGCAGGCGGAATCGACGGAGTATGGGAGAGATTATTCTTGGCGGACCGTTTACCGGTTCCGCTGTGAACTTTCCACTCGATTACAAAAAGACAAGTGGCGGTATTCTTGTTACAGAGCCTTTCAAGGACTGGAAGGGAGCGAAGGTAGGGACTTCTGCTTTGCGCGCTGCGGCAATCTGAACAGAATGGAAGACCTCTGCAAGAAGTACAACGGTGTTGTAGCGGATGTGCAGACCTGTAAGCAGGCAGTCGATGTGCGCGGTACTTTGAAGTGTGAGAATCCGGGAAACTGTCCGGGACAGGCACAGAAGATCCTTCACTTTAAGAATGCCGGTTGTACAGATATCCTGATTGGAAACTGTAGTGACTCGTACAAACACGGTTATGGGTTCCGCTCGAAGATGAACTTAAACGTACATCATCAGACAGATCATGTCTTAGAAACCGTCGGCATGGAACCGATGCGCTATCTTACAAAAGTCCAAGACGGTTGAGCAACTTCCGTTGGATAAGAATGGCAGACAGATTCCTTTCTCTGCCGAGAAAGAGGATGCAAAGTCGGAAGAAAAGAAGGAGTTTAGTTTTAGTCAGGAACTGGAGGATGGACTGTTCCATATCCATATTGAGGATGGACAGGGATATTCACATAGAGATTTCATAAAAGAAAGGAAAGAGTGTTATGTCTATTTCCTAGCAGAATATGCAGAAGAGCATAAAATAGTCCGGCAGTCTTATGCTGAGGCTGAGGGAGGGATTACCGCTTTCCCAGCCACAACCTGGGAAGATCCGGAGATTTTCGATGATTTGTTGATTCCGGACTTCTAAGTTAGACGGTTGTTTGACCATTGGGGATGTCCTTGGAGCAAAAGCTCCTGAAGACTTGCGATTCTCTTACGCCGCTCATAAAGACCTTGTTGCGCTTGCAGAGAAGAAGAGGCTTCTCAGGACGCAAAAACAGAGGAAAAGAAAAGAAGGCAGAAAGCTAAGGCGGTTTCCGTTCCCGCGGACGGAAAGGCTTTTCCCGGTGGCAGTTTGAAAATTCACATTGGCGAAGGAAAGGGCATTGATATTCAGATTCCTCTTCTTCCGTAGGGGGACCGCTACTGCTGTTTTCCGAGAACAGGGACAGTGCAACCTTTCAACCGCTGGCCAAGCGACTGGGGCTTCTGCAGCGCATCAGGAAGAGGTTGTTGTTCGTTCTTTAACGAGAAAAGCACTTTAAGATTACGGAAGTAAAGCGTGGACCGGAAACCAGTTGGAAGGTACCGTACTTACCATTCGGAAGGTGAGAAAAGAAGCGGTTGATTCTCAGGAGTTGGTAGAGAAGTTAGAGATTGATATCATCACCCCCGGATCAGTATCATACCTTCTCCAACACCATTATGGATGTACAGCCGATCGCTACAAAGAGGGAGACGATTTACTCGGAATCGGTACCACCAGAGTATTGGATGGTGTTGTAATGGTTGTTTCGGAACGGATTCCAAGGGAATTCAGATTGGTGAGTTCGGTTCATCGGAAGGTTATCTTGATGAAAACGTTATGTGGGGACGTCCAGTTGTCCTGACAAGGGAGATATTTTCATTAAGACCAACGTTACCATTAAAGAGAAGACCAACATGGAGCGTCCGGGACCATTGGCTGCACATACTGCAACAGATTTGATTACCGACGAGATTCGTAAAGCGTTGAAGAAAGCGGACGAGAGTCTTGTTGTCGATACAGAGACCTTCAACCAGGTGAAGACCGGGTAAGAAGAAAGTGGTTATCGTAAAGGAAATCATGGGTCAGGGTGCTAGCATGATAACCTTCTCCTTCCGGTTGAGCCGGTAGGCGTACTCGGTGCAAAGCCGAACGTTGACCTCGGAAATGTACCGATTGTCGTATCACCGCTGGAAGTTCTGGATGGCTGTATTCATGCTTTGACCTGCATCGGACCGGCATCGAAAGAAATGTCCCGTCATTACTGGAGAGAGCCGCTTGTATTGGAAGTGCTTCATGATAAGGATGTGGATCTCGCCGGCGTTGTACTGGTTGGTTCTCCGCAGATTAACGCCGAGAAGTTCCTATATCCCGTCGTGTAGGAATGACTCTGGAAGCAATCGGACGGATGGCGCTTTTGTTACTACAGAAGGATTCGGAAATAACCATATTGACTTCGCAAGCCATATTGAGCAGAATCGGTATGAGAGGAATCAAAGTTGTCGGTATGTCCTTCTGTGCTAACTAGGGTGCACTTGTTGTAGGAAACAAGTATGTGAATGCCATGGTAGATAACAATAAGTCGGAGGCCGGTATTGAAAAATGAAATTTGCTGCAAACAATACCCTTTGCCCGGAGGATGCAATCCAGTGCTCTCGATATGTTGAAGGCGGAGATGGTCGGAGAAGAAGTGAAGAAAGCGGAGAGAAAGTGGAATCCGAATGTGAAAGGCACAGAACGTAGAGCTGACTCTCCAATGTTACCGGAAAGCCCATTCAGCTTGTGGAGAATGAAACTTCTCTTCCCATGAGTGAAAAAGTTTAAAGAAAAGTATCTGAACAGCTAATGGCAAAGTATTTAGATAAACTCATCTACATGGAAGGTATCATGTGGAAGTTCACGACGGTGCCGTGAGGGATTGACTTAAAAAGGGCGTCTCGGTTACATGAAGATTCCCAAGCGAATGCTCATTTCCGGACTATGAAATTAAAGTAGGACAGGAAGTCGGATTCAACATGAGTTTCATTGAACAACTCGGTCCCGAAGTAAATGAGAAGTATGTTAGTAATATTCAAAGGCTTCATCAGTCATAGAATATTTACATAAAATATTAAGAAAGGAGAAAGACATGGATTTTCACAGTAGTAAAAGGGATGCAGTCTGAGATCTTTGTTCCTGTTACTCCTCCTCCTGTTTGGGCGCCGGTTACGAAGCCTTTAAAAGGACATGGTAGTGGCTATCGCTACTGCTGCCGGAGTACATCATAAAGATGATAAGAGATTTAATCTTGCCGGTGACTTTACATTCAGAATCATCAAAGAGACACGATGCCTTCCAGTGAGTTAATGGTATCTCACGGAGGATATGATAATAGGACGTTAACAAAGATATCAACTGTATGTTCCCGATTGACGAGACTTCACTGAACTTGCGAAGGATGGTGTGATTAAGGGGTAGCTCCGGCACACATCGGTTTCATGGGTGGTGGCGGAAACCAGGAGAAGTTTAAAAATGAAACCGGTCCGGCTATTGCGAAGATTTTGAAGGATGAGGGCGTTGACGCCGTAATCCTCACCGCTGGCTGAGGAACTTGCCATCGTTCTGCCGTGCTTGTGCAGAGAGCTATTGAGGAGGTTGGCATCCCAACAATCATTATTGCCGCCCTTCCTCCTGTCGTAGAGACAGACCGGTACTCCTCGTGCAGTTGCTCCTCTCGTTCCGATGGGTGCAAATGCCGGAGAGCCAAACAACAGAGAAAATGCAGTACAACATTGTAAAGGATACTCTGGAGCAGCTTGAGATTCTGGATTCACCGGGCAGGTGGTTCCGTTACCGTATGAGTATGTCGCAAAAGTATAACTTTACATAAACCGTATGAAGATGCGGTGTATAGGAAGGGATAGCAGTACAGTTTTGTACGATGCCGTTATAGCATAAAAAATCGGAAGCATTCATGCTCTCGATTTTTAAAGAAAAAGAACCTCTATTTTTGTGTTATAGTTATAGATTGCAGTAGGAGAAGAGAAGGGATTACTCGATGGAAGATAAAATTTTAAGAACACTTAGCATCAAAGCTTTTCATATCGCTTCCGCTGAAGAAGGAGAAAAATTCTCTTTAGAAAGAAAGCAGAATAAAGAGTATATCTGCATTATAATGCTTCCTGTTTACAGGAGTTTGCAAAAGAAAAGAGCCTTTGATTCATTCCTGCTCTAGTGCAGCTCATAAAGAGAAGAAGACCGACATTGTAAAAATCAATTCTATTATGGATATCTTTCCCATCAGCACCAAAGTTTTAGGACGTATAGGGAAGGCATCACGCATACATTGACGGCATTATGTCATCCTTACGGCAACCGATACGGAAGGAAACTATGTTTCCGCCTTTGGAAATCCGACGGTTTTCTGGATGAACAGATTGTTTTGATCGTGCCGGAACACCGGGAAAGGACGATTTGATTTTTCTGGTGGATGTTTGCTTGGAAGCCAAGGCAGGGTATGCCCGCTCGGGACCGGATGCCTGCCATCGGCTTTGCGACGAATTCTGGTCAGGAGATTCGAACGATTTTAAAAAGACAAACGGCATTTATTGTACGGAACGGCATGATTATCAGGATATTGAGCGTCCGGGGAAAGATAAGGTGGTTTTGGTTAAGCTGGTCAGCGGACAGGGTGCGATGTATGATACCCATTATCTTGCGCCGGAACCGTCCGGGTTTATTGGAAAGCCATTCTATTATCGACAGCACCGGTTCACCGATGATTATTTCTCCGAATGAATATCGGGACGGGCGATTCGAGCGCTGTATTAAGTTATTTTTAAAAGAGTAGGGAAGCATAGTTATTGCCGGAAGATGAGGAGGAAAATATGGGAATCGGGCCATCCACGAAAGAAACTACATTACATCATTTTCGAGAGTCCTCTTGTGGAGGAACTCAGAAGAATACGGATCTTTGATTTTTGTCGGGATCATCCTGGCAGGATTCCGCAGGATAATGTGAATAAATATTTTACCGGAGACAGAGTGGGTGCCTGGGCAGAAGCCTTGCGCGTGAAAGGCGCTATTGTCAGTGAAGACAGCTGGGGAAACAGCAATGTGGATTTTGCCCATGCAATTGAAGAAATCGGAAGACAGGATATTGCTGTTGTAGGCGTTTCTGTGGGAACACAGGGGCGTTCGTCGTTACCAATCCATATATGAACAGTATAGTCGACATTAATAAAAAGTGAAGAAGGGATAGAAAACGAATGTTGTGGGAGAGAACAACCTCGTATTAAAAGATGCCAAGAAAGCAAGAGTGCTGCTAAAATTAAAGATGAAAGAAATGCGTGACAAATAGAATACGGGTATAAGGAGAAGTATGAAAGAGTCGCATTATATCATTGGGACGGCAGGGCATACTCGACCATGGAAAGACTGCTCTGGTCAAGGCATTGACCGGTGTAAATACGGACAGACTGGAAGAAGAGAAGAAAAGAGGGCTGACCATTGAACTCGGATTTACTTTGCTCCTTCCCTCGGGAGAGAAAAATTGGTCTTGTCGATACACCGGGGCATGAGAAGTTTATCCGAACGATGGTATCCGGTGCTACAGGGATGGACTTGGTATTATTGGTGATCTCCGCAAAGGAAGGCATCATGTCGCAGACCAGAGAGCATCTTTCTATTTTGCATCTCCTAAAGGTGAAGAAAATCGTTGTTGCTCTTACCATGATTGATTTGGTGGATTCTTTCACAGTGGGAGAAACGGGAAGAAGAGATACGGGAGTTATTTCATCTGATGGAGATTGGACCTGGAAACTCATCATTTTTCCTTTGTCTTCCTTCACGGGAGAAGGTGTGGACAAACTCGCCACGTTTTTATCGGAAGAGTCGAAGAAGATAGAGGGAAAGTCTCCCAAAGGCTTTTTCGTATGCCGATAGATCGTGCTTTTTCCGTTTCCGGAGCAGGAACCATTGAGACGGGACAGCCTTTATCCGGCTCTGTTCTTAGGGAGTTGAGACCAAAAATAAGGAAGAAACGGTAGCGGACGAGGAAGACAGGCGGAAGCCTTCCGCCGCGAACGCGAGCTCGCTATATGCTTTATCCGGAAGAAAAAGGACTTGAAAATCCGAAATATTCAGGTGCATGGAGAATCAGGACCGTGCCTATGCCGGAGAGCGAATCGCATTAAATCTGCAAGGGATAGGAAAAAGAAGACTGCCATAAGGGAGATGTCATCGGCGAGAGCGGGTTGCTGCATCCGACAGATCTTCTGGATTGCCGTGTGAAAAACGGTTTTTGCCAGCGGACAGGAGATCAAGCATCAATCAACATCTGGAATTGCTCATCGGAACGGCGCACATTCCTGTAAAAATTGTGTTTTTGAAAAGGACAGAATCAAAGACGGGGAGTCTGCACTATGCCAGTTACAGCTTGATGAAAAACAGTGGCAGTGCATGGGGATCCTTTATTCTTCGGGATGAAACCGTACAGGAGGACGGTGGGAGGCGGTGCTGTCTTGGACCCGAAATCTGGCAGCAAAAAGCACCGGAGAGGAAGATTCTCTTTGGAACATCTTCTTGACTTAGAAAAAGAAGGAGAAGAAGCGCTGCTTTATGCCTTTTTGCGAAAGCAGAAAAGGAGATTTACTCCACTTTCCATCTTAAAAACAGTTTGCAGGATTCTCCAAAGTCCAGGAATGCATACAGGAGATGGAAGAAGGGAAGGAAACGGAAGCTGTATTTGTCAGCGAACAGAATCAGGAATTCTATTGTATTGCGAAAAGAGTTTTTGAAGAAGAACTGGAGGAGAAACTGCAGTCCCTACCTTCTGACTTTTTATCGAAAGAATCCGTATAAGCTTGGAGAAAAACCATGGTGCTGTACAGCAAGCTTTTCAGTTCTTTTACGAAACCGCTATACCGCGCGCTCTTAAAACAGTGATAAAAGAGGGACGCTTCGTTCTCGGCGGGGATTTTCTTCAACTTCCCGGTCATAAGGTCTTAAAAAGATGCCCGATACACCCTGATTGCGAATGCGCTTGTAAAACGATATGCAGAAAGCACAGTACAACTTCATGAAATTGTCCGACTATTTTCTGGCTTCCGGAAGAAAAAGAAAGTTCTTCCGGATGTTCTCGATAATCTGGTCGAAAAAGGAACGATTGTACCGCTTTTTCGAGGAGTATTATACCCTCAGAAAAATTTTTGCCTCCTTGAAAGACTTTTTCTTTTGCAGAAGATAGAGGAGGACGGAAAATCACTATCGATGCATTTCGTGAGGAATTCGGCATTTCCAGAAAAGAATGCGAAGCTTTTTAAAGCGATGGACAGAATGGAACTGACGAAAGACAGAGGATTTGAGAGTGCACGCTCTGCTCCTTGACGATTTTCCACGTTCCGGTTATACAATACTGTGCATTAATCGTTGGAAAATAGAGGTGAACAATGGCAAGATATAATCATGCGCAAATCGATGGCAGGAATTTTGGGAGAAGAATCCCATCAATAAAAAGGACGATAAAAAGAGAAATATTATTGTCTGGATATGTTTCCCCTATCCTTCCGGAGCCGGACTTCATGTAGGGCACTGGAGAGGATATGTTATTTGTCGGATGCCTGGGCAAGATACCAGATTATCAAAAGGAAAATATGTCATCCACCCCATGGGATGGGACGCTTTTGGTCTGCCTGCCGAAAAATTATGCAATCAAGATGGGCATCACCCCTCATCACGACGATGTAGAGAATATCAAGAAGCAGTTACAGCGAAAGATCAATGCCATTTATGACTGGGATGATGGAGATTAACACAACTGAATCCGGAAGTTCTATAAGTGGACACAGTGGTTTTGTGAAAATGTTCGAAAAAAGGGCTCACGTATGAGAAAGAGTTCCCTATTAACTGGTGCCCCAGCTGTAAAACCGGACTGGCAAATGAAGAAGTGGTCGATGGAAAGTGTGAGCGCTGCGGTACGGCGGTGACCAAGAAGAATCTGAGACAGTGGATGCTGAAGATTACGGCTTATGCAGATCGCTCTTAGATGATCTCGATACTTTGGATTGGGCCGGAAAAGGTTAAGAAGATGCAGTCCGAGTGGATAGGGCGTTCCTATGGTGCGGAGGTAAACTTTAAACTGCTGGACAGTGAAGAGCAAATCACCGTATTTACCACGAGACCGGATACGCTGGTCAGCAACCTTCCTGGTTCTTGCACCGGAACATCCTTTGGTACAGAAGATTACCGCTCCTTCCCAAAAATCGGCAGTGGAAGAGTATATCCAAAAGGCAGCCAATCCAATGTGGAAAGAATGGCGGTGACGGATAAGGATAAGACAGGCGTATTTACGGGAGCCTATGCCGGAATCCCATGAATGGAGAGAAAAGGTACCGGTCTGGATTTCCGACTATGTTTTGGCGGATCATGGAACGGGAGCGATTGATGCGTTCCACTATGACGCGAAGCTTTGCTTTACCGAGAGTGATCTCCCATCATTCAGGTTATTTCTAAAGACTGGAAAAGAAGAGGAACTACGAGGCCTATACTGAGGCCAACGGAATTATGGTCATTCAGGAAGTGGAACAGACAGGAATCAGCTGTATGAAGAAAGAAGCTCCTCTGGAAATTGAAAAGATGGGCATCGGAAAAGAAAAACGGTGAGCTGCTAAGCTTCGTGACTGGGTCTTCTCAGACAGCGTTATTGGGGAGAACCGATTCCAGTGTCCATTGTCCAAAAGTGCGGCAATGCCGTTCGGTGGAACTTCCTCTGAAGCTTCCAGGTCAAGAATTATGAACCGACGGGAACGGGTAGACCTCCTCTTCTTTCATCACGGATTGGTGTTGTATGCCAATGTGGCTGTCGAAGAAACTAATACGATGCCCCAGTGGGCAGGTTCATCCTGGTATTTTATTCGTTATGTGGATCGGGATAATGATAAGGAATTGGTCAGCAGGGAGAAAGCGGATCAGTATCTTCCGGTGGATATGTATATCGGCGGTGTGGAACATGCCGTTTGCATCTCTTGTATTCCGCTTTTGGACAAAGATTTTTGTATGACATCGGGGTTGTAGGATTCAGGAGCCCTTTTCCTGAGCTGTTTAATCAGGGAATGATTCTCGGACCGGAAGGAACCAAGATGTCAAGTCTCTGGAAATGTAATTTCATCGGACGTCTTGTTCGATTAGGTTGTGATGCTCACGTCTTTACGAGCTTTTTCTGTAGGTCGCTGAACTGGATGCGGCATGGGATGCAAAGGGCATTGACGGGTGTATCGTTTTATGAACTCGTTTTATGCTCTTGTTCTGATTTCAAAGATAAGACGGTAGAAGAAACAAAAGAGATGGTTCGCCTGCGTCATAATTTGGTCCATGATATTGAAGAACGTTTTGAAAGCTTTAATTTCTAAATACCGTCGTTTCCGGCTTTAGCATAATGCCATGTTGGATATTGCGAAAGAAAAGCGGCGGAATGGGACTTAAAAACCTTACAGACATTCTCAACCTTCTGGCTCCGTTTGCACGCATCTTGCCGAGGAATGCTATCATTTGACGAGGAGGAAGCTTCTGTTTTTGCAGCATCCTGCCCGCTTATGATGATAAAAGAAAGAGAAGCGGATGAGATAAAGGTTCCGGTACAGATTAACGGAAGGTGAGATTATTCTGGAGGTACAGACATTGCGAAAGAAGAGATTCTCGAAAAGGCAAAGATGGCACTTGTGGGGAGAGGCTTAGCGGTACCATTCTGAAAGAAGTGTATGTTCCCAGAGATTGTGACCTTTGTAGTAAAAGCGTAATGCTTTCTCTTACAATTTTCAGCGGACGGATGAAATATTTTTAGGAAGTCACATTGTAGTGGTATGATAAAGGACGTTGTTTTGCATGATAAACAGCGTTCTTTTTCAATGAACCATGGATTAAGAAGAATTGCAGCTCTTTCAATATGAGCGGATAGTTTATCGCTCTTTCATGTATAGTAGAGAAAATCAGAGGGATTGTAGGTTGGCAAATCAAAGAAGCTTGTCAAGAACGGTCAGTAGAGCACAGGGAAGTTCTCGCAGCAGTCCTCTTCCCGCTCTTATGAGTGATAGAAACAGTAGAACAGTAAGATCAGGCGGATCCGGGAAGCGGCCGAATCAGAAATCTCCGCTACCGTTTATTGCCTTATCCGTTCTTGCCCTTGTCGTTTTAGGGGAAGCATTTGTGCGATGTCCCGCTTTTTCTTCGCAAAGCAAGGCTGAAGAAACGACAAAGGTGCAGGAAACCATGAACTGAATGCGATTCAGAAGGATTTGTATTTGGATTATTCCGCCTTTAAGAAGGATGCCGAACTTCTCAACATGAAAGGGATGACGGAGGAGGACGTTGAAGATTTCTTAAAGAAGTCTTATCAGTGGAATATTGTCATCAAGAACGCGAACCCCGAATATACAGTATTTTTACGATGCCGGAGTTTCCGGAAAATAATGAAGACGAGAAGAGTGCCGACGGAGTCGATGATCAGGGGAACCGAAGAGATTGTGAAAGTGGCAAACAGTCTCTCCGATGTGCATATTCGTCCGGAAAAAGACGGAATACGCTCTTCCTGACTTGATGGATGACAGTATCCATAATTTTGTTGAGCAGCTTTTTGCAAACTATAAGGATAATCAGGCGAAAGAAAGCAGCACGGAAGAGAGTTCAACAGAAAAGGCAAAGAAGAAAAGAAAAAAGAGGAAAGCAGTACGGAGACATCATCCGCTGCACCTGTAGCGGACTATGTTTACAACCGCCCGATTTTTCGGATAAAGTAAACAATTATGTCTCTCAGCTTGCCATGTGTGGAAGATGGCTCCGCAAAACGGAGATATTACAAAGTATAACAAGTCCACCGGAGAATTTGAGTTTGGCGGAACGAAAGACGGTTTATCTGGTAAATGCTTCGAGACTACTGCGAAAGTCATGGAACTGATTCAGAGCATAAGAGCTTCAGCGGAGAAGTGGAAACGGTCGGTACAGAGGTGCCCGCATCGGTGGATTCTATGAGGATAAGTATAAAAATCATTTCTACCTTTTACGACAAAGACCACTTCAATCCGCTTCGAAATACAAATGTTCGCTTGCTGCAGAAGCACTGAACGGAACGGTTCTGAAGCCCGGAGAAGAGTTCTCCTTCAACACAGTGGTTGGACAGCGTACTCCGGAGAAGGGATATAAGCCGGCAGCTGCCTATAATCAGGGAGAAGTTGTAGAAGAAGTCGGCGGAGGAGTATGTCAGATTTCCTCCACGCTTGCAATACTGTTTTTCGTGCGGGACTTACGACAACGTACAGAAGATCCGCATACTTTTGCCCCGACCTATGTTACGCCGGGAATGGATGCTACGGTTTCTGGCTCGGACCGGACTATAAGTTTGTAAAACAATTCCAAGCATGCCATCGGTATCAAGGCATGGTATTCCAACCAGACTGCTACAGTGCAGATTTACGGTATTCCCGTTCTTCCGGACGGTGCTAAAGTGATTTGGCTTCCGAGAAGATCAAGAGACTTACCCTGCCTGCCGTGCAGGTTATCACACCGGCTGAAGGAAGGAGAGCAGCGGCTCGACAGGGGTCGAAAGCGGCAGGCCTATAAGATTGTGACCAAAGACGGGAAAACGGGAGAAGATAAAAGACCACAGTGTGACCTATAAGAGGGCATACCCCGATATGCGGACGGAGCAGTTCCGCAGACTTCCGCATCGAGAGTGCCAGCGTGTCTGATTCGAAGCCGCAGAGCCAAGCCAACCGAGGAAAACGCGGGAGACGAAGCATAAGCCTGAGCCTTCGAAACTAACAACGAACAGTTCCTCCGGTGAAGATGCGGTTTATTTCAGACGGCCCCGGAGCAACTAAGTTCTATTCCCTTGCAGAAGAAATGGAACGCGCGGTGTTATAAAGCACAGAACGATAAGGATGAGGACAAAAGAAGGGAAGTCCGTCTTATCTTCTGTGTTTTTATTGTGTATTCGATGCGGTTTTTCTTGCTTTTTCCATCCTGGAGGATATTGAACTTTTCGCGTATGTTCTTCATTGTGAAAATTTTGTTTTTGTACTTATTGAGGAACGGGCGCGAAATCCATTGCTTTTCAAAAATAGTTTGTTATACTATTTTCCCGATATTAGAGGTCTAAACAGGGCTTTTTCAATATTTTCATTTTTCAGAGGGTACTATGGCAAGAAAAATGAAGACTATGGATGGAAACCAGGCAGCGGCACTACGCTTCCATGCGTTTTCTGAAGTAGCGGCAATCTTCCCGATTACGCCGTCATCCGTTATGCCGGAGCATATCGATGAATGGGCACAGAGGGAAGACAGAACATTCTAGGTGAGCCGGTACAGGTAACGGAGATGCAGTCCGAAGCCGGTGCGGCAGGAGCTGTGCACGGTGCTTTGGCTGCCGGCGCTTTAACCACAACTTTTACGGCATCCCAGGGTCGCTTCTGTATGATTCCGGACATTTTATAAGATTGCCGGAGAGCAGCTTCTCGGTGTATTTGACGTTTCTGCAAGAGCGGTAGCAACGCATGCACTTTCCATTTTCGGAGATCACTCCGACGTTAGCGTGCCGTCAGACCGGCGCCGCACTTCTTTGCGAATCTTCCGTACAGGAAGTTATGGACTTGACTCCGGTTGCCCATCTTGCAGCTTTGAAGGAGAAAGATTCCTTTCATCAATTTCTTCGACGGATTCCGTACTTCTCATGAAATTCAGAAGATTGAGAGTGAGGGATTGAAGACTTAAAGGATAGCGTGGATTGGGAGTATGTCGATGCTTTCCGTAAGAATGCATTGAATCCGAACCGTCCTGTAGAGCGCAGTTCCGCCCAGAACCCGGATATCTTCTTCCAGGCAAGAGAAGCTTCCAACCCTGCTATATGATGCACTCCGGCTATTGTGCAGGAGTATATGGATAAGGTAAACAAGAAGCTCGGCACCGATTATGCTTTATTTAACTACTACGGCGCAAAGATGCAGAGCAGATCATCATGTGATGGGCTCTGTAAATGAAACGATTGAAGAGACGATTGATTATCTTTTCCGAGAAGACCGGCGAAAAGCTCGGTTTAATTAAGGTAAGACTCTAAGACCGTTTGCAACCGATGCTTTCTTAAAAGGCGATTCCGAAGACGGTAAAGACCAGTTTCCGTTTTTGGATCGTACCGAAGGAGCGATCCATCGGTGAGCCGCTTTATCTTGATGTTGTTGCCTGCCTTTCCGACAGTGCCTTCAAGAATGTAACCGTTCTTTCCGGTCGTTACGGTCTGGGTTCCAAGGATACAACTCCGGCACAGATTGTGGCTGTTTACAACAACAAAAGATAAGAAGAGATTCACGATCGGTATCAACGATGATGTTACGCATCTTTTCTCTTCAGGAAGGACCGGCAATGTGACGACACCTGCCGGAACTGTAAACTGTAAGTTCTGGGGTCTCGGTGCAGACGGAACGGTCGGCGCAAACAAGAACTCCATCAAGATTATTGGTGATAATACGGATAAGTATGCGCAGGCTTGCTGACTATGACCTGAAGAAGTCCGGCGGTGTAACGATGTCTCACCTCCGTTTTGGAGACAAAGCCGATTAAGTCCACCTATCTTATCAGAGAGCAAACTTCGTTGCTCTGCCACAATCCTGCTTACATGACGAAGTTCAATATGGTACAGGAGCTCGTTGATGGCGGAACCTTTCCTTTTGAACTGTACATGGTCCAAGGATGAAGTGAAAAGCATATTCCCGGTCAGGTGAAGAAGTACATGGCTGAGCACAATATCAAGTTCTACATCATTAACGGTGTGAAAATCGGTATTGAGACCGGTATGGGTCCGACTCGTATTAACACGATTCTCCAGTCCGCATTCTTTACTTTAACCGGTATCATTCCGAAGGAGCAGGCAAACAAAGCTCTTTGTGAAAGATGCTGCACAGAAGACTTTACGGACGTAAGGGTGAAGATGTCGTAAAGAAGAACTGGGCTGCAATCGACGCCGGTGCCAATGCCTTTTGAAAGAAGTGGAAGTAAAGAAGGAATGGGCAAATTGTGCGGATGAAGGTCTGGAATTCAAGACAAAGACTGTTGGAAGAGCCGATGCACTGGATTTTGTAAACAATATTCAGAACTATGTTTCCGCACAGGAAGGAAATAATCTTCCGGTATCCGCTTTCCAGAGCTACGCGGACGGTTTCCACCCCTGTCGGTACAGCTGCTTATGCAGAAGCTGCGGTATTGCAGTCACTGTTCCGGTATGGAATCCGGATAACGTGTATTCAGTGTAATTTCTGTTCTTATGTCTCGCCCGCATGCGGCTATTCGTCCGTTTGCTTTCACAGGGGAAGAAGCGGAGAAGGCACCGAGCGGAAATCAGACTAAACCGATGACCGCTATGGCAAACTATCAGTTTGGCATTAAAGTTTCCGTATTGGATTGCGTAGGTTGCGGTTCTTGCGCAAATGTCTGCCCGGGAATGAAGGGCGAGAAAGCCCTTGTGATGTCTCCGAGAGAGGATCACGAGGATGCACAGAAGTACTGATTATGCAGTGACTCTTCCGGAGAAGGAAGAAGTGACTGCGAAGTTCAAAGAGACTACCGTGAAAGGTTCTCGAGTTTAGAAGCCGCTCTTCGAGTTCTCCGGTGCTTGTCCGGGTTGTGGAGAGACGCCGTATGCAAAGCTTATTACACAGCTTTTCGGAGAGAGAATGTACATCAGTAATGCTACCGGATGTTCTTCTATCTGGGGTAACTCTTCTCCCTCTACACCGTATACGGTAAATGCCAAAGGACAGGGACCGGCATGGATAATTCTCTTTTCGAGGATAATGCAGAGTTTGGTTACGGTATGCTTCTTGCACAGAACGCTATCCGTGATCGTTTGAAGAAGCAGGTTGAGAGACTGGCTGAAGAAAGCAAGGACAGCGCAGTAGTGGAAGCTGCCAGGAATATTTGGATACCTTTGCCGTCGGTGCAACGAACGGTACCGCTACAGAGAAGCTTCTGCCGCTTTGGAAGGAAAGACCGATGCAATTGCAAAAGGATCTTCTGAAGAACAAAGATTTCTTTAGGAAAGAAGAGCCAGTGGATCTTCGGCGGAGACGGTTGGAGCTTACGATATCGGATTCGGCGGACTGGATCATGTTCTGGCTTCCGGTAAAGATATCAATGTTATGGTATTTGATACTCGAGGTTTACTCCAACACAGGCGGACAGTCCTCCAGAGGCCACTCCTACCGGTGCAGTAGCACAGTTTGCTGCCGGCGGAAAGGATACAAAGAAGAAGGATCTTGCAGGTATTGCGATGTCCTATGGTTATGTCTATGTTGCACACATTGCGATGGGTGCGGATATGGCGCAGACCGTTAAGGCTATTTCCGAGGCGGAGCTTATCCGGGACCGTCCCTTTATCATTGCTTATTCACCATGTATCAACCATGGTATCAAGAAGGGAGATGGCAAAGGCACAGACCGAAGAGAAACTTGCTGTAGAATCCGGACACTGGAATAACTTCCGTTTCAATCCGCTTGGCGGAGATAAGAAGTTCAGTCTCGATTCGAAAGAGCCGAAGTTCGAGGATATCAGGAGTTCTTGCAGGGTGAGGTTCGTTACCTTTCTCTGCTCTGAAGAATCCGGAAAGAGCGAAGGCTGGATGAGATGAACGAGAAGGAAGCAAAAGAAAAGATATGAGAAGTTGAAGAGACTGGTTGATCTTTATAACAACTAATTCTTCCTGCTTTTGAAAAAGAGTTGCAGCTTTTGCTTGCAACTCTTTTTTCTTTTTCTATTATGATTTTGAAAAGCTATTTTTATGGAAGAATACACGAAAGGATAAAGCGTGTGACATCTCTCCTTTTTAATGGTAAATGAAGCCATTTCGAAGATAGATAGGGGAGAGTCGTGAGAAAAGCCGTTGTTGCTGTGGTAGGACGTCCTAATGTCGGGAAATCCACCCTTTTTAATGCGATTGCCGGGAAAACAGATTTCCATAGATGCAGGATACGCCGGGGGTAACGAGAGATCGAATCTATGCGGAAGGCTTGCTGGTTGACATATCATTTTACCTTGGTCGATACCGGCGGAATCGAACCGGTATCCGATAACCCTGATTTTGAAGGAGATGCGTGCGCAGGCGGAACTTGCGATTGAGACTGCGGATGTCATCTTTGTTACGGATGTACGTACCGGGGTTGTGGATGCGGACTATGAAGTTGCCGAGATGCTCAGAAAATCAAAGAAACCGATTGTGCTCTGTGTCAACAAAGTGAGACAGTGTAAAGAAATTCGATGATGATGTGTATGAGTTTTATGCGCTTGGTCTCGGGGAACCCTTCCCGGTTTCTTCTGCAAACCAGATGGGAATAGGGGATCTCTTAGAAGAAGTAGTAAAACATTTTCCCGGTGAAGGAGAAGAGGAAGAAGAGGATGACCGTTTAAAGATTGCTCTGATTGGGAAGCAGAATGTGGAAAGAGCTCTTTAATCAACCGCCTTTTAGAAAAAGAGTCATTGTTTCGGATATTGCCGGAACAACAAGAGACGCAATTGATACGGAGATTCAGTATAAGGAAAGTCCTATGTCTTTTATTGATACGGCGGGATTGAGAAGGAAAGGAAGAGTAACGGAGGATATCGAGCGTTATTCCGTGATTCGAACTGTTTCAGCGGTGGATCGGGCGGATATCTGTGTTGTTCTCTTAGATGCGACAGAAGGAATCACCGATGGCGATACTCGTATTGCGGGCATTGCACATGAATCCGGGAAAAGGGGTGATTATTGCCGTAAACAAGTGGGATTTAATTGAGAAAAATGATAAAACCATGCAGGAATTCACGAAAAAGCTTCGTGAAAAGTTTTCGTATATGGACTATGCGAAAATGTCTTTTTATTTCCGCGGAAACAGGACAGCGTACGGAACGAATCTTGAGCTGGTCTGACCGAATTCATGAGAATCAGGTTTTACGGATTAAAACCGGTGTCTTAAATGAGATTTTGGCACGGGCAACCGCAATGAAGCAACCGCCTTCGACAAAGGAAGAAGATTAAAACTGTTTTATATTACGCAGGCTTTGGTTTCTCCTCCGACATTTGTTCTTTTTGTAAAATGATCGTGAATCAATGCATTTTTCTTATACAAGATATGTTGAGAATCAGATTCGGGAAAACTTCGGTTTTGCGGGAACACCGATTCGTTTCATTATTAGAGAGAGGAGGAAAACCAAGATGTCCGTGCAGGAAAGTATCATTGCGCTCATCGTCGGCTATCTCTTCGGTAATATTCCGAACGGCTATCTCTATGCGAAAGAGCGCATGGAATCGATATCTTTAAAGAGGATCCGGAAAATCCGGGCAGTACCAATGTCCTTTCGCACCTGGGAAAGCGGGCAGGGATTACCATGCTTTTGATGGATATTGCAAAAGTGTGTTGTCCCATCTTTTTATGGTGCTGTTCTTTTAAGCCGGGAATGAGGATCAGAAAACGCTTCTGAGCTGGTAACGGGCCTCGGTGCTATCCTGGGCCACAATTTTCTTTCTTCTAAAGTAAAGGAGGGAAAGGCGTTGCGATGTACCGGCGCCTTGCTCCTCGTGCTCGTCTCCTCTCATACCGTCTTTCTTTTGCTGCTCTTTATCGTGATGTTGTCCTACCGGACATGTCAGCTTAGGTTCTATGCTTGCGTGACGGCATTTTTCTTTTCGTCTTCTTTTGTGAAAGAACGGCATGCTCTTTCCTTTCAGTTCCGCAATTTATCTTCCATGTGCATCCTCAGTTTTATTCTCGCGGCGCTCTTGATTTTCCAGCATCAGGGAAATATAAAGGCTTTTAAACGGAACAGGAAAACCGCTTTGGAAAGAAGAAACAGCGGTTTCCAAAACGATATTGTTCACTTTTATTTTCCGTTCAAAAAGGGTAGGAATCTTGTTTTGAAAAGGAGTTACATGAAAATCACTGTTCTGGGCGCCGGAGCTGGGGAACCGCGTTGGCAATGACTGCAGAGAAAGAATGACATTTCGTTTCCTTTGGACTACATGACAGCGGAGGAAGCGAAAACGATGGAAGGAAAAGCAGAAAGTGTAAAATCTTCCTGAACCGCATTCCGGATTCGCATACGCATTCTATCTCCTGGAAGAAGCGGTAAAGGGTGCGGAACTGCTCCTTTTGCCATTCCTTCCATTTACACCAGAGAAATGGCATTGCGCGTGAAGCCTTACGATGAAAAAGAGCAGATTTTACCGACGGTATCAAAGGGAATTGAAGAAAACACTGGATACCATGAGCGATATCTTGGAGGAGGTTTTCCCGGAGAATCGGGTGGCGTTCTCTCCGGTCCTTCCACGCAGAAGAAGTTTCCGTTTATACCGACAACCATTGTTTGTGCTTCGAAAGAGGAAGAGACGGCAAAAAATCATCAAAAATGCATTCCTGTCCGATAGTTTTTCGTGTTTATACGAATAAAGATATTCGGGAGTGGAGATTGGTGCCGCGCTAAAGATGTCATCGCGCTTGCAGCTGAATCGCGGATGGCCTGGGGTGATGGAGGATAATACGATGGCTGCTCTGATTACCAGAGGGATTGCCGAGATTTCCGTCTGGGCATAGCAATGGGATGTCACAGGAGACCTTTGCAGGACTTTCCGGAATCGGAGACCTCATTGTAACCTGCGTTTCAAAACACTCCATGCAACAGACGAGCCGCATCCTCGATCTGGTAAGGGAGAGCGTTATGAAGACGCGATGAAAAGAGGTTGGACAGGTGGTAGAAGGGGTTTATGCGGCGAAAGCGGCAAAAGCGCTTGGAGAAAAATACAAAATAGGAACTTCCTATCGTAAAAAGAGGTGAATGCACTCTTTTCGAGGGGAAAAGAGCCGAGAAGGATGCGGTGTCGAATTAATGCTTCGGGATCGGCGCAGTGAGAATCCGTGCAGTTGCTTTTTAGAGAAAAATCATAATAGATATTACTTGAGGTTATATCGAAATTAATTTTTCCATAAATATTGTTATGAAAAGAATTGACAGGCATCAGTCTTCCTATAATACGGAAAGATTTTTAATGTTAAGAGAATCAGGAGGAAAGCAATGAAAAAGACAAATCAGTTTTGCTCTGGCTGCTTTAATGGCTCTTTCTTTTAGCAGCTTGTGGCGGAAGTAAAGAAAACAGCAGTAAAGGAAGTACTGCAGCACAGGAGAGTGAAGGACAGAAAGCGGATGCAAGCGAAAAGAAATGGAAGATCGGATCCCAGGGACCTTTTGACGGGAGGGAGCTGCCGTTTGCGGAAATGCCGTAGTAAACGGTGCAGAGATTGCCATTGATGAAGATTAATGCCAACGGCGGTATCAACGGTATCAGATTGAATATAAGAAGGCGGATGACGAGCATGACCAGAGAAAGCCGTTAACGCATATATATCAACGAAGAAAAGACTAGGAGATGCGGTTCTGGTAGGACCGACAACCAGTGCCCCGGCAATTGCCGTAGGTACAGGCAATACATGTGA
>BNJV01000577.1_pt1 | contig 43119 bp, 50 predicted proteins | sample 8540591 | NCBI WGS metagenome assembly BNJV01 (sample SAMD00202457, study PRJDB9452) | human saliva metagenome | host: Homo sapiens
CTTTCTATTAGAAAAGGACAGGCAGAAAGAACTGCGTACTGATTGAAAGCGAAACTATCTATTGTTTGATTGATACCCAAATTTAGGAATGATATGTAGGACACAAAATCTATTATTAATACAACCAAAGTTAGATAACAGAAAGCTTATACAATGACATAATTGAATTTAAAAACAGACTGATATGACTTTACATGAAGCTATTATTTACGTATTAGAAGGCTACGTGGTTCTACGATGAGCTCTGCTGAAATAGCATATTTGACAAGAAAATTATATCTGCAACAGGGCAGGTTCTACTGGCTCCAGCCAAACAGATAGATCGTGCAAGAAAAAGTATCCACAGTATTATTGAAGACGGTAAAGATATGCCTGAAAACATCTTTTGGACTTCACTGATAGTCAAAAAGAATAAAACGTCAATTAATCTTGTCGGTTTACGTCCTCACCATTTCCTAAAAAGCAAATGTAAGCATTTTGCCATCTATCTCTCAGAAGTGTCTTCTAATTTTTAAACGAGGGACTTGCTCCATGGGTAATATGAGGAAAACCAGGTGCTCATCTTAGGGTACTATGCCTGGAGATATCTCATCCAGCATGATCCCACTATCTTAATCCACGCAATGCGTTTTGGAAGATTATCAACTAAACTTTTCAATTCAACAAGTGAGGTTGAAAAGAACAGTTCATTTCTTAACAATATCGGTATAGGGCTGTGGGATGTTTATAAGGAAGGTTTAAGAAAGGTAGTCTTGATACAGGCTTCATCGGCAACCCTTCCACAAATGAGATAAAAGACCCACTGAATAAATATCAATCCATTAAAAGCCTTGTCTCTTAATGGTCAAAATACATATAAGGCTTTCTCAAAGGCAATTGGCAAAGTTAATATACCATGTTATGTCTTTCCGTCAACGTCTTTCAGCCTATAGTCGAATGACATTCGAAGAGAAGTTGAGAAAGTATGGACTAAACTAAAGGAGTTGCTGAAATGAAATTCTAACAAGTTGACATCAGTCTTACATTCATTTATTTTTCGGACGTCAAGCTACGCAGTGTTTGTAAACTATTTTCGTACTCTTCAAAAATAACATACGCTCTTTTAGCTTCTTAAAGACGTCCAATTGACTTACAAAAGATGCCCTTTAAGCATAGCATTAACGCCCTTTTGAAGTCTGAATTAAGCACCTTTAAAATACATATTTATAACCAGTTGATTTACTCTTGGTTGCAGACTTTTCTTTTAGCAGTATTTTTATCATTATTTATATGTGTTTATTATAGCGTTTTGTAAATATTATCATCATCCCTTCATCTGTACTTTTGGGGTATAATAATGAATTGGTTTTTAGTATAGGAAGATATAGGGAAAATAATTAGTTAACAATATTGGCTATGTGTTTGTTTTATATCTAATTTCTGTTTTTCTATTAAAGCGATGCAAAGGCTATTAGACAATAAATAGGAGAACCTTATTTTATCCATTCTCTTTTTGCTTTTTACCTTACTAAACTCTTCTATTCCATGTGTTACTTTTGCAGTTAATTATTTAAGTTTACTAACGTATTAATCCTACCCAAAGTAAGGATATATTTTTGAGAAAGCTGTCAATGACTAACATAATGAACATGAAAAGAGCTTGAAATGGCTGATTGCTATTGTTGCAACACCAGTCATTTTGTTTCTTATCCTCTTGCTTTTGATTATATTGTCCACCTGTTCAGAATTGGGCTGTAAAGTGCGTTACCGCTTATGTTTCGGAGAAGATAGGAATGGAGGTAAGCCTCAATCGAGTTGATCTGTCGCTCTTTAGACCCAAAATTGGATGGATTAAAAGTTCTTCGACCAAATGATTCAATTCCTAATAGGAAAGATACGGTGGCAGATGTTCAGTATTTAGTAGCAAATATTGACTTGCTACCTTTGCTCAAGAAGAGTGAGGTAAACGAACTTACCTTTACAAAGCTGAAAGTAAATACTGTTAACTTTATCGGTGACCTTCGTGTTCGTGGTGATTTGCAGCGGTTGCATGTTGTGAGCCATGCCGTTAATTTGGTCGGTGATTCTATCCGTGTTAATAAAGCCAATATTGAAGGAGGTTGGGTTGACGTTGCATTAGGTGACACCATACCATTGGACCCAAATAAACAGAAACCTCTTTGCGTATCAATATTGATAAGCTCAATCTCGCAAAAATCAATTTCCGTCTTCACATGCCCGGTGATACCATGAGCGTTCGTGCTAACTTTAAGAAGGCTATGGCTAGTGGTACTGAGCTATTACTACACGACAATATCTACAGAGTGGCAAATTTAGATTGGCAAGGAGGCGACTTTAATTATGATAAAAACTATGTACGACATGCAAGTTCTGGTTTTGATGCTGCCCATATTGCCATGCATGATGTTAATCTTGGCGTAGATTCTTTTCAATATGCAGCTCCTAAAATCTATTTGAATGTTCGAACAGCCAATCATGAAAGAACGAAGTGGACTGGTTGTGAAGGATTTCCGTGGACCTTTCTTTATGGATTCTACAAGTATCAATCTACCCTAATTTATATTTCTGTCTGCCTGGTACAGAACTATCAGGACGTTTTTCGGATGGATATGAATGCTTTTTGCAGATAATAATCCAGGACAGATAGCTACGCAATTAGATGGTTTTCTACAACTTGAAGACTTACGTCCATTTTTAACTTCTGTTCCAAGAATATTTATCACACGATTCCAAGTCAGCGACTTATTGTAAATGGTGTTAGATGGTAATCTTCGTTCAGCCTTCTTTTCAAACAGCTTCGTTTGGCTATGCCGAGGCTATTTTTGACCTTACAGGAACAGGATGGATAGCTGATATGATGTCTGGAGCTGGTCATCTTCTGCAGTGACTTAAAACTCAAAGGAACAGCAAGTAATCTGGTTTTGTTTTCTAAATTATTGCCACGTGATGTCAGGAAGACAATAGCTTTCCCACATGGAGTAGGTGTAAATGGTGATATCTGATGTGCGTAAAACGCTGTACACAGGTAACATACAATTGACACAAGGTGGTGGACGATTCGATTGAATGGCGCTTATAATACAGCAACAGAACTATATCGTCTTACAGCAGATGCAACTTCGTTCCCTGTTCATCGTTTCTTACCCAATATGGGCTTATCAGGTTTCTCTGGAACAATAAAGACGCAAGGACGAGGTACAGACTTCTAATCCAAAATCATCAACCAATCTCAGCTTTTCGTATTCGTAGTTTCAAATATGGTAACTACGTATTGGATGGCTTGAATGGAGATAGCTCAAAAACATGGAGAGCAACTTTCGGCTCATGTAAAGAGTACGAATCGAATGATAGGTGGCGACTTCACTTATAAAGGCAGAGTCAATACAAAACTTGTGGATTACCATCTACGTTGGTTACGTCGTGTTGACTTGCACGCCATAGGCGTAATGAATCAAAGATATGTAGTTTCTACATGGGCTGATGTTGATGTACGATCTGATATGAAGAACTATCATCAGCGTCAGTGGTCCACTTCGTTCGTTCCGCCTTCTACAAGAGGGACGAAAGAAAAGCAGACTAGCAGCTGGCAACTTTGACGTACGTGCTGATGTACATGCTAATAGTCTTGATTCTCATTTGAAAGGTCAGTTTATCCGAGGCTGATTTTGTAGCTTTTAGGATTGATGGATAACGTATATATAACTTCGCTATCGGCGATATAACACTTCGTTCAGATATGAAAAGTATTATGCGGTTAGCGGAAATATATAGCATCTATTATTGAGCGAACTGCGTAGGGAAAGAGAGTTCCATTAGCTGAAGGTAATTTCTCAATCTTGATGCAACAATGCGAGGTAATCAGATTGGAGGTACAGTAAATGGTGTATTCCACATGTTGACCTTTATCAGTTAGGTATCGTAGATAAAGCAATGACAAGTGCTTACAGCAAACACTTCATTTGCTATGTCTGGCAAAAGATAACCTCAATGTGCATTGGTTTGTTGAAACGTTCGTATCGCAGATCAAAATAACATTTATACGCCAGGCGATGTAAGTCTTGATCTTATGAGCAAACGCGATGCTGTACATGCCTCTGTAGATGGTGGAATTTCATTTAAGCACCGCCTTCAATAGTAGTGTGAACCAATTGGCTGAAAACGAAAAGAGAATCTATAAAACAATACGTGACCAACTTAAAATCGTCGTATTGACCAGCCTGCAATATTACGTCAGTTACCAACAGGGCATTTTACATTGCGCAGTGGACGTAATAATTTGCTTTTTAATTTATTAAAACAAGATGGGTGCATGCCTTTAGTCAGGCTGACATAAACTTGACATCGTCCCCTGAAAAAGGACTTGATGGATATATTAGTGTTGACTCTTTGAGTATGTGATGATATTCGTCTTGACAGTCTCAGAGCTGATCTTACAAGCGTTAATGGACAACTGAATTATAAGTTACTCAGCTGCAAAACAATCCTGATAATTCTTATCCATATCGCTGGTAATTTACAAGAGTTCTCTATGAGCATGGTTTGCAGACACACTGCTACAATTCTTGATAATAAGGGAAATAAAGGTTTTCGATCTGGCTGTACAAGCTGCCATGAAGGGAAGAGGAATACAGCTTTCCATTACTCTCTCACAGTCCATATTAGGATACAAGTCATTTGCGGTTAACGATTCCAACTACATCTATATTGGACGAGACCGTCGTTTGTCAGCTGATCTTCGTCTCGAAGCTGCAGATGGAACTGGTATGCCTCGTCTCAACCGAAGATGAAGATACGACATCTTTACAGAACGTGACTTTATCAATGAATCATTTTGAGTTGGGCAGTTTTGTTTGCTGTGTTACCTTTTTGCACCTAAGATGTCAGGTAGGTTGGATGGTGACTATCACTTTGTTAAGACTAAGAAGGAGCTTATGATTTCAAGCGATATGACAATCAAAAACTCGTTTATGAGAATAGTCCTATGGGCGACGTCGGTACATGTTTGTTTATATGCCAAAAGGAGATGGCTCTCATTATGTTGATGCCATTATTACCCAAGATGGCAAAAAGAAAGTTGGTGTGCTATCAGAACCTATAAGAATGAAGGGGTGGAGATTTAGAGTGCTACCTTGGAGATGAAACGTTTCCATTGAATTATGTGAATGGGTTTGTCCTGACCAAATTGTTGGACTTGACGTGTTGGTGAAGGTAAACTATCAGTGAAAGAGCTCATTGAAGAATCTTGATATAAATGGTGAGGTTTATCTTGATTCATGTTACTTGAGTCAGCCTACCTTATGGTATAAAGATGCGATTTGCTGATGATCCAGTACAAATACACAATAGTCGTATCCAGTTTGAGAACTTTGAACTTTTCGCAAGTAATGGTTCACCACTCGATATTTCCGGAGAACTAGACTTCTCTAATTTTGATAAGATGAAACTCGATGCTCAAATGAAAGCAAAGAATTTCCAGATTATCGATTCAAAAGAAGAATGCACGTTCAGAAGTTTATGGAAAGGCTGTCGTTGACATAATGGGACGTATTAGCGGAGCGTTAAATAATTTGCAGTTGACAGGTAACCTTGATGTCTTAGGAAATACTGATGTAACCTATGTGGTGAGAGATGGTACTTTGGTTACGGATAATAATCTGAATGACCTTGTTCAATTCACCAACTTCAATGACTCTTCTGCTAATGTCGTTGTTAAACGTCCCGATATTACAGGTTTAACAATGGCACTCAATGTTGATATAGATGAGCAAGCTCATTTGTTCTGCGCATTAAATGCAGATCAATCGAATTATATCGACTTCATGGGTGGAGGAAATCTACTTCTTAACTATGATCCAACGAATAGTGTGCAGGTACGTGGTAGATATACGTTGAATGAAGGAAAAATGAAATACTCTCTGCCAGTTATTCCACTTCGTACCTTTAACATAAAGGATGGTAGCTATATTGAATTTACAGGTGATCCGATGAAGCCAACACTTAATATTACTGCTACTGAGAATGTCAGGACGAGTGTGTCAAGTAGTTCGGGCGAAGGAAGGATTGTTGACTTTGAATGTGGTGTAAGCCTTACAAAACAGTTCCCTAAACCTGGGGTTCAGTTTATTATCACTGCGCCAGATGATCCAAGAGATGCAGAATGTTTTTAAACACGAAGGGTGTGGAGGAACGTTCAAAACTTGCAGTGACGATGTTGGCATCAGGAATGTACTTTGATGGTGAGAACTCGCGAGTGCAAATACTGCAATGAGGTGGAGCGTTAGCGAGCTTCTTACGGAAACAGGTCAACTCTATCACAGGTAAGGCTCTCAATTCGATGGGACTTGACTTGACTGACGAATATGGAAAGGCGTGCAGCCGATGTGAACGGAAACTTACACACCGATTACACCTTCAAGTTCTCAAAACGTTTGTGGAATAACCGACTACGCACTCATTATGGGTGGGCGTGTGTCAACGGGTTCACAATTCTCTCGAAGAAAATGGTGCATACTTTGATAATTTCTCACTGAATATCGTTTGAATCAGAAAGAAACAGAAATATTTGAAACTCTATTATGAACGTGACATACGATTGGCTCGAAGGTAATGTAGAGGTTTGGAGCTGGTTTTTATGTGGAGACGCAAATTACGTCATCTTTTAAGGACATATTCCGTTCTAGGATGATTCTCCTATTGTAATGCCAAAGTCTGTTAAGCCAAAACGTGACTCTTTTAATTAATTTCGTTAATGAGAAGAAATAAAGAATAATATAACCACGATGAGTAGAAAAGAATCATGAAACTATTATGTTTTGTGAGCGTATTTTTGTCATCTGTAGTACAACTTCTGCAATTCCTGATGGAGAATTTTTGGCACACGGGAATGGACGAAACAAAGTATGATAACTTTCAGCCAAATATGCATTTTGATGCTGTAAAAAGAAGAGTTAAGACCTGAGTTCTTGCTACCAAACTAAATGCTGCTTGGTTGGGTAGCCAAGTGTACGTGTCTCCTTCCCAATCGGTTTATGGATATGGAATGCCTTTTTCACAAGATACAACAGGTTTTGAGTCGTTGGTTGGTGCGCGCATTTGGTTCTGCACCGGTCTTAATGAGGTTCAACGACCCCAGATTTAAGAGTCACAGTGGGCAGAGAATCTCTTGCATAAAACGAGGTTATTTCAATGGAAAGATAAGCTACGAGAAACTTGCATGAAAAATCCAAAAGAAGATGCGCTTGCAATATGCTGTTAATATGGGACGAATGTGGGTGCTTGATAGCATACAATACAGAACTTTCCACCAGTAGAATGGTTTGATAAATGACAACCTTAAAGACGCAATTATTCACAAAGGAGATGCCTTTGATGTTTGTAACACTTGAACAAGAACGTAAGCGAATAACAGAGCTCTTCATAACAATGGTTACTATTATTATCAGAATAATGATGCAAGTTATCTTGCTGATACGACGAAAGTTTACGGCTCAGCTTCCATGCGTCTCCAGTTGGTGACTCGGTAAATGCGAAAGCCTTAAGGAAATGGTATATTGGTATATATAACCTTTAACTACAACGTCAGGTGATGGATTCTCTTCATCAACAGAGGCGTTTTCGTGATATTATTATGAATTACAATGGTTCACGCATGCCATACCGTCTTCGTGCAATTGCTAATGGTTTGAAGATATGACTGGCACAATTTGATAGCCAAGAACGATTTGAGAATACCCAGCAACAGTTGAATAATAGTGGTGTCTCTCTGCAACAACATTCACATTCACCCTTCGGATACGACGGATACCTGTATGTTTTGAATATGAAAGTCAATTGTTTGTTTGATAAACCTTATGACTTTTTATATTGAAAGCCTACGGAAAAGGGAAAACAAGTGGGCGATATGGTCCAGAGGGCAATCATTGGTTTAACAAAAGCGCACATGCATTACGTGGTGGAGAAAAGTTTAACTTACGTCTGCATGGATCTTACGGAATGGTCATCAAGTGACCGTGATAATGGTAACAATCATCGTGGAATAAATAATTACGAGTATGGTGCTGAAGCAGTCTGCAGTTCCCTCGTCTTGTTAATCTCTTTTGTCAGCACCTCCAAGAAAAGCGATGGGACCGCGAAGAGAGAAAGAGTTGCGGCAGCTGAGGAGGAGCTGAGTTTATAAGCCGAAGACTCCTCGCGCTTATCACTACACCTTCTACTACGCTGAAAGCGTCTTTTGATATGCTGAACCGAACTAAGTATTTTTATAAGCGTCATGTTGTGTCAGGTGAACTAAACTATCAATGGCAACCTAACGAACGAAATAGCTATTCATTCTCACCATTGTACACTGACCTACGAATATATGCAAAAAGGTGACTGATCGTTTTTCGTCAGCTCATGGATAGATCTGTATCTTGAAGCTTCGTTGGCAAACCAATTCATTCCCAAGATGGTTTTTCAATATAACTTCATGAGTCCATCTCATTATAAGAGCCCTGTCAATTTTGGGTAAATGTTGGCGAGGCATCAAACATTCTTTCAGCAGGTTATGCGCGTACTGGCAAATCTTGGAGTGAAAAGGATAAAGAAACTCTTTAAGAATCATACTCACAATTTGTTAAGGTTGATGCTAATTTTACAAAGGTCTGGGGTTTTGGCGATAAAAGTGGCATAGCTGCGCATGCTAATTTAGGTACACTTTGGTACTACGGAAACAGTAGATTTGCACCTTACACAGAACAATTCTACGTTGGAGGAGCCAATAGTATTCGTGCTTTTAATGCACGTCAGATTGGTCCAGGATGTTATCGTTCTACACAACTACGTCGTTCTTACGTTGAGCAAACAGGTGACATAAAAAGCTTCGTTAAATCTTGATATAGACCTCACCTAATGAGAATTAAGCTCTGTGGAGACAGTTTTCTAGATACTGTGTAATGTATGGACAATGCACTATGATGCCGGACGACCAGAAAGGGGTATTTTAAGTTTAAGAACTTTTTAAAGGAGATGGCACTTGGTACAGGTGTCGGACTTCGTTACGACATAGGATATTTCATGATACGTTTAGATTGGGGTGTTGGTTTGCATGTTCCTTATGAAACTGGTACAAGACAGGATTCTATAATATATCTAAGTTCAAGGATGCTCAAAACGCTTTCATTTAGCTATAGGATTACCATTCTAAACGCTTTTTCTGACCAACGATTCAATCCCATTAAATCTATTAATGGGGCTGAATCATCATGAAATCTGAACAGTGGAACTGAGATTGATTTCCTATTTTTATTTTGTTGCCAGTGCTGGTACTGTTCCATTTGTACTCTCCTGTCATTCTTTTTAGTCTTTCAACTTGTTGTAATATAGTAAGATGCATGAAATGTTAAAAATGACAGCAATTCAAAACAAAACGGCTCTATAACGAATCGTGTGGGTAATTCGTTATAGAGCCTAAAAATATTGTCAGAAAAACTAGACACAGCTTCAAATTGACCTTAGTTTTCAATACTCTTGACGCACATTAAATCACTACCCTTCCATATACAGCAATGGTGTTAATCCTTCGCACATGTGGTGCATACCATCCGCACCATTAGTGCTAGCACCCGCACCACATGTGCTAGAGCACCCGCACCAAACCGATGGGATATCAGCACACAACCCTACACTGATTCGTTATAGAACCAACAAAACTATTCTTTGATTTTTGCTGTGATTATATCCTTTCTGTTTGAGAATATTTTATAATCCTGACTTTCGGGAGGATTTTCAGTAATTAACTTTTTGGTGTACTTTTTCCACCTGTTCTCAATCAGGCGTATTATTCTCTTTATGGATAAAGGGGTAGAAAATGACGAGGTTTACTTCCTCACATAGTTTTACAAAGCTGTATGCAGGGGTTATCATCAGTTGCAGGTCGGCTTTTCGCATGATTCTACACCCATGTTCCATCGTTGTACTCGGGGAAGAAGACACATCAGCATGTGGGGGAATAGCATGTGTCTCTGTAAGGTAAAAGATGATCAGCCATGTCTAGTGCTTCTTTGTAAAGACTCGCTCCGCCAATGATGAATGCTTTTTCCTCTGCACCTAAATGTTTGAGTGCTTCTTCAAGCGAAGTATAAACATCGCAGCCAGGGAAGTCTGCTCTGTCCTACTAAGTACGATGTTCCTTCGGTTGGGTGAGCACCTTTAGGTAGTGAAATAGAATGTTTTACAGTCATGATTACGGTGTTTCCCGTTGTAAACTGTTTAAATCGTTTTTAGGTCTTCACTAATGAAATAGACCATATCATTCTTATAACCAATGGCACGATTTTCTGCTACTGCTGCAATGATGTTTATTTCCATAACGTGTTGTTATATTATCTTTCCCGATTCTTATAGAAAGAACAAGATTGCCTATAGGACGTTCGTTCGATAGAGGAATATTATTCTTTTAATTATATTATTGAATCAATCATCAATGATTGAGGCCAAATGGGAAAACTCAACTCTATAACTTTACTATTTTCGCACACCCCCTCTTCTGGAGGAGTAGAGTTTTTACACTGCTACTATGCCCGGAATATGTGGCAGTGGATTTATAATCTATCAGTTCAAAAGTCTTCGTATTTGAAGTCAAATATATCTTTACATCAGGGTTAATCTTCATTGGGCCCTAGGCAGTGGACGTGGTTCGTGTAAGCTGAAGTTTAGCCTGCTCAACATGATTCAGATAGAGGTGGGTATCACCTGTTGTATGGATGAACTCACCCACTTCAAGTCCAGTGACCTGTGCCATCATTTGAAGCAGAAGAGCGTATGAAGCGATGTTAAAAGGTACACCAAGGAAACTATCGGCTGAACGTTGATAGAGTTGCAATGATAATCGTCCATTAGCAACATAGAATTGGAAAAAGACAATGACAGGGTGGGAGAGCTATATCATCTACTTCAGCAGGATTCCATGCTGTAACTACATGACGACGTGAATCGAGGATTTATGCTTAATCATATCCACGACATTCTTAATCTGATCGATAGTACCTCCTTTATAATCAGTATGAACGCCACTGATGACCATATCAGGGTAGAAGCTCACCATTCTCACCAGCCCATTCGTTCCATATTCTTACGCCATGTTCTTGTAGGTATCTTGCGTTTGTGTCTACCACGCAAAGAACCATAGTAACTCATAAATGATACCTCTTCAAATGAAGTGGTTGTCAATAGTGGAAAGCCATTGCGCAAGTCAAAGCGCATCTGATGACCAAAAATGGATAATGTTCAGTTCCAGTCTCTATCACCTTTCTGTGTTCCTTCTGTAAGGATGCGGTTGAGAGGTCAAATATTGTTGCATAATTGTTTAATTATTTCTGTGAGAACTATTGGAAATCTTGTATATCGTCTTAAATTCATTTACCTTATAACAGAACCAAAGGTTCGTCGGGTATATGTATACTTTTTATACGCCATTCTTGTGGATAGAGGTTGTTAGCTCGATTCCCAAGATTCTTCAGCAAAACCTATTGGATAGTCTTTATGAGTAAGCAAAACAATGCCTCGTGGGACTTCTGGGATATTACGATAGCTTCATGGCGAGAGATAAGAGATGGCTGTTGGGTAATCAACATCCACTGAAGGATAAGCAGACTTGTCAGCTGAAAAGGAGGTGCCAACGTATGGTCTGGAATTATATTCTTACCTTTTTGCGTACCTTCTTTTTACGCCATGTGAAAGGACATGAAGATGTTTGCGAGCTTCTGTGATAAGCTTATTGATGTCGATTGTCGTCTTTTTATTAAGGGGTTTCGTCTTCTCCACGCTTACGAATGATAGCCATAAACAAACCTTCACCACGGGTCTTGCCAGAATGAAACGATGAGACAGGGAAGTCTCTGCAATCTTTCAATGGATTATCGATAGAGAGATCCTGTAACGTTCCATGCTTCTTCGGTAGGAACGAGAGTGAGTTCGGCATCATACTCATTGATGATCCATGCAATATTCTCTTCATCTTCATGAGCGTTGAATGTGCAAGTTGAATAAATAAGAATGCCTCCAGGCTTCAGATTGTCCCATATATCAGCAATGATGTTTCGTTGTAATTGCCAGCAATTTTCAACGTTCTGTGGGCTCCATTCTTCTGATAGAGGATGGGGCTTTGCGGACTTATTCCTTCACCAGAACAAGGTACATCAGCAATAATCACATCAAAACGAAGCTTTGTTTTCTTATAATCACGTGGATAGTTGTTTGTAACAAGAATATCCTCATGACCAAATTTCTTGAACATTCTCTGCTAAATATCTGTGCTCGTTTTCCTATTGGTTCGTTGGATAATAGGAAGGAACCTGCAGGTAAGGATGTACGTGCACAGGTTGTTTTCCCGCCTGGAGCAGCACAAAGATCGAGAGTATAACAGGCTCATTTTTACCCACTGATGCAATACATAAGAGAAACATTGAAGATGCTTCTTGCACATAATAAGCGCCATGGAGAAGTGGGTCAAACGTAAAGTTTGGTCTTGTGTCCAACCAATAGCCTTCTTCACACCAAGGGATGAGCTGAGGATGGAGCATAGGGTTGACCTTATGAGTTGACTCCGCTACCTTAAAAGGATTCCAGACGAATACTAATAGGTGATGTTTCATCCATCCCTTTTAGAAAAAGTCTGATAAAGGTCATCTCCAAACAGGTCACGTGTATAGTTAGTAAAAACAAGAGGAAGTCTTTTCTCCACTTCTTCCATATTTTATACCTTGTTTATCTTGGATTGATGAACAAGGAGATTCCTGTTACTTGATCTGGTTGGCTATTATCTTTTATCATATTGCTTAGAGCATGTCAATGATTATCATTCCATCATCATCGGAGTTTTCTTTCTTCTTAGGTTTAGGCTGTTGTTTCCAGGTTTCCCTTCTCATCAAACATACCATAGGTAGTACGAAGGACTGTAAACTCTGTTCGTCGGTTCAACTGATTGGCTATCTCTCTTGCTTCTCCTTGTCGAGGTTTTTGATGAAATCTTCAGTAAGGACATCATTTTCCTTTTAGCCAAAGTATTTCTCAGTAAGCTTCTTACGAATCTTCTTTGGACGCTCTTTGCCCATATCCACAGGAGTAAGACGTTCTTTATCGATACCATGTGCGAGTAAGATAGGCTACTACTGCGTCACGGCGCTGTGAAAGTCCTTTGTTATAATCTAGCAGAACCAAGATAATCTGTGTGCGCAGAAAGTTCTATAGGTTATATTAGAATTTTCTCTAAGAAGCTGAACGAGTTTGTCTAAAGCCTTCTCTGATTCTGGACGAGAGTGTTGCTTTTGTCAAAATCATAGAAGATGTTGTCTATCAATACAGGTACGTTTATTCCAGCCAAGGCAAACTGTAGCGTATGTTCTTTTGAGACTCTTCTGTAGGAGAAATCTTAACTTCTTCCTTATGGTTCGAGATAACCATTACATGTTGCAAGGAAGATATAATTAACGCCAGGACGTACCTCTTGTTCAAAAAGAGCCATCACCTTTGACAGCCAGTTTCTTATTCGTACCATCGTCACCCTACGCATGAATACGTGCTGCAGGCAATTCATAGCCATCCATTTCATAGACCCATCCTTTAACGGTCTGAATGACTTCAGGAAGTTCGAAACTATAAATATGGTCCCAACCACGCGTCTCCTCGATTTGAAGAGAAGAAAACCACGATTGTGAATACCTTCGAAAGTCATACCGAAGTCGTCACGTGAGAGTTAAGAGGGGATTGCAGGATGTTCCAAATGATATCGGTGATCATGTACCAACCTTAGCTATAAAAGATGTCAAGTCCTCCCCAGAACCACCATGTCCGTTACTTTGAGAAATAAAGGTCTCCATTCAGACGGAACGTAGGAAATTCTTCGTCTCCAGGGTGTTAATATAGGCTCTGAGGTTTTTCCAACACCACCTGTCGTACCGCCTGTCAGACGTACACGCCAGATGTCAAGACCACCTTTTCCTCCGGGCATATCACTGGTGAAATAAAGCGATTGCCGTCCGGAGAGACTGCAGGATGTCGCAAAACTTGATAGGGTATCGCGACTGATTTCCAATTTCGTTGCCTTTCCCAGTTTGCATCCGAGCGATTGCTGATACTATCTGTGTGCGTATCGAGGTTGCTGGGGTCGGCGACTGTTATACATGTGATAGTAGATTTCTCGACCATCTACTGAGAATGCAGGTGTACCCTCGTCTGCTTCAGTGTTCAATGCAGATTCAATCGACTTGGGTGTACTCCACTTACCTTTATCATCCCTTTTTCACTAGAGGAAAATGTCACTAGCTTTTTGCTCGGTGATGCCACTCAGTTCATCACCTTTTGCTTCATTGCGTGTTGAAGTAAAATAAAGTTGTTCTGTGCTTATCACCATAAAGCATCGGTGAATAATCCCTGGCGACGTGAGTTAAACACGTCCATGCGCTTCACAATATACTTCGAGCCACGTTCTTTCAAGCCAGCCGCTATTGATGCGGCTTGTAGTTCTTCGGAGATAAGTTGATTGTCTGGCATTGAATCAAGTGCGATGCGATACTCTTTAACAGCTTCGAGTACAGCTACCTTCCTTCATCAGATTGCTAGCTAAATGCTTATGTGTCTCAGCATTATCCAACTATAACGGATTACATTCCTATAGGCTGCAGTCAGCACGTTGAGAAGTGGAGATGCGCTCGTAGCATTCAGCCATCTTCAACGACAACTCACCACGTTGACGTCTGTCCTTGGGTGATGTGCGCTGATAAGCAGTCTTAAATTGGTTAGCAGCGTCAAAATACTCGCCCAAGGAAAGGTGTTTCTCACCTTTCTTTATATTCTATCTACACAGCATGCAGTCAGCATCATTGTAGAAGCCAACTGCTAACAAGAAGGTGCTGTTTCTGTCTGCAAAAGTTTGTGTAAAAAGTCTTGGGTTGTCCATTTTTATTCTAACGTCAGCACTATTAATTTATTGCTTTTGCGTTTTATCTTCTCTTCCTAAATACACTTAACTCGTCAACTTGTCAACTTTGTCAACTTGTGTCAACTCGTAAACTTGCAACTTGTCAACTAGTCATCGAAAATCACAGTTCGACTACTGTAATTCCTGCACCACCAAACTGTACGCGTGTTCGTCACGATAGCTTTTGACGTGAGGAACACTACCAAGGTACTGTCGGATAAGCTGACGAAGGATACCATTGCCTTTTTCCGTGGAGAATGCGTGTACCTGACTTTGCTCCGACAAGGATAGCATCATCTATGAAATGTTGCACTGGTTCAGGCTTCATCTGCTCTCATATCGCAGTACATCCAATTCCTGACGGAATTGATTGCGGTGTTGTCGTCAATGGTCTCGCAGGTTTCGACTATAGTTATATGCTTGGAATTGTTTCTGTTCAGACTGAATAGTAGCTGTATCAACGTGCTCCAAACGACTCAACAGCCATCTTTGTTCTCATTCATCCAAAGATAACATTTGCCTGCTTTTCCTTCTATCGATTCTACCTTACCTACCGTCGTAAGACCTTTTATTCGTACTGAATCACCCACCATAATAACGCCACTACCTTGCTGCTTTGCACAGCATTCTTCAAAGCTTCGGCTGCTGCTTGTTGTTTACCAGCTTTTCTTTCAAATGTTGTTCGTGACGTTCCTTTCGACTCTTAATTTTGTCAACCTTTTTCTGAAAAATCGTCATCAGAGAGTAAAGCCGCTCACTTTTAATTTTCTTTTTATTAGATGTTTCAGCTTTATGAGTCTTACTTCCATCCAACAATCCAGCTTCATACAGTTTTGCCAATTCCTGACGGATACGCTTGGTCTCTTCTTTCTCAGCCTGCTTCTCTGATTTCTCGGATGGCGTTTTTCTATTCTAGCGATTGCTCTCCTTGATAATCTCTTCTGCCTGTGTCTTGGCACTGATTGAGAATCTCCTTTCGGCTTTTTCTCTACAAAAGCGATATCTTTCTTTCATATTGATTGATACGTTTCTCCAATTCTTTCTCGTGACTATGGATGGTTTGACGTTTACTTTCCAATAACGCTTGTCTCTAACAATATCTTGTAAGTATGTCACTCTGAATATAATCAGAACCAACAATCTCTGCAGCATCACGAATTAGCTACTTCTGGTATTCCTGTTTTTCGAGCAATCTCAATAGCAAATGAGCTACCTGGTCTTCCATTAGCCAATTGGAATAGTGGACGCATTTTATGACGATCATAAAGCATCGCACCATTAACTGTTCCTGGATGTTCTTCTGCAAAATGCTTGAGATTTTCTGGTAGTGGGTTGTGATAACAGCCCACGCATGTTTCTTCAAAACTGACGCAAGACTGACTCAGCAGCCATAGCTCCACCAATCTGTGGTTCCGTCCCTGTTCCGAACTCATCAATAAGAATAAGCGTACGATTTGATGCACGACGCATCATAATCTTCATATTCATCAGATGAGAAGAGTAGGTACTAAGGTCGTTCTCAATACTCTGTTCGTCACCAATATCTATCATAATATCAGTAAAGATACCTGTTATAGAGCGGTCGCCAATAGGGATAGAGACCACACTGAAGCATATACTGAAGAAGGCAACCGTCTTCAGACACACTGATTTACCACCGGCATTTGGACCAGAGATAATAAGTAGATGTTTGTCTTTCGTCAGTTGGATATCGGAGGGACAACACTTGATGGTATGTTGCGCGTCTCGTTTTCCTCTTCTAAAATCGTGTTGTCTTCTTGTATGTTGTCAGCTTCAATTGAAACTTTATTGGTTTCTATATTATCTACGAATAATGAGGAACTTGTTAGTTTATTATTCTTTCTTTCTAAAAGATATTTGAAGTAAAGGATGGATGGCTCTTATCCAATCTATATGAGGTTCTTCTGATACTTTTGGTTCAAATCCTTTGAAAAGTCGAGCAAGTTCAGCTTTGGCACGAATGAAGTCCACAGCTGCCATAAGATTATAAGAGTCAAGAATCTCACGTACGTTAGGACGTACCTTTTCGCAAAGTCTGTGAGTATTCAGATCATCTCTCTTCGCTCCTCGTTCTCGAGTTCACGAATCTTGTTATTTGCTTCAACAACTTCAGATGGTTCTATAAACCGATTCTTCCTGTAGCACTTTCATCATGTACGATACCTGAAATTTTACGTTTTAAGCCTGGTGCAACAGGAATAACCAAACGACCATCACGCAATGTAGGTGTGACATCCTTTTCGACAAGTCCTTCTCCCTGTGCAGCTCGTAAGATACCATACAGTGTGCGTGAATACTTTCCCCTCAATGCGTGCAAGTTCACGACGTATCTGAAGCAGTTCAGGAGAAGCATTGTCACGCATCTTCACAGTATCAATAATCTGTGAAATGCGTTGAACAGTAATGGAAAGGTAGCAATACCATCTGCAAGGTTATAAAGAGCAGGGTAGTAGTGGCGTATTTCACCCTGATCAGTTTCTTCTCACGGCTTAGAAAGTTTACTATAGCAATGATTGTTTCTAAAGGGCGTTTCAAATCAAAGAGTTCATCTACTTCCATGTGAGTTCCTTCCAAGCGAATACGTGCAACACTTTCACGTACATCAAAAGTTATCTAATGGAAAGTCGTCTTGTCCCTCTTGTATCTTGCGAGAGATTCTCTAATCTCTTCCATCCAGGTATTCACCTGTACGGCATCAGTCGAAAAGTTCATCACGCATCTATTCGCTCTTTTCCTAATGTTGATAGGCCGGCTCTTAAAAGTGAACACTCCGTGAAACAATCTTTTGTTCAAAATTCTTGGGATATATCATTTTCCTTTTCTTCTCAATGTGTTATTTATAGGCAATTGCTTTGAATCATTACCATCTTAACTTCAAAATCTTTATCATTAGATCTTTGATGCGCTACTGAACTGCAAATTTTACAGAAATGTTTCTGTAATATGTGTAGCATGAGTGCAGAACCTTTTGAGAGATATTAAATCAAAGTTTTACCTGCCTGCTCAACAGGAAGAGACAACCTAAAAAGTAATAAAATAATCGAGTATATTTGCTGTTCTTATTAGATCTAAGATAATAAATACCTTGCATAGGTTGCGAGATGACTTTTATAAAAGTGCTAGAAATTATTATTAAAAATACTGTTTTGATTAGCTATGAATTTAATGTTTGTAATCCTTGAATTACCAATGAGCGATAAACTTGTGCAGTTAAAGGTGCTTAGTTAGGCTGTAAAGGTCTTAGTAAGGTCCTTGAGGCACCTTTACACAAACTAGCTGGGCGTTAACAGAACCTCAATAAAGCTATGTAAAATAACGGTTCTATAACGAATCGTGTGGGTTGTGTATTGGTATTCCACCGGTTTGATTGCGGGTGCTTAGCACATGATTGTGCGGATGCTTAGCACTTATGGTGCGAGATGGTATGACCACATGTGCGAAGGATTAACACCATTGCTGTATATGGAAGGGGTAGTGATTTAATGTGTGTAAAGTGTATTGAAAACTAAGATCAATTTGGAGTTGTGTTTGGTTTTTGAAATGTTTTTAGACTCTATAACAGATTACCCGCACGATTCGTTATAAGTAATAAAGCTTTATTATATTTATTTTACAAATTGACTCTTTTTAATAAATCCTTTCAGGTGTACTTTATACTTAAATATTCTTATCAACTTTCGTTGTCTCCTAAATGCGCATGGTTCTTCAATTACAAACAAGTACTTTCATGATAAAGTTCATGTATGTTTTTCTCTTTAAAAGTCAGTATAATTTAAGTGTGTGTAAGTTTGCATTATACTCTACAAAGATTTATTTCTAGTTACAAAGCACTTATTATGAAAACTCATTCATTGACACCTGTCTATGTGGAAAACTACTATTCGTTATAGTATTGATATGCTTTTCAAGCATCATTGTTTGCAGACAAACAATGTATTGTTGAGCCGAATACTTCGACAGGTACAATTATTTCCGCAGGAGAAAACATACATATTCACAGATGCAGAAAATTATCAAGCAGGTCAACGAATCCATTTGCGTGTATTTCATGGTAAATGCTGTAGTGCATCAGTCAGATAGTATCAGTCGTTATGTGTATGTAGAACTCACTAATACTGAACGCCTAGTAGTGAAAGTGCGTTTGATACGAAGTGATCAAGGTTTCGTTAGGGTATATTGATATTCAGAAGGAGTAGCAAAAGGGCGTTATTTGTTACGTAGTTATACGAAAAATATGCTAAATGTAAGCCAATATGAAAGTCTAAAAAGTATCTTCATAGGTGGGCAAGGTAAGTTGCAGTCTAATAAGTAGCAGGAACTCTTTAGACGATATAAATAACAATACCTCTTTAGTAGATATCAATAGATTAGAATAATGTTAGAGTTAAGGTTAATGATAATAAAAATGCAATCAACACCGATTATTTGCTGTTAATACACTGTCATTTCCATTCCAATATACTGGAAAAATAAGTAGAAAAAGGATGTTATCTGTGAATTATGATAGTCTTTTCACAAGTGTTTATTCTTTTCAGCTTCTTGACCCTTGCCAATTTGAATACTATAGAAGAAAAAGCTGAAATATATATCAGAGAAAGAACAATGTCGATTTCAGTAGAATGTTTTGAAGATGATCAAGTAAATAAAGGACAGATTTCTTGTCTATCAAGTCTGACAGTCTGCGAGAGGATGAAACAATGGATGTTTCAGTACGCATAAGTATGCTAGGGCCAAGTAGTTCAGATATAAACTCATCCATTCTTTTCTCATTTATTATGATATGGATGTGGCAGATTGTCCTGAAGAGACAGTGTCTGTGCTTTTAAATAATAAAGCAGAACAGTTACTTGACAGCTGTCATTGGACTCGATACAAGGTGAGCAGATAGTGATTAAAGGGAATGTAGAAAGGGAAGATAGGTGTTGAGAAGTCGGCTGTGATTCGAGGACGGAGTTGAGACTTTGATTGGTCATAAGCCAATCAAAGAGGTGATGTAAAATCTCATTTCACCTAGTAAAGGCTTCTATGCTGTAACAAAACCAGATGTTTATGGACGATTTTCATTTGAAGGACTCGATTTCCCTGAAGGAACACAGTACGTTTTGAATGCATTTACAAAAGCAGGAAGTCATGGGTGAAGTTATTATTGAACGAAGGATTTTTCCATCATATAAAGGTCAACTTCCTCCATTTGAATGGATAGGTAATGATACTATGCAGTAGATGCAACAGTGGATCTACAAGGGAGTATTCAAATGGAAGAAGTGACGTTTTTAGTCACCAGCAAGTTATTCCTCTCGTTCAGATGCGTACGCTCCGTAATGCTGATTTCTCATTTTGGATTGCGTGACGCTAGAAAGCATAGAGGCCACTTGTTTTACATGAACTGTTGCGTCAGTACCAAGTGTCACAGTTTGAGTTTGGTAAATGCTATGTGCGAGGCAGTGTGACAATAAATAAACGATCACTGCAGCAATCGCCATTGATGGTATCTTTGTCGATAACAATTTTTGATTTAGATAATATTCAAATGGCTGATGTTTGAGCGAGTAGATGTCTTTAGGGCGGTTCTACGGTTATCTGGGGAACAATTGGCGGTATGGGTGTTATTTCTATAACGACGAAGAAAGGAGATTTCAAAACTCCTTCAGTTCCACTAACAAATACAGAGACATTTACAACATTGGGCTATCAGATTTCGATCGTTACACCTAATACACATACACCCTGTTTGGTTGCCATCATTACTGAAATCAGAAATCATTCCGTTTACTTCTACCTACAGAATATGGTTTGAACTATCGTCTTATTATAGAGATTTATAACAAGTGAGGGTAGATATTAGCGCTATGCAGGAGGTTTAAGGAAGTAGGATAGGGTAATTTTGTAGGATGAAAGATGTTCTTGCTTCTATTCATCTATATATAGAGGCAATAATAGAAAACGAAATTAGAGGAGTTAATCAATTACCATCTACATTTAATATACACTTTACTGTGCAAAACAATAGGCAGTGATTTACTCCTCTAACCCAATATCTCTTTACAAGTTATAATGTCTGATTAATCATCAAGCAATGTTGTATGAACTGACACGCTCAATGTTTCTAGGTGTCATTTGAGATAACTGGCAATATAAACCAGTGGTCGCACGTAAAATGACCTGTGGACTGAGTTTTACATTCTCTTATAACGAGCCTGTACCGTCTCAAAAGCGAACTAAGTCGCATGTACTTGTGATGTGATAAGACTCTCTTCAAAAATCTTTCGATAGAGAATTTGAATGTTTCACATTATGAAGTACCACCTGTTCCAACTTATGTTTAGGCAGGCATAAATCCATGTCGGCTCCAAAGCCTCAACCTGTAGTTTAGTAGGCTCTTCATGGAAAAAAGACTTTCAATACACATAAAGATACTTCTGTCTTCTCCCTAAGTGTTCAGTAATCTGCTACCATTCTTGAAATAGAATTGGCGAATAAGACCTCTTTCTATATAATAAACGTGTTTGCAGACCTCTCCCTCACTGAGAATCTCATCTGTCCTTTAGCAATTTCATTGGCACGAGGATACTTTCGAGTACATCTAACTCATCATGGGTCATAGTACTATATTTACGTGCCAATTCGTGCTATATCTCTTGCATTGTTTGCCAAATCTTTCATTGTCAATCCTTTCTATACTCTTTGATGTTAATCTAATTTCAAAACAGCGAGGAATGCTTTCTGTGGAACTTGTACGTTTCAACTTGTTTCATACGTTTCTTACCTTTCTTCTGCTTTTCAAAAGTTTACGTTTTACGACTGATGTCACCACCATAACACTTGGCTGTCACGTCCTTACGTACCTGTTTAACTATCTCGCGTGCTACAATCTTTGCACCGATGGCTGCCTGAATCGCAATGTCAAACTGCTGTCTTGGTATCAAGTCTTTTTAGTTTCTCGCATATTTTTCTTCCAAATCTAGCAACAGCATTACTTTCGTGTGTCAACGTTGAAAGTGCATCAACAGGTTCTCCATTCAACAGGATATCCAGTTTTTGCTAACTTTGATGGGCGGAATGAATCAATATGATAATCAAATGATGCATAGCCTTTGGAGATACTCTTTAGCTTGTCATAGAAGTCTATCACAATCTCACCTAATGGTATCATAAAGATAAGTTCTAAACGGTTTCCACTCACATAGTTCTGACTAACAAGTTCACCTCGTTTATCAAGACATAGCGTCATAATAGGACCTATATACTCGCTAGAGGTAATGATAGAAAGCTTTTTATATATGGTTCTTCAATATGGTCCAATCATAGTCTGATCCGGAAGACCTGATGGATTATGAACCTCTTTTTCTGTTTCCTCTTGTCATAGACCATGTAGCTAACGTTAGGTACGGTTGTGATAACATCCATGTTGAACTCACGATCCAAACGTTCCTGAATAATCTCCATGTGAAGCAAGCCCAAAAACCACAACGGAAACCAGAAACCAAGAGCTTGTGAACTCTCTGGTTGGAAGGGTTAGTGAGCATCATTCAACTGCAGTTTTCTCCAAAAAGAAGCACGCAATCCTTCATAGTCATTCAGGGTCGATAGGGTAAACACCAGCAAAGACCATTGGTTTTACTTCTTGGAATCCTTCTATAGCATGCTTGCAGGGATTGACAACATGTGCTGACGGTATCACCCACCTTGACCTCAGTGGCATTCTTGATACCAGGATGATATATCAACTTCGCCCGTAGAAAGTTGTTGAGTAGTACCATTTCCATCTTTAATACGCCAACTTCATCAGCAATGTAGTTCCATGCCAGTCTGTACAAACTTAACCTTATCTCCTTTTTGATGACGCCATTCTCAACCTTACAAAAGCGTGATAATACCACGGAAGGAATTGAAAAATAGAGGTCAAAAATCAGGGCTTATAAAGGTGCTGACATCACCTGTTGGTGCAGGAATGCGCTTAATGAGTTGCTTCAAGAATATCTGGTACACCTTCGCCCGTCTTACCACTTGCTCGGATTATATCTTTTGGGTCACATCCAATAAGATCCAACAATCTGTCTTCTACCTCTTCAGGCATTGCGTTTGGCATATCAATCTTGTTGATAACAGGAATAATCTCCAAATTATGATCAATTGCCATATAGAGGTTTAGAGATTGTCTGTGCTTGAACACCTTTGGGTTGCATCTACAATAAGCAGTGCACCTTCACATGCAGCAATGCTTCGTGACACCTCGTGCTGAGAAGTCAACGTGTCCTGGAGTATCGATAAGATTAAGGATATATTTCTCCTTATCCAATGTGTACTCCATCTGGATAGCATGACTTTTTAATCGTTATACACGTTCACGCTCCAAATCATATCGTCGAGCATCTGCCCACCAGTAATCTTAATCGTCTGAGTATATTCGAGAAGACGATCTGCCAAAGATAGATTTACCATGGTCAATATGAGCTATAATGCAGAAATTTCTTATATGATTCGTGCTTTGTCTATATTTCTAATATGCAAATATAGTCATAAAATTTTGAGAATTAATAATGTTAAAATAAGAATTTATCTATTTTTCTTATCTTTGCAACGGATATATGGTTAAGGATAAGACAAAAAGAGCTATCTTTTATGCCATTCTCAAATCAAATCAGTTATAATCAAAAAGAAAATGAAACAATTACTTTATGCAGGCATACTGCTTCTCTCTCTCAGCTTGTCGCAAGAGTTTGGATGATAGAGCAGCACAAGAATGTAAAGATTATACAGAAAAGATGCCCTACACCAGTGGTTAATGACACAAGAATGGATAGTATGGTTTTTGAACCTTCCTCTCGTACAATTCATTACTATTCACACTTGTCGGAAATGCTGACAATGAGCAAGCTGTTAACTCTAAGAGATTGGAGTTGAGCATTGCAAGAAGCGTTGAAGGCTGATGCTGGTACGAGAGGGATATAAGGATGCTGGCTTTAACTTTAGATATACTTATCGTTCAGGTAAAAATTCTTCAAAGGTGTTGTTGGACGAAACCTATACAAGAAGGATTACTAAAGGAGATAGATGCAGGAAACAAGGATGGGAGTGAGAATTGATACGTGACTTTACTTTTCTTAACGAGGTGTTATGTCTTAACTTCTTTCCTTCTCATTTAGTCGGATCGTCTTAATACTTATTTGAAATCGTGCTCCTTTATCTCACGTTTGCGTGGCTTTAAAATGTTTACATCCAGCAATACAGCTCCCAGAACTTACGTTGCCATAGACCTTAAATCGTTCTGTGCAAGTGTGGAGTGTGTGGAACGATGGACTTGAGCCCGATGACAACTGAACTTGGTTGCTTGCGGATGTGGAGCGAACCGAGAGAAACGATCTGCCTTGCGGTTTCCGCCATCTCTAAAGGCTTATGGTAGTTTCTTGGACGAGCACGTTTGTTTGAGGTAATACAGCGTTTTGAAAGAAGTTAATGAAGAACGTAGCACTAAAGTTGGGCAACAGCTACGGAAAATCTTACCATGCTAAAGAACTTGAACAGCATCCGGACTGGGCTGTTGATTATGTGACAACTATGCCACGTATGTCGCATTATATCAAGCACAGTGCGAGAGATTCTCAATATCTATTTAGGTATATTGCCCCCAGAGGATACTCACGTTTATTCGATAGACGAGGTTTTTATTGATGCCACCTCTTATCTTTCTAGCTATCGGATGACTGCACATGATTTAGCAATGAAGATGATTCGTGAAGTCTTACGTGAAACGGTATCACAGCCACTGCAGGCATTGGTACAAATATGTATCTATGTAAGGTGGCAGTGGATATTGTTGCAAACAGCATATTCCTGCTGATAAAGAGGTGTGCGAATAGCTGAATTAGATGCGCAAAGTTATCGTGAAACTCTGGGATCATCGTCCACTCACCGACTTTTGGCGTGTCAGGGAAGGTATCCTTTACAGCGTCTTTAGCTATGGGTATGACACGATGGGAAAATGAGCTCGCTGCTCTATCCATCAAGAACTCTTTATAAACTGGCGTCAATGCAGAACTGCTTATAGACCATGCTTGGGGTTGAGACCTTGTACCATGGAGATGGTAAAGGCATATCGACGAGACATAGTTCGATGAGTATTAGTGGGTTCTGCAAGAGCATATAACTCTCGTAAGGCAAGAGTTGTTGTGCAGAAATGGCTGATGCTATCACGCACTAGACTTGGTTGAAACGTTGTGTTGCAGATCAACTCGTTTTTGTCTGTGGATATGATCATACTGAGTCTTGCTTGAGACAGGCCAATGTATACAGGACAGTGTCCATTGACTGGTATGGTAGAAGGTACCTAAAAGTGCCCATGGAGACAGCAAGCCTTCATCGCTTTTACTTCTTCGTCTCGATTGATAAGTGAGCTATTCTGCATCTCTTATGATGATAGTTGATAAGCAATTATTGGTCGAAGACTATATATATCAACCAATCATGTCATGAAGTGAGAACAAATGAAACATCAGACTTCCATCCTATGGAACTCGATATGTTCACAGATTATGAAGCTATCAAGAAAAGAAAAGATAAGAGACGAGTGCAGCGTTAACACGTGAACATCAAAGATACAAGAACGATTGTCAATATCAAAAATCAGTTTGTGAGAACTCACTGCTACGTGACAATTTTTGAAGAGGTTCAACTGCAAAGAGACGCAACAAACAGATAGATGGGAGGAGGCATAAGGCGTGACAGGTTATTACTGATGATATCATTTCACCTCCACATCATGTGTCCAAGCGTCATCCTCAAATGAGTCTTTATAATCGAGCAGCACAATTTACCTTTTGCAGCGCTTGCAGGATATGAAGAGGCAATAGCAGAAACTGCCCGACAGACAAGTTCAAAAATAGAGATAATAGGAAGACATCAGGCAACTGATGGACCAGCTCTCTATTCTGTAATCAACAGATGAAGAGCCGATTATATCAATCACTTATTTCCAACAGACAGCCCATAAACGAGGGTGGATGTTATGTTACTGGCTGGGTGTTCTGAAGATATTGGGAGCTAATGAACATATTATTTTGTTGCGTGATGGGAAGAAGATCCCCATAGATTATATTATAAGTTTTGGATGGTGAGGTCTTTTCTATAAATAAGTATGATTAGTTTTTAGTACTCTTATACAGAAATCCGCTACATTTGTGTTAAGAGTAGCAGTTCAAATAGTTAATAAACCTTTCGTTTATTAAAACGACTTAGAAGTCTATTCAGGATTTATCGTTCTGTTCTTCATATCAATAAACTGCTGTTTGTGCATCATAGAATTCATACTGCAAAAGCAAGTTTCTGTGAAGGAATAATCTAACACCTAAACCATACTTCATTTGCCATTTCGTTTCATGGAAATAGAAGCCTTGATAATGTAAGCTGCAACATATGGATGAACGTGCAAAATAGAATTTCTTTACGCCATACCTTGTTAACCATGACGGTCAATCTTACGTTCGAGTTGATCCAGTGAAAAGAATACTTGAACGAGACCTTACCAGTACCGAAACAGGTTGGACAGTTTTCATCTACATCCACATCCATTACTGGGCGCACCGCTGACGGGTAATCTGCATTAGTCCGAACTTGCTCAAAGGAAGGATATTGTGACGTGCACGGTCCTTCTGCATATTCTTGCACATGCGCTCGTACAGCATCTGGCGGTCTTCAGCAAGATTCATGTCGATAAAGTCAACGACAATAATTCCACCCATATCACGCAATCGAAGCTGTCGGGATAACTCATCAGCAGCACCAAGGTTGGTGTCAAAGCGCATTCTGTTCTGCTTTTGCTCTTTCGTTCTGTTCCACTATTCACATCTACAACGTGCACCAGCCTCTGTGTGTTCTATGATGAGGTAGCAGCCATGACCATGATTAATAGTCTTACCAAAGCTAGATTTGATTTGCTTCGTAACGTCAAAGTTGTCGAAGATAGGTACTTTGCCATTGTATTTCTTCACGATGCCCGCCTTTTTCAGGGGCTATTAGAGACATAGTGTCGAACGGCAGTACAAATCTCGTCATCGTTGACATAGATGTTTTTCGTGGAGGTCGGATTGGAGAGATCACGTAACATAGCAACAGCGCGTCCTGTCTCCTCAAAAACAAGTTGAGGACGTTCTGTGTCTTCTACGGTTTGTGATTGCTTCATTCCATCGGCTCAGAAGGACTTTCATCTCAGCGTCAAGCTCAGCAACACGTTTTCCTTCAGCTACAGTACGGACAATTACACAGGAATGGTGTAATACTTTTATATAGTTGTTTAAGACGTCACGTTCTTCTCCGCTTTTTGATTTTGAGAAACGCTAACTTTATGCCCAAAAGGTATAAGCACCAGGAATCTGCCAGCGAATGATATTTCCGCCTGTAAGGCGAGATCGCTGGTGGAAATGGGTTCTTGACAATCTGTACCATCACCTCTTGTCCTACTTGCAATGTGTTTTGAATTGTTCCGTCCTTTTGCAAGTCAGGTGGGCGGGTAACTTTCTGAATGGGATAAGTTTCTTACGATCACTCTGAACCTGTTTCAGATACTAGCATAGGGAGTTGAATTGGCTCCCTAAGTCAAGATAATGAAGAAAGGCGTCACGCTCATAACCTACATCTACAAAGCAGGCATTAAGCCCCCGGCATCAGTACTTTTGCCACGTAGATGTTTCCAACCGAAAACTAGCTTCTCTTGGCTCCACGCTGGTATTCAACCAGTCGTTTGTCCTCGAGTAGCGCTATCGAAATTTCTTTCGGTTGGGCATCAATAATTCTTCGAAACTTGTCATCTTCTTCGTTTGTTATATCTATCTTTTAGTAATTATATAAGTTATCATGAACCATTCTAAAAAGATACATATAGGTAAAATAAAAATGCGGAACCTGTCGTCGCACTTCGGGGAAGAAGTTTTTGCGATGACACGCCCGCCATATTTTGAAAAGTCAGTTATCAAAGTCTCCTTTCAGCCTTGGGGCTTACTTGCTCTTATGTCTGTTCTTTCTTAATCTCTTTTTACGCTTGTACGTAGCCATCTTGTGTCCTTTTTCTTCTTTCCGTTTGGCATAGCTTTTAAATTGTTTTTAAATTGTTATTGAATTTATATATTTTATTTCTTCATATCCTCGATGAAGGTCTTTGCTAACGAAGCTTGGGAAATCGTGAGCAGGAATAGTAATCGTCGTATTCTTTGAGATGTACGAGCTGTCTTTTCCGCACGATGCTTAATAATAAAAGCTACCGAAACCACGAGGTAAAGTTCTCTTTATCAACAAACTGTCTTTAATAGCTTCCATAAAAGACTCAACCACAGCTGAAACGTCTTTTGGCAATACCTGTGGACGTTGCTATCTCATTGATGATATCTGCTTTCGTCATTTTGTTTTGTTCTTTATTGATGTTTTAGTTTCTTATACTCTCTGTTATAACGGAATGCAAAGATACTCATTTTCAGCTATAGAAATATTTTCGTGTCTGTAAAATATCTCAGTATATATTTCCTAAACTCTAAGGTTTTTCGTATCTTTGCATCATAAGTTATGTTCTATGCTTATTTAGTGTAATGAAATTAACGAGGTTACTAAGGTTTTGACTATCATGCCAGCACTTATATAGAAATGAGACTTTGTTGCTTCGATTGTTTGATATGACAGCTTTACATCTCTTGATTATTTCTGCTTCACTTTGCAAGTAAATTTAATAAAACCTCTATAAATATATAAGGTGTATGAAAAATTTCCATTGGTATTGATGTTGGTATTTCAACAACAAAAGATAGTTGGAATTAAAGAAGGAAAGGTAATAAAACCTTTGCGTATCAAGGCTACAGATCCAGTAACGTCCTTGTATGGAGCTTTTTGGAAAATATCTATATGATAATAGGATTGAATTAACTGACGTTGACAATGTTATGCTTAGCAGGCGTAGGTGCTCACTATATTAACAAGCCTGTCTATGATCTTCCAACAGCTAAGGCAGATGAGTTCTTGAGCTGATGGCGAGGTGCTCAATTTGAGTCGAAACTGCAACGTATGATAGATTGTCTCGATGGGGACAGGTACATCATCTTGTGCTGTGCGATGGTAACGAGGTGCGTCATATTGGTGGTATTAGTATTGGTGGCGGTACGTTGAGTGGTCTTTCACGTTTACTTCTGCAGACCGATAATTTCAGTGAAATTATTGCTTTAGCCAATAAGGGAGATATTTCTCGTATTAACCTTCAGATTAAAGATATCTCAACTAGTCCACTTCCTGGTTTGCCTCTGGATGCTACGGCATCCCTTTTTGCCACCTGCACAGGCTAATGCCAGTCGTGAGGATATGGCTTTAGGATTGATTGGCTTGGTGTTACAGTCTATTTGGTTCGGCAACAATACTAAGTGCTTTTGAATAGTGATATCCGCGACTTTGTACTCATTGGCAATCTTAGTTTACTGCCTCAATGTGAACTTCTTTTTCCCGTGATGGAGAAGATATATGATGTACGGTTTATCATTCCAAAGAATTCAGAATATTGTACGGCCATTGGTGCGGCTTTACAAGCAGATAAAATTGAGTTGATGTAAATCTTCTCATTAAATATAAACAGTTCAATAACGAGGTGTGTGGGTAATTCGTTATAGAGCCTAAAAATATTGTCAAAAACTAAACACAACTCAAATTGACTTTAGTTTTTAATATGCTGACACACATTTAATTCCTACCCTTTTCATATACAGCAATGGTGTTAATCCTTAGCACATGTGGTGCATACCATCCGCACCATTGGTGCTAAGCACACGACATGTGCTAAGCACCCACACCAAACCGGTGGAATATCAATACACAACCGACACGATTCGTTATAGAACCATATAAACATCACTTGTAGCGTTATCTACAAAGTGGCTTTCATTTTATAGCATTATAAGTGTAGGTGTAATCGCCTAGCCTTCACACCTTTGGAACAGTACCAAGATTCTTCTCTATTTCTTCATCAGAAGTCATATAGTTTTCTCAAGTCACCATTAATATAAGTGTCATAAGCAGTCATGTCAATGAGTCCATGACCAGAAAGACAGAAGAGGATAACATCTTCTTTTTCTATTTTCCTTTGCCTTCTTTGCTTCTCGAATAGCTGCAGCAATAGCATGACAGCTTTCGGGTGCAGGAGATGACTCCTTCTGTGCGAGAGAAAGAATACCAGCTTCAAAACTTTCCAATTGTGGTATATACCATTCCAGTCATATAGCCATCCTTTAGCAGCTGACTCACAATAACGCCTGCACCATGATAGCGTAACCCCCTGCATGGATATTTGCAGGCTTGAAATCATGACCAAGCGTGAACATCGGTAACAATGGAGTGTAACCCGCTCATCACCGAGAGTCGTATTCAAACTTACCACGTGTCAGTTTTGGACAGCTGTTTGGCTCTGCTGCGATAAACTCTGTATTCTTTCCTTCAAGGATGTTGTGGCGCATAAATGGAAATGCAATACCACCGAAATTACTACCACCACCAAAGCAGGCAATCACCTTATTGGGATATTCTTCCAGCCATTTTCCATTTGCTTTTCTGCTTCCAAACCTATAATCGTTTTGGTGCAATGCAACGTGATTGAGTACTGAACCTAAGGTGTACTTACAATTGGGTGTGGTCCTTGCCAACTCAATAGCCTCTGAGATAGCTGTTCCCAACGAACCAGGATGTGTTGGGTCGCGTGTAACGATATCCTTTCCTGCACGTGTTGACATTGATGGAGAACCTTCTACCATGGCTCCAAAAGTCCTCATTATCATTGAACGATAAGGCTTCTGTTGCATAGATATCTTTACCTGATAAACTGCAGCCTCAAGTCCATATACTTTAGCTGCATATGATAAGCAGCTCCCCATTGACTAGCTCCTGTCTCAGTTGTAACGTTTGTTACACCTTCTTTTTACAGTAGTAACATTGAGGATGGCAGAATTGACCTTATGTGAGCCAAGTGGGTTTACACTTTCATTCTTGAAATAAATATGTGCAGGGGTATCTAATGCTTTCTCCAACGCATACGCACGAACGAGCGGTGTGGAACGATAATATTTATACATATCCAACACTTCTTCTGGAATATCTATCCAAGCATGCTCTGTGTCAAGCTCTTGTTTGGAACATTCTAAACTGAGATATTTCAATAGATCTTTTGCTTTCAATGGTTTATGCGTACCAGGGTGGAGTGGAGGAAGAGGGTTTTCGTTGGCATGTCTCCTGAATATTATACCACTGGGTAGGGATATCTTTTTCGTCAAGTATAAATCTTTTTCTGTTGTGCCATACCGTTACTCAATTATACAATGGATGAATGTTTCTTGAAAAGATGATATTCTACAAAGTTACAAAATAAGATTTCTTAATTGCATGAAATGATAATATTTTTCGTAATTTTGCTGTCATTATGATAATAATCGCTACTATTCTTGCATATTTTGCATCTTATTATTAATAAGTAGAATAACGGGACATAAAGCTGACAACGATGCTTTTCTTTCGTGCAAACCGGCAGTCACCTTGGTATCTTGTTGCCTTCGGAATGATTGGTGCCAGTATCTCTGGCGTTACTCGTTAGTGTTCAGGTATGGTACTGTTGAGCGATATGACCTATATGCAGACATGTTTAGGTTTTGTTCTTGGTTATTTTGCTGTTGCATATCTGTTACTTCCTGTTTATTATCGCTTGAAGTTGACAACCATCTACTCTTTATTTACAAAACACGTTTAGGTAATTATAGCTATAAGACGAGGCGCTTCTTTCTTCTTATTGTCTAAAAATGACAGGTTCTGCGGTTCGCTTCTATGTTGTTTGCATGATACTTCAACGTTTTGTGTTAGATGCTTATGGCATTCCTTTTCCTTTTACGGTTGTGGCTCTTGTGGCGCTTATTTGGTTCTACACGCGTCGAGGGAGGAATTCGTACACTTGTTTTGACAGACACCTTTCAGACCCTTTGTATGCTCCTTGCACTTATTCTGATTATATATAAGGTTATCGATACATTGGGCATGTCTCTTCCGGAAGCTGTTCAAGCAATAGTAATGACAGCCATTCTCGTATTTTTGTATTTGATGATCTAGGTTTCAAAAGCAGAACTTTTGAAACAGTTCCTCAGTGGTATCTTCATTGTCATTGTTATCAGACGGGATTGGACCAAGATATGATGCAAAAAGAACCTTACTTGTAAGACTTTGCGTGAGGCACAGAAGGATCATGTAGCTATGGCTTTGCCTTTGTACCTGCCAATTTACTCTTTTGTCCTTGGGTGTACTGTTAATGATGTATTTCAATAGTATTGGACAAAGCCTTGCCTGACGTGCCAGACAATCTTATGTTACAGGCTGTTGCAGGCAGACAGTTGGGTACATTGGTTGTTATTCTGTTTACGATAGGTATTGTAGCAGCTTGCTTCTCTAGTGCAGACTCGGCCTTAACAGCCTTAACAACAACTTATTGTGTAGATATATGTAATCGTCCAAAGGATGAAAAGTTACGCAAACAAGCACATATAGGCGTATCCATAGTGTTTATTTTGTTATCCTTATTTTCCGTTATGTCAACTCAACAAGTCTGAGTCGATGCAATTTATACTATTGCGTCTTATACCTACGGACCGCTCTTCAGGTCTTTTTGCATTTGGCTATACTCACAAAGCGAGACAGTGTATGATAGAGTTGACGCCTTATATTGCAGTAGGGAGTCCACTGATTTGTTTTTGCTTTAGACACAATTGTTTTCAAGACTACAGTTACAAGTTTGGTTATGAGTTGTTGATGTTAAATGGATTGATTACATTTTGCAGCCTGCTACTTACTTTCCGCAAGAAGAAATAGCTAAGGTGGTAGTATAGAACTGATAAAAGATAAAAGGCAAAAGAGCGTTAACCCTTTGCCTTTTATCTATCTGCTAAACTCACAAATAGCTTGCGTCTTTTTGTAGATGAAAATTGTTGCAAGAAATCTGATTCTATAGTAATGCCTCAATCTGCTTTGATATATTCTCAATGCTCTCAGTTGGTTCAAGCGTGCCACTACCTGACCTTTCTTATTGATTAAGAACTTGGTGAGGTCCATTTGATATCTGAGCTCTCTTTGTAATTGGGGTCCAGCCTCAGAAAAGCATCTTGTCAAGGATGAGGGTGGAGAGCTTATGTGACTCATCCCAACCTGCGAAGCCCTTCTGTTCCTTTAAGAACTTGAATAGAGGGTCGCTATCTTCGCCATTCACCTTAACTTTCTTGAAACGTGGGAATTTTGTGCCGTATGTAAGTTTGCAGAACTCATGGATACTTTCATCTGTACCTGGTGCCTGCTGTCCAAATTGGTTGCAAAGGGAAATCAAGTACTTCAAAACCTTGTGCATGGTACTTCTCATAGAGTGCTTCCAATTCCTCATAGGTTGGTGTAAAAGCCACATTTTGTAGCTGTATTTACAATCAGTAGCACTTCATTAGAAAACTCTTTAAAGTGAAAATGCTTTACCTTTTCTGTCTTTGACAGTGAATTCATAAACTGTTCTCATTTTCTGTTTCTTATCTTCTCTTTATATAGTTTATTTGTATGATGCAAATGTACAAATTTTTATTTGTTTCTTCCTTCATTGTTTTAGGAGATTTTTAGTATTCACTTTCAATTGTAATAGATTGTTGAAGTTCACTCAATTAAGTTGATGATTTGTGAGGACAATCTTCTTTAATAGGGATTTCCCTATATTCAAATAGTATATTTACGCAATTAACATCTTATAATTTCTTTATTTTTTGCATCAGATAATTAAGAGAGTATAAAAATTTAAATAGTTATGAATATGAAACGAATTACTAAATTATTCTTGGCACTTGCAATTGTTGCTGAGTCCCTTTACATTGACAAGTTGTGATGATGACTATTGGGGCGAAAATGATTATTACAACAATAGTTTGCTAAATGAAGCGGTACATAATTATCTCGCTAAGTATCCAAATGGTTCAAGCTATTATACAGCTTATAACTGGTTTTTATTTTTATTACCCTGAAGCAACAACCTCAGAGTTCTATGATTTCATGGATGCAGTAGGAAGTAATAGCTATTATAACTGGAACTATAATTATCGTCAGGACCAGAATGAACAGTTGAGCAGACTTGCACAGGAGGCACAAACACTAACTGGTGAATGGGCTGGTGACATGACTAACGAGTACACGGATGATAATACTGGTCAGCGTAAGCGTAGCTCTTTCCATGCGAATATGAAGTTCTTCCAGTATAGATCATCTGCTAATTCATTACAAGGAAATGGTGTTGAGATTGACACAGATGCAAGAGGAAATACGCAGACATTGGACTTCTCTTGGAAAGTCTTGGATAATGGAAGTATTGAAATAAAGTACTCAAAGAGTACAACTATCTTCATTCTTGATGCAAATTCTGTTAATGATAGCTTCCATTTAGGATATGATGAGTCAAAGGGTTATGATACCTTCTTTGGTGTAGCACGTAGTACAAACACAACTGATGTTCTGCGTTTTGACCTTGCTCGTCAGAGACCAGCAAATGCAAAGGCAGAGAATGCATTGACAAGAGCTTCAAGTACAGCTTCCTTCGGTTCTGCTAAGGAAAATGATTATGAGAAGACTACTGCCGGCGCAGTAAAAAGGCTATGTAAGAGATAACAAAAAGCTAATTGCTTTTCTATTGCTTCATAGATCATTTAAATGGTTCCCACCAACAACAAAGTTGGTGGGATTTTTTTCTTAATAAATTGTCATCTAAAGACTATATTTAGTCAACATAAATACTGAATTAGTCTTAATCATATTTACGTTTTTAGAATTATATTGCTGATTTTCAGTCTTTTTTTCGTAACTTTTGCAACCTATTCTCTTTCTGAAAAGGGGAGAGAAACTTCATGATTTGATGATAGAAGATGAGGAGAATCATACAATTTCTCAAGGAGTGGACACTGCCGGTGGCAATAGCTACAGGTAGCTTTTTATATCTTGTTTTTGCCTTTATTCCAGCCTTGGATGGCGTAGCAAAGTGCTCCTATCCTTGACGCAGCTCTTCCATTATTTATGTTCCTCGTCTTATACGTTACCTTCTGCAAGGTAGATTTCCGTAAGTTGATTCCAGTGGGTTGGCATCTTTGGATAGCACTCTCTCAAGTGCTAATGGTTGCGGTTATTATTGGGGCAATTCTGTTTTTCATGTCACAGGTGAATCGCTCATATTGCTTGAAGCTTTACTCACTTGTATTATTTGTCCTTGTGCCTCTGCAGCCGCAGTGGTTTCACAGAAGTTAGGTGGAAACCTGAGGAAATGACAACTTATACCTTCCTCTCCAACTTTTCTATGTGCCTTGTTGATACCTGTCTGCTTTCCCTTGCTTGATGCTGAAACGGATATAACTTTCTGGAGTGCCTTTGTTGCAATTCTTTATAAGGTGTGTCTGGTATTGGTAGTACCGATGATTTTTGGCCTATATAACTAAAACATTGGCACGCTTTTATGTAGGTTCTATCAGTGGGTAATCAGTGTGAACAACCTTAGTTATTATCTTTGGGGATGTTCATTACTTATCGTTTTCAGGCACAACAATAAAGAATATTGTTCATGCTGAGGTAGCTGTTAGCTTCCCTTTTGTTGATAGCAATATTGGCCTTTAGTGCTTTGCTTGATACAATTTGCCTTTGGCAGATATATTGGTCATTTCTTCTGCAGTACGATAAATGCAGGACAGGCTTTAGGGCAGAAGAACACTGCTTTTGCTATCTGGATAGCCTACACTTATCTGAATCCATTGTCAACTGTGAGGGTAAGAGCTGCTACATCTTGTGGCAGAATATTATTAACAGCGTAGAGATATGGCGGTATGACCACACCATTCAACGCAAAAATAAATAATTGTGAGAACAATAAAGTATTTTTATAGTATTACTATTTCTTTCCCTCTTGTCACCTGCAGTTTCAGCGCAGGACGCTAATGGAATTAACGAGCATGATGTTGAAAACAGCTAAATCAGTAGAGCCAGATGTAATGCCGGTAGCTGTTAAATCTCAAACAGCTTCAGCTTCAGTAGAAGAGATGGCAATGGAACCGCTGCCTACCTCGACAACCCGAGTGGCACAGGTAGCAGAAAGTCGTGACCAAGTAGTGCTTCTAATTGGAGATTCTATGGCTGATGGGCTTGGCGCACGATTTAATGACTATGCAGTAAAAATGGTTTTAAGTTTCATTCAATCGTGTGGTATGGTAGTACAACACGTGATTGGGCGATAGCTGCCGACCTTCAATATCAGATAGAAAAAGTTACGTCCTACATATATTATTATTAGTTTAGGTACCAATGACTTAGGGTTATAAAGATTATAGTAGAGAGAAACAGCAATCCAAACGATCCTGAGTCGTGTGGGTACAATACCATACGTGTGGATTGGACCTCTCCCTTGGAAGAAGATAAAGGATAGAACCATCGTTGATGTAATACGTGACTGTACGGGTGAAGGTCGCTTTTTTCGATAGTAGTTCAGTTATTGCTTCACGTGCAGATGGCATACATCCAACGCGTCAGGGAGCTGCTCTATGGGTTGATAAGATTGTAGAGTGGATGGGTGAGCCGGGTTGAATGCTAATCCGATAGAGATGGATAAGCCCTGACTTCACTACACGTTTCAAGCATGATGAGAAACATGGCATGAACTATCATGGTCGTAGATAGTATTGATATTTGAAAACCATCTCCTTTATCTATGCTTTCAAATGTCTTTGGTTCTAAATCTCGAGTTCCGTCAAGACCCGCAGTTGCTTATGGATCGTATGCAAGGAATAAAAATACGATGAGATATTAGTAGGGTATTAGTTTCGAAAAACTAATACCCTACTAACATTAAGTAATCTTTAAAATCTTAGGCTATAATCTCTTTTCTTATTTCTAAGCAATCAATTCTTTCTGTTGTTAAAGAGATTATAAATGATAATAGTGATACCTGTTAAGAAACATCTTCTTTGTTAGTATCGATATGAATTATTAGTCTTCAAAGGGAAGAAGTTCTGAATTTATTCATTGATATAAGAATGAATGGTGTTCGCCCATACCTCATAACCTTTATTCGTAAGATGCAATCCGTCGCGACAATAGGCAGGATGCATTGTCTTAGCTTGTGTTCCTAAAAGAGGATGATATAGATCGATAAAAACAATTTTTCTTATGTTTGCAATAGTCCTTCAATCTCTCATTTAGTTGAATTATCATATCCTCCTTACCTTTAAGTAGTTTCCATACACCTACATTCTCATTAAAAGGAAGAAGACTTTGTACATAAAGTTTAGTGTTTGGACATGTTTTTAGAATCCTATCAATGATACTAATGATACCTTGAAAAGAACGTTCAACAGACCACCCATGACTTAAATCATTTGTCCCACATTCAAAGAATATTTTGCTAGGGTGATAAGGTAAAAATCTGATCTAAGCGTTTCGAGATACCTCGACTATCATCACTAATTATGCCTCTGTTGATAATCTTTCTTGCATTAGGAAAGAAACGAGTTCCAGTCCTTTCCATATTCAGAATGACTATCTCCTAACATGACAATAGCATTATCGGGTAATGGACCCTCTTGTTTGAACTGATTCACTTTGATTCTGTAATGTTTTGAGCCATGATATGTAAACATCTTGAGCATGAATTGAGAGGGTAGTAAGTGTGAAAAAGAGGCTAAGTAATATTTTTTTCTTCATATAGATACTTTATAAAAGACGGAAATTATCAGGAATGAAAGTATATATCTAATTGATTCGAACTGCAAAAATAAGAAAAAGACCGAGATTAAAAAGGAAAAGTCCGGTTATCTATTCCAAAAGAAGGATAGCCGGACTTTTTAAATAAGAGGATTCTTAAATGATTGTAGCTTTTAATTACTCATGTGACGCAGTACTTTACTTAAATATGCTTGTGTCTTTGCTACGTTATATCGAATACCACCAGCTCCATAAACGGATAGCCTTCTCTATACTGTTCAAAGGGTTGTAGAAACCTTGGATGATTACAAACATCTCTTTTGACTTTGTTGCATTAAAGCGATCAGAAAGTGAATAACGCTTGGTGCTACCTGTACTTCTTAGAATGTTATTACACTCTTTTACTAAAACTGGAGAAATCTGCAGAACTCCAACATAAGGACCATTCACGGCTGCAGGATTGCCCTTGCTTTTCAATTTGAATGATTGCTCTCATTACTGGTTCCCAATCAAAACCATTTTTGGCTGACACTTCAACATGTGAAGCGAAAATCATTAAGAAACAAATACTTACTACTTTAAAATTCTCATCATTAATAATTTTCCGAAACCTTGGAAGAGTAAGTCAATAGAGTTACCCTCTACGGCGTGTTCCTATGTGAGAATGAGTTACCACCACGCCTCAGTTTCATGTTAACGTTGCAAAGTTACAAAAATATTCCTGATATACAATACTTTAATATTTAAATCATAAAAGTTAAGAATGAATCTTAGTGTGAAAAATGTTAGACTTATGTAGCTCAAACTTTATGGAACCCTAATGTTTTTGCGGGTGTACCATTTGTGGAATTAAAAAGAATATATACCTTTGTGAAAGTTTTTGTATCAATAAAAACTCTTGTTTTAGTCATATTACGTAATATTTTTTTCTTTAAAAACATTCACGTTCACTCATATTAAGGAAAGGATGATTAAGCATAGACGTAGGCGCAAGAAGAGAATGCGTAATAAAAGCAACTTTTGGTGGTGGGTCGGTGCAGCATTGGCAGTACTGATTGTAGTTCTTATCATTGATCTTAAGCCATGGCATAAACGTCGTGCTGGGGATAGTAATCAATGGCACTTTTTCGAGATATGACTAAGGGACCTTACACTAAAGACTTTGATGGAATTGACATATCCAGCACCAAGGTAGGATTCATTGGGATGAATTGATGGAGGAGAATCCACAACTTAGCTTTGTTTATATTAAGGCGACCGAGGGTAGCTCATTGTTGATCCATACTATAAGCGAAACTTAAAAGAGGCAAAGAAAAAGAGCTTATTAGCAGGTTCTTATCATTTCTTGACCTATAGAACATCAATGGAACGACAAGTGGAGAATTTCCTTGCTAACATTGATCTTGATCAGCAGGATTTATTATTGCTAGTCGATGTTGAGAAAGATGGTACGCGTAATTGGACGCGTGAAATTATTCAGAAGAATTTAGCCGAGTTTGTTCGTCTTATTAAGGAACGAACGGTAGCATTCTCCAATGATTTATACTAATGAAGCTTATTATCACCTGAACCTTTATCCAGAGTTTAATCGATATCATCTATTCATTGCAAACTATAACATACCTCCACAACTAGTTGATACAAAATATGATATATGGCAATCAAGTAAACGTGGAAGAGTTCGCGGAATATGGACTTACGTTGATGTAAATCAATTACGCGAAGGTGTTTCCGTTGATGACTTCAGGTTCCCGAGATGATAGGCTATATCAAACATATCAACAATCAACAGCTATCTTATTGACGATACATATTTTTCTGTACTTTTATAGGATAGTTTGTTTAAATTACTGAAGTCAATTATATTACGATATATGCTTGTGAACGCAACTAGTTTATTATTCTTAAGGAATAGAAAGCGTACAGATACTATCATACAAAATATTATCACGGACAGCCTCCTGTCTCCAGCATAGCCCATATCTATTTTTTCATCAGACGCTGTACGACTATCATAAGGCTTTACAACAATCATTGTGTCCCACGGTTTTTCTTTATATAACTCATGGACAGAAAAACAAGTGTTTAAATTCTTAATCCTTTGTATGTTCTCATTTAAATTTACCTCACGATAGGGTGTGTTGTACACCAGGCAATTGCACCAATAAGGACGACAGAAAAGATGATTAGTAGTAGTGTCTTTTTCATATAATTTTAGTTAACAGCCCCATTGTTTTATTCTATCAGAATAACATTGGTTTTAAGTTTTACTTGTCTAGTTTCTCTAGTAACTCCAGAAAAACCAGACAAGTGTAGATTTAATCAAAAACATTGATTGTTATTAAGCCAAACCTTCAATCGACCATTTACGATATCAATTTTTCAGCTTGTGGTACCTTTGGTAAACCAGGCATACGCATAATTTCATACAGCAATAGCAACAATCATCTCCTGAACCTCCATTGATAACAAAGTCACGTATGGTAATATCAAAGTTTTAGCAACGCCAACTTGTTTTGGATCTTCACTGAATGAGAATTGTGTCTTAGCAATGCATCAGGGAAACGATCCATTCACGCTTTAATACGTGCAAGCTTATTCTTTGCTGACTTCTGAAGGATCACAGAGTGTGCGCCATAAATATTCTTGGCAATCTTGTTTACCTTATCTTCGATGCTATCATCATCTGAATAAACCATGTTGATTTCTTTTTGCTCCATGTTTATCAATCGTTTCAACAACAAGACGAGCTAAGTCTTCAGCACCTTCACTGCCTTTCAAGAATACGTTGTTTTTCTGCAAAACCACACGCAACGTCTTACAATGTTCAGCGAGAAGAGCTACTTTCTTCCTCTGTATCGTCGCCATATCTGTTAAGTGTTACAATCACAGGCTGTCCAAACGCTGCATGTTCTCAACATGACGATCAAGATTAGCAAAGCCATCAATAAGTGCCTGACGCTCCTGTTCGTGTGAAGCACCATCAACAAGTCCACCATGCATCTTTCAGACCACGTGAGTAGAAACAAGGACAGTGGCACGAGGATGTATATTTGCTTACGACACTTGATGTCCATAAACTTCTCTGCACCGAGATCTGCACCGAAACCAGCTTCAGTAATAGCATAATCACTTAGCGACATTGCCATCTTCGTAGCAACCAAACTGTTACAGCCATGGGCTATGTTAGCAAATGGACCACCATGAACAAAGGCTGGTGTACCTTCAAGTGTCTGAACAAGGTTTGGTTTAATAGCATCCAATAAAGAGAACTGTTATTGCTCCTGCAACACCAAGGTCACGTACTCTAAATGGTTTATCATCAAAGGTAATACCTAAAAACCATCATTCTCAATACATGACGACGAAGGTCTTCTTCACTATCAGCAAGACATAGTGCTGCCATAATCTCACTAGCAGGGTGTGATGTCGAAGCCAGATTGTGTTGGCAAAACCATCTGTTGTAGTTCCTAAGCCTGTAACAATGTTGCGTAGGCTACGATCATTCACGTCTAAGACGCGTTTCCAGAGAACCTGTTTTTAATGCAAAACCTTCACTACGGTGCTGATAAATATAGTTGTCGAGCAAGGCTGCAATCATGTCATGTGCACTCGTAATGGCATGGAAGTCACCAGTAAAATGAAGGTTAATCTTCTCCATTGAGTACAACCTGAGCATAGCACCACCCTGCAGCTCCACCTTTTCATACCGAAACAAGGACCTAGACTAGGTTCGCGTAAAGGCAAGGACAGAACGCTTACCTATACGATTTAAAGTGATTGATAAACCAATACTAACAGTCGTCTTTCCGATACCAGCTCGGGTAGGGGAGATTGAACTAACAAGAACAAGACGATTGTTGGCAACCTTCTCTTCATTAATTAATGAAAAGAGGAACTTTCGCCATATACTTACCATAGTTCTCTAAAAGCATCAGCTGGAATACCTACCGTTGCTGCTACTTCCTCAATAGGCTTCATTTTTACATGAGCGTGCAATTTCGATGTCAGATTTCATAGTTATTTTCTTTTTAAAGTAATAATCGCAAAAGATAAAAAAATAAAAATCTGAATATAACCACATCTTAGGAAGAAAGTTTTTCGCTTTTAGTAACGTTTGATAAAGAAATAAGGTTCTAAAGGGGTAATCGTTTGGATAAAATGATCTCGATTGGTACATAAATAAGGTATAATAAAATCATCATGCTTTCTACTTTAGCATAATCTTTACCTTATCTTCGTACTAGGTTTGATGGGCTTAGTAGGAAAAAGTGGAGAAATAGGCATACAAAATGTTAATGATAAAAGTACTTTTCTTATTTTGGAATAACAAGTATTCAAAAATAAAAATTATCGATAAAAACAAGATTAGTTTTATTTTAAGTTGCTGTCATTTTTAACATTTCACACATCTTTCTGAAATATAACAAGTTAAACACTTGTAATAAATGACAGGAGTGACAGGAACTTAAATTTATGAGTTATCTGGTAAAACGGAATCGGCTAATAGTTATAGACCTCTTCTTTTCCAAAAACATGAAGTGATGAACGCAAGTCTCAAAACATCATTTGGCATCCAGAGAATAGAAGACACAGAGCTAAACGACACATCATGGAGGATCCTATAGTGCAGAGACCGATGGTGCCATAGCATGCAAGTAACTGATAATTTTAAAAAATATATCTAACGAGTATTGTTTACCACTATTCTGGCTAGTAAGCAGCTTTAGTAGTTATCCTTTGTTTTACAATGGTTTACCCACAATATATCCTAAGTCATCAATGTATCATGATTAGTTTAGCTCTCCACACATGTGGGTACATACCCTCCGCACCACTTGTGTTGAGCCTCCGCACAACTAGTGCTAAAGCCTCCGCACCAAAAATTAAAGAATATCAGCAATACAACAAAAAGATGGTTTACGTCTGTGTAAGATTGTTCTTTGCTCATTGCGTTCGATGACTCTGTAGTTCTAAATACAAGATATACTTTTATCTTTCTAATACCAGGCAACCTAAAAGGAAGTTTGCTCCCCAAATAAGTACTGCATAACGCAGCACTTTACCAGTTGTAATACTCAATACTGACAGGGCAATGTTAGCACGTGTGAGACCGAGCACAATAGTTATCGCACTACCCAAAAATTGGAAGAAAAGCAAAGAATCCCATCCAAGCACCGCGTCCACCCATAAAACGATAAGCTCTGTCTGAGGATGCTTGCTTCACATGGAAGTAACGCTCAAGCCATTCAAGCTTGCCTAATCTACTAGCTATAATTAAACATTCCACCTAGGGACGTTACCAATACTTCCATAAATAAGTAATAAGACTGGATCTACTCCAGCAGCAAGCAACGCAAGCATTACAGCCTCGCTACTAAAAGGTAAGAAAC